>ENA-UOOI01000612-UOOI01000612.1-fermentation-metagenome-genome-assembly--contig:-NODE-612-length-44054-cov-159.523580_pt1 | contig 44054 bp, 42 predicted proteins | sample MGYA00245779_ERZ724027 | MGnify/ENA primary metagenome ERZ724027 (study PRJEB28704, sample SAMN03018318) | fermentation metagenome | biome: anthropogenic terrestrial biome; feature: soil...
GACGCCATCAGAATATGCCTTGAAAATCTCAGGTGATTACTAACTTTCTATCTGGACGGTTTTGGGGGGCAGGTCACCACCATGATGAATCCGGCAATCATTAATATATAGCCCATAATACTGCCAAAACAAAAACAAAGTCCCAATAGCAATAATGCAGCTCCTGCTATAACCGTAGTGCGGGCTTTTTTTCTCTGTAACTCACGAACTTGTTCTGGTGAATCAAACCTTTTTTTCATGATGAAAGCCTCCATATTTAAATGTAAGGATTGCAAAGATTGCGCTGATAACAGCTGAAATATTTGCTGCGATCGGAAATGGAGTAAGGCGCAAAATTATGTATGCAATCAAAAATCCAATTGCTAGTTTTGCAAATAAAGATGCACGGCTATGCTGTGATTGGCTGACAATTGTCAATTCTTCTTCCTGCAAACATGAATGATCAGGACAGGTGGGAATAATAGAAAAATGCATATCCAAATCAGAATCCAATTTTATTTCTTCTTTGTTGCAGCAGCGCCAAAACGCATGATCATGTTCTGTGATTTTCCATCTTCTTTCCCGAAAAACAGGTTGTCCGCTGCTTGTATCAAGATACCGTTCTCTTACAGCATCACCGGCTTTCAGCGGTTGTCCGGCACAAGTGTATTCGGTTTTATTTTTCATACTGTGGCCTCTTTTCTAGGCTGTCTATGCGTAAAGAAATCCAGACTTTGCTGTTCATAAGCATCCAGATCATAGGACGGTTTACTTTTTGAATTCATAATATTATCATATTTCCCTTCCAATATCTTTGTAACATTGTCGGGCTGGATAATCCAGTCAATGTCTGCCTTGAAAATACGTTTGTCATAACCGGCTGCACGGCCTGTAAGAAAATCGCTTGCTTCAACCCGCGAAAATAGAGAGTTCAGAAGAGAGTTCAGAGAACATTGCTGCTGGGACAGAAGCTTTAATTGGTGATATACCCGCTCGGTTCGCTTTAACGTCCAGTTGGGAAGTACAGGTTGTGGCAGGGAAGGACACTTCTCTGAAAATAACTGCGCAACAGATTCAATTGCTTTTTTCATAATGGGGAGGGGGACTCGCGCGTTTCTCCCCTCAGTCTGGATATAATTAGTCTGGTTAAGGTCAGTATGGATAGTAGGTAATTTTGACGTTTCTTGCAGGTCATTTTGACTTTTCTCAGGAGTCATTTTTACCTTTCTAGAAATGTCATTATTACTTTTCTGGTTCGGTAAAAATGACAGGGGTTCCGGCTTCGATAATGGAGTAAACACCTGATTTGCCGGTGTTTCGGGGGTGCAATGGGTGTCATTTTTACATATCTGCATATACTGTTCGTACTTTTCAAGCTCTTTGTCGCTGTCGCTCTCATTGTTTGAGTCCATATCATTAGAGAATTTCTCAGCGTCATCTGCAACCATTTCGGCGTGCAGCACATAAATGCGATTGCTGCGGCCACACCCTGGGCGTTCTTCCTCTATCAAGCCTGCGTTGTGCAGTTCTCGAAAGGCATTCCCGACCGTCTTAGGCTGCATTCCCAAAAGGTCCGCAATCGTCTCGCGCGGATAGATCAGATAGACTTCGCCATTCTCATTTTTCCAGCCGTGCTTGATGGAGAGCGTCATTCTGTCCAGCAGCAGGGAATAGAGAATTTTTGCTTTTGGTGTTAAGGGTTTGTACTGCGGATTGGCGAAAAGTGCGTAGGGCATACGGATGAACCGCTCCTGTACGGTTTCTTCAATCCGATAACGACGGTTTTTCATAATGTTTCCTCCAATAAAAAAGCGCTTCTGATTTTCAGAAGCGCAGCAATTTATTATTACATATGCCACATTTGCAGTCCCAATAATGCTAAGAGTACAAATAAGAAAATTATCAACCCAGCCTTAATCTTGAAAGATTTTGATTTATTTCCTACAATACCCAAGATGATGAGGTCAGCTAAAATAAGTAGGAATAAAAGCAAGAAGTTGGAAACATTCCTCCATTCGATTCCTGAAGTAATCACAACAATATACACCTCCTTGGAGAAATAAGCGGCGGTACTTAATTTTTTATCTACATATATGGAAGCCCATAAAAGATAAGTTACCTAATTAGCCTTAATTGGTATTTTGTATAATTAGGAACCGCCCAACAGCTTGCAAAAAGTCAAATGCCATTTTCGGCGGTTATCGCAGATTACGCAATTTTTTACCTGCTGGCATAAAAAGGGCCAGACCACAATATCTTGTGTTCTGGCTGTTTTTCTGCAATCTTCGATTTTCTCGGCTTTTCTCCTTTTTCCATCATCTATTGTTCCGACAACTGATGGTCTAGAATCCATTGCAGTAAATCATCATAATGTGCTTTTCCGAATGCTAGTCTTAAAAATATATCAATCAGTTCTTCTTGTGAATAAGATAATGCTACACCGTTAAGTTCTAAAAAAACCAACATTGTATGCGCACCGGTTCGTTTGTTTCCATCGACAAATGGATGATTTTGAACCAATCCACATCCTAAGCGAGCTGCCTTTGCAAATAAAGTAGGAAAGAGTGAATCCCCATTGTATGTCTGAAAAGGCGCATGAAGAGCAGAATCCAATAGGTCTTTATCTTTCAAGCCGTCCGAACCACCTGTTGCTTGAACCAAATCATGGTGCAGGGTAATTACCTGCTTTTCTGTAAGCTGAATCATTTTGCCAATTCCTCATATGCTTTTCGGTTCTTTTTAATCAAACGTTTTGAAATGGCCGCAATATCTTCATCTGAAGCATACTGTTCATTCTCTGCTTGCTGAAATTCCATTAGCAGATAGCGAGGTTTGTTGTTTTTCAAAATGACCGCAGCACCGTTTTGATCAACCAGCCTGGCGACGCGCGAGAAGTTTTGGTTAGCATCTGTGATTGAAACTAAATTATTCGTATCAATTTTCATAGATATCATCTCCTAAATGTATTATAACAAATAAATAGGATAAATTCAACCTATTATTAATTTTTCACCACAGACTCTCCATTAAGCAACCTTGACCATATAACCGCTCATGGTCGTCTTGCTTATCTTCTGCTTCAATATCTTCCTCTAGTGTAATGGAATTAATAAGCAATCTGATTTCGTTAGCGTGTATACCACTGGCGAGTTTTTCATTCGCATTAAGTTCAAGATGGTCAAATGTAATACTGAGTAAAATAAGTCCCTGACATTCCTCATACATTGTGTCTTGAAATGTATCACTTATATTACAAGTGAGTAACCCAAGATGGATTTCAAAGGAATCAGAAGATGCATTGATTTTTAACCCATCTGATGTTCCTAGCCATTTTTTAGCTACTTTTTGAGCCAACTCAATTGGCATATTTGTCATTCCTTGTTTTATCATTACGTTTACACTCCTTTCGATCCATTCAGATAGGTATTTCGTTGTACCAGTCCTTTTTTGCACAACTTTAAGTTTCATGGTATTTCCTTAAAAAGGGCATAAAAAAACACTTCCTTCTGGAAGCGTCAGCCCAAATTTTCTTATGTAGTTGATTTTGCCTTTTTGTAAAGTGGAATTTTTACTTCAATCTGAGCCTTTTCAGCCCAGTCCAGCAATGTATTCGTAGCATTTCGAGTAATGGCAACATTTTCTTGGATAATATCGACTTTTGTTTCAAGTTTATCCAAACGTTGTTCCATAGAAGTAAAACCTTCACTTGTGGCCTTGTGCTCCTCCGCAAATTTTGTTTCTATAGACTGCTGCATATTCGAAAATCTTTGATCTATCATTTGCTGCATGGCAGCCAACATTTCTTCATTCGTCATCCACGTTCACCTCATAAAATTATTATAAACATTGCGCATACGCAAAGCAAGTTACATTTTCTGTCTGTGGCTACTTTTCTTTTGGTCCATCCGGATAAGCATTTTCAAATTCGGCCAGCCGCTGCACCAATTCTTCTTTGTTGGCATCGCTCCAATAGCCGGTCTTAATGCCATTACAGCGCTCATGTGTCAAGCGCTGGTAGCCTGCCGGACAATTTTCGGCCTTATCCGCAATATCATCCTCAGAGAAAACAGTCTCCTGGTTCGGCAGGGGCAAGCTGCCGCTACTGTCGCGGATGTGTTTTTCAACCGGCTTGCATTCATGCACGGGTGAAAAATCCGTATTGTCGATTGGCTGAATTTTTGACAGATCAGCTATTTTACTGTGGTTCTTAGCCGGAGTAGATTCTTCCGATTGAGGCTGAATTTCGCTGTTGCCGATTGGTTGCTGCACTTCTTCATCAGATGTGTATTCAAGCGATTCTGGTTCATCCGGGGCTTCATCAGAACTTGACAAATCAATTTTTCCACTAAAAAAGTCGCTTAAAACGTCTGAATACCAGTTGTGAACGGTTTCAAGTTTCATGAGCCCTTCGGCCTGTTTTAAAGATACTTTCTGGCTGGGATTCTTCTGCAGATAATCTGCAAGCCGCTGCTGATTGTCAGAATAAATTGTATCGGCTAACTTGACACCGGCCATAACCGGAATACGCCCTGAGTCAACAAAAGCCAGCAGATCATCGTTCAGATCTGCCAGCTTGATGTAGCGCTGTATCGTTTTAATTGTTTCACCATAGGTATCGGCAATAGCGGCGGTACTTTTCTTTTCACCACGCGCTTCATAGGCTTTCTTCTGCATTTTGTATGCATGAGCCAGTTCAGATGGCAGAAGTTCGTGTCGCTGATACAAGTTAGTGTCTGTAAGAATTAAATCAGCTTCTGCATCCGTACATTCACGAATAATGCACTTGACTTTGCATTCTGCAAGTTCACAGGCTCGCTTGCGGTTTCGGCCTGCCAAAATAATGTATTTGCCATCTTTTTTTCGGATAATGCAAGGCTGCTGCTGTCCATTTTCGCGGATGCTGTCGGCCAACTGTAATAATTTGTCAGAATCATAGGCATGAAACGGCTGATCGGTGATTTCCTGCAGCTCCGAAGGTTCCAGTTCTATAATTTTCTCATTATAATTGCCGCTTTCACCGTTAACTCCATAGAGAGTGTCGGAAAGAGCCTGTTCTAAAGTGGGAAGTGATTGCTTTTTCATTCCGCGTCACCCGCGATTCTTTTAGCAGCTGCAAGATAAGCTTACCCCACACGGCTGCTTTTTCGGCGGACAAGGCTACCGCACAGTGTGTTGTCATCATCTGTGCTGTTCCGTGCTTCCTGCAGCATCGGGATAGGGGAGGGGAATACAAGACCACCATAGCTATCTTTCAATGCTGAGAAAACATCCTGACTCATATTTGTTCGTTTATTATACATGGTAACTAACATGCCGGATAAAAAAGGAACAACATTACTTGTCTGCTTGATAGCCATATAACGCTGCAGCATTTGTGGGATACAGTCATATGCGAATTTTTCAGCCTGCACCGGCAGCAGCAGCTTGTCACTGCATTTCAAGGCATTGGAAACTAACAGATTATCAACAGCAGTTGGGCAGTCAAACAGGATGTAGTCATACTGTGCAAAGAAATCACGGTGAAAAATTCGGTCAAGCACGGTGTTGCTTTGCCCGTCATTACCAAGAACGGCATAAATTCCACCCAGCATTTTGTTTGCAGGAATATAGTCCAGACCTTCCCGTTCGCAATGCCGAATAAACTGGCTATCGTCATTTGAGCGAATACCGGATACTTCCTGATAAATCAGTTCAGAAATCGTTGGTTTACCGTCCGGCTGATAACCGAGCCAGCGGGAGAGGTGACCTTGCTGGTCAAGGTCAATCAGGAGGACTCGCTTATTCAGAAAATGAAGACCGGCACCGATGTTCAATGCCGTGGTGGTTTTACCTACACCGCCTTTTTCGATAGCTACTGCAATAATTTGATTCATAATCCAAAACTCCTTTACAATGGGGGCTGCTTAGCAGCCACAGACGATTTTATTTTGTCTTTTTATCATTGCGCCGCCGATCAAGACTGGCGGTTGGTTGGTTCCTTTGGTTTTACATCCGCATACAATCTAAAAAACTTGCTGTTTCGATTGTGTTCTGGTTTTGAAACAGCAAGTATGATGTGGTTTTCTTTCAGACGTTCAATTTCCTGCTGTAATTCGTCCGGCAGGGCTGTTAAACGCATTTTAATCATTATGATTCTCCTCTACTTATAAAAATGAAAAAGCTTCTGGTTTTAAGCCAAAAGCAATTTATCAGAACTGTATTTTGTTTACATAATTAGAATCATTAACTACGAATCAGAAGGTCCTGGGTTCGAATCCCCGCGGGCGCACCAAATTATATTTCTATTATCCATAATAAAAAGGCAGGTTGTATTTACAGCTTGCCTTTTTTTTTATTATAAATGTTGAACACATTATGCGGTGATGCGTTCAATGTGCAAGTATCATTGTCCTTTCCGGAATTATCGCCGCTGACTGCCAATGTTGGTTGGTGGGAGTTGTGGCTCCCCTATTTTACAGGATTGTGGCCGCTTGTTGGCTTGGTGTTTTCTCTTTTGTGTTCAGCGGACGTTGACGTTTGCGCGCCGGACAGGGAATAAGATACACAAGACTTCTGAGTTTTCAAGGTTCAATTGGATTTAAGTAAAAAATGAAGCGACTTTCACTTCCTTATGCCAAAGGTTGATAAAAGTCGCTTGACAAATTTATGAGCTAAACGCTATACAAGTAGCTTGTAACTGCATTTCACAAGTCATAATGGTTCTATTAAAACCCCTTTATGGTGCAAGGCCGTTGAATGTCGGCTAAACATTCAGCACCTGTGGATGCGCATTCAATTTTTATTAACCTCATCCTATTACCAGCTTGTGATTAAAAAGAAATCAAGCAAAATTTTCCAGCCGCCTGTGAGGGCGGCTTTTTTGTACCTTTCATCCTTGATCGTGAAGCAACTAGCATATGTGTTGATTGTGGAAGAGCATTGTGTCAGGAGTGCGGTGATAAGAAACTGTATTCACAAGCGAAAAATATGATAGAATTGTCATATGAAAAAAGATAAAAAGCAGGGGCAAGCGTACCCGAGCGACCGGACCGACAAACAATGGGCAGAGATAGAACCGCTGTATTCGGGTTTGCGAAAATATAAATGGTCAAAACGCGCGAAGATGCAGGGCGTAAAGCAGAACCGAGTTATGGAATTATCGATTCTCAAAGTGTAAAGACTGTAGCCGCAAGCGAGGAACGCGGTATCAATGGTGGGAAAAAACGAAAGGACGAAAGCGGCATATCGTCGTAGACGTAAGGGGAAACCTGCTTGCAGTCATCGTCCATGCGACGAATCTTTACGATACGAAGTCGGGCATTGAGCCTATCGTTCAAATCTCACATTTACATACTCTGTTGAAACGCTTGTGAATACAGCTTCTAATCCATATGATTTGGTCAACGAAATCCGAAAAAATTCTTACCACTTATACTCAGTGAATAACCACCTATCTGGAATCGGTAGAAAACGATCCTCATTTTCCCTATACTGTAAGCGTAGCAAGGAGGTAAAAGAATGCAAATCGAAATAAAAATTGATGCTGACTGCAAAGAGCCCAAGGTCATCGTGCTTACCGACAAAATAACAGACGAAATCAGCGAGCTTTTAAAAAGGCTTTCTGAGGAAACTCCGCAGATGCTTGTCGGCTTTCGGGGAGATACTTTGGAAATATTGGAGCAAGCAAATATTTTCCGTATTTATGCACAAGCAGGAAAGGTCATTGCAACGACAAGCAAGGGCAATTATCTGCTCCGGCTGCGTCTGTATGAACTAGAGGATCGCCTTGGCAAAAGCAGTTTTGTTCGTATTTCAAATTCAGAAATTATCAATTTTAAAAAAGTCAAAGCCTTTGATCTAAGTTTTGCAGGTACGATTTGCGTTTCTCTGTCAAATGGTACAGTTACCTATGTTTCAAGGCGATATGTCTCCAAAATTAAGAAAGTATTAGGGATATGAGGTGAAAATCATGAAAAAGAAATTAATTCGCAAGTGTTTGCTCGGTGCACCCATTGGCCTTGCAATCAGCACAGCTATTACGATCGTTATTTCTCTTACAGTGGGCGATGGAAATTATTATCCGGTCGTTCCAGAACTCATTTCAGACTGTGGAAACGAAATAAATGCCGTCCTTATTCAAGCGGTATTCTCTCTTGTATACGGTGCCGCTTGGGGCGGAGCATCTGTCATATGGGAACAGGACAACTGGAGTATTCTAAGGCAAACACTGACACATCTGATTGTTTGCTCTGCTTCCTTTTTTCCAATCGCATATCTTATGCGATGGATGAATCATACTGTTGCAGGAATTCTCCTTTACTTTGGGATATTTTTCGGTATCTATCTTGTTATTTGGCTTACCCAGTATTCCACAATGAAAAAACGTATTCAACAGATCAATAAAAAGGTCAGGCAGAACCATACAACAAATAATTGAGATAATAGCATTGCTTCTGCGTAAACAAATTTATCATCAAGCATAGAATAATGGGTCGTCAACAGAAAAGTGGACAAAATACTAAGAACTAAACTGGAGATTCTGCTGCGTCCATTGCGACAAGAATTGAATGGGAGCAAGATAACCCAGCCGCTTTTTTAAGATGTAGTTTTCCTCTTCCAGTTCAGCGTTCCGCAAACAAAGCTGACACATTACATTCTACTGCTGTACCATCTTTGTTTTATCTCCGCCCGGCGTGTATTTTTTCCGCCACCGATACAGCATGTTGCTGCTGATTTCCAGACTTTTCGCAACTTGCGTTACAGCTCAATCACTGCTGTGATTCATCCGAGCAGTGCGTTTTTTGAATTTCTTCATCATATTTTCGGCGTTTTTCCGACATTGTGATAAGCTCCTTTTTTGTTACGCTTTTTCTGATCACTTTGTCCTTCTCAAATAAAGAAGGAATCTGCTCGGTCACAAGGTCAACTTAAACGAAGAGAAAGAGAAAAATCATCAGTCCGAGCAAAAGTGGAACACATTTTTGGTATTGTCAAAGGGCCACTACGATTCCGCAAGACACGATATCGAGGCCTGCAAAAACAGATTGCAGAACTAAATATGATGTTTGCATCGGCAAATCTGATTCTGGCAGACAGCTTAATTGGGTTGCTTCCGCATCCAGAAATCAAGAATTCTGCATGCTGTTTGCTGAAACTGGCCGATGGTGCGTCCTTTTTGTGCCGTCGTGCGGTGTTATCTTATGCTTTTTCACTGTCTTCTCGACGGGATGCGGTTCAAAGATTTCGGCATTATACCATAAAAATGAATTTTAATATTGCTAAAAATTCATTTTTATGGTATTGTAGTGGTATTATATAAGTGGAATATAGTATTTATAATGCTATTATGTAAGCCAATAGAAAGATACAGGAGTACAAATGCAGTATTCTTTAGCGAACAAACTGCCTTTCATTTTACAGGAAAAGCGATGCAAATTTGTCTTGGAAACTGCTTCGTAAAACCCTATGGTAGGTTGGGGACGGTTAAATGAACAGCGGAAGGAGAAATTCATACCATGAAGCAACTGGAAACCAATGACTGGCTCGTGTTAAACAACATTATTTACAAAATTTATACGACGGAAGATTTTGACATTATGCGTCATGTCTTGCTGGAGCAGCTGAAAATGGTGCTGGACTTTGACAGTGCCGATTTCTTTCTTGCCAACCGAGACGGAATCCCTGGTCTGGTGAATCCGGTTACGTATAACTGCGACGGTGTTTATCCACAGACCTATGATGCGCTGGATTACAGCCGGGGAATCATGTATGGCGGGAAAAGCCTTGTTTACCGGGAAACGGATATTATCAGCGATGAAAAACGGGTGCAGACAGAGTATTATAAAAAAGTATATGCTCCTAACAACTGGCACTTTTCCCTGCAAATGATTTTGGCGCGGGAAAAAGAATTTCTGGGCGTAATTACGTTTTACCGGACAATCGGAAAAGATAATTTTCATTACGATGATATTTTTCTGTTGGATATGCTGAAAGACCATCTGGCTTACCGGCTGTATCAAGAACGGCATCGTGCAGGTAGCAAAAAACTTTCCGCGGAACAGGCGGCTGAAAAATTTGAGCTGACAAAACGGGAGGGAACAATCCTCAGACTGCTGATGGCCGGAATGGACAATGCCGAGATCAGCGAGAAGCTGGTCATTAGTGTGAATACCCTGAAAAAACATGTGCTTAATATCTACCGGAAATTAGGTATTCGGAACCGCATTCAGATGTTTAAAATGATACATGAAGAGTATTAAAGTACTCTTTTTAATGTATTCAATAGGTCGAACAAAGGATATAATTCATCCGATATAAGCATTGCATTTGTGTACTATTCCGTGTAACATGAAAGACAATCAAAGCAAAGAGGCTGCCTGTCCGGAATGGATGGGCGGCTTCTTTTTGCATTCCTGTGAAAACAACGAAACAGGCCAGTTTGGCCGCAAGGAGGTCATTTAGATGAAAGAAATGGTACTGATTATCCGCCCAGAAATGCTGGAGGAACTGAAATCCATTCTTGACGAGATTCACTGCGGCGGCATGACGATTTCCAGTGTAATGGGCTGCGGCACACAAAAAGGCGTTGTTGAAAACGGTGTCAACCAGATTAAAGGTTTTAAGACGACTATTAACCTTTTGCCGAAGATCCGCGTGGAAGTTGTGGTCGAGGACAATTCTGTGGAAAACATCATTACCAGTGTGCGGGAACGCGTTGCAACCGGCCGTGTCGGAGACGGCAAGATCTTTATCCGGAATATCGAGGATGCCATCCGTATCCGTACCGGTGAGCGCGGTAATAAGGCACTTTAACGTCTAAAAGGGGATGATAGATGTGGGTGGAAACGTAATGGTTCAGATCCGAAACGTAAACAAATCTTATGGCAGCAACCACGTGGTTAAGAATCTTTCGCTGGATGTGTACGAAGGAGAGTTTCTGACGATTCTGGGGTCTTCCGGATGCGGAAAAACAACGACGCTGCGTATGGTCGCAGGCTTTGAACAGCCAACTTCTGGTGAAATCCTGGTGCAGGGGGAGAATATTGCAAATAAAGAACCGTATGAACGGGATGTCAACACGGTTTTCCAAAGCTATGCGCTTTTTCCGCACATGACTGTTTTTGACAGTGTGGCTTACGGCCTTAAAATGAAAAAGGTGCCGAAAAAAGAGATTCACACACGCGTACTGGAGATGCTCGAACTGGTGCAACTGGGCGGCTTTGAAAAACGGATGCCGGCACAACTGTCCGGTGGACAGAAACAGCGGGTTGCCATTGCGAGGGCGCTGATCAACCACCCGAAAGTGCTGTTGCTGGATGAGCCGCTGGGCGCGCTTGATCTGAAACTGCGTAAACAGATGCAGCTGGAGCTGAAACGGCTGCAGCAGAAGCTGAATATTACGTTTCTATATGTGACTCACGATCAGGAAGAGGCGCTTTCCATGAGCGACCGTATTGCGGTGATGCATGACGGGGCCCTGGAACAGGTCGGGAAACCGAAAGAAATCTATGAAGCGCCGCAGTCTAAGTTTGTGGCGACCTTTATTGGGGAAACGAATTTGTTTGAAGGAGTGGTAAGAGGACTGCGGGACCATCTTGTTTCCATTGCGGTTGAGTCAGGAACTATTCTGGGCAGCGGCGAGGGATTTGCTGAAAATGAGATGATTGCCGTTTCCGTGCGGCCGGAACGGATGCAGTATTCACTGACACCAGTGGAAGGCTTCACCATTGAGGGTATTGTCAAGGAGCAGGTCTATGTCGGCTCTGTGCTAAAGTCCATTATCGTGCTGCAAAACGGCTATGAAGTCAAGCTGGAACGGCTTGCGGGAGAGATGCTTCCCATCAATGGTACGGTATATCCCTACTGGGAACCCAAAGATGCGCGGCTGATTCATCCGCGGGATCAGGAATTTTTTAGTGCCGTGGAAAATGTAAAAATGGCATAAGGGGGTGTCAGGATGATAAAGCAGAGATTCCGGTCCAACGCAGGTCCGGCATTGGTCATGATTGGCCCGGTTGTCTTATGGCTTGCGTTTTTTGTGGCGATTCCGCTGATTTATGTGCTTGTAATGAGCTTTTGCGGAATTGATAAGAATTACAATGTCATCTTTCGGTTTACGATGGGAAATTACCGGCGGATGTTTGATATTGATTATGTGGAAATTTACGGACAGTCCATTCTGATTGCATTTTTCAGCACTGTAATCTGTTTGGTGCTGGGCTATCCGTTTTCTTTCCTGATTGCGCGGACATTCAGAAGCAAAAAAACGATTCTATATATGATGGTCATTATCCCGTTCTGGACTAATTCGCTGATCCGTTTGTATGGCTGGCGGACCTTTTTGGGCACCAATGGCCTGCTTAATAAACTGCTGCTGACACTCCATATTACTAGTGAACCGATTCAGTTCCTGTTTAACCGCAGCGCGACCATCCTTGGCATGGCATATGTATTGTTCCCGTTTATGGTGCTGCCGCTGTATACGGCAATTGAAAAGCTGGATCAGGCACAACTGGAAGCTTCCGCAGACCTTGGCGCGCACTTCCGTTCCACGTTTCTGCACATTATGCTGCCGCAGACAGCAAGCGGCATTTTTTCCGGCTGCATCATGGTGTTTATCCCATGTCTGGGGTATTTCTTCGTTTCTGATATTTTGGGCGGCGGCAATGCGGATGTGATCGGCAATTTGATTCAGCGCCAGTTCCAAAGCGGAAATAACTGGCCGTTAGGTGCGGCGCTGTCCATTATTTTGATTGTAATTACCCTGCTTCTGGTAAAACTGTACCAGAAATGCGGCGGTGATATGCAAAGCTTGGGGGTGTAAAGTATGTGCAGACAGACAAAAGAAAAGTGCGCGCATAATGCCGGAGCGGTTTACTGCGGCTTAATTTACGCGTTTCTATTTCTGCCAATTGTCGTAATCGTCATTAATTCCTTCAACGCGACAAACACAAAGCCTTACCTGACGTGGAAGGGATTCACTCTGGACTGGTACGGAAAACTGTTCCAAAATTCCGCGCTGCTGGATTCTTTCCAAAACACGATTTTTATTGCGGTGACCAGTACGCTGTTGTCCACGTTCATCGGCACGCTGGCGGCGGTTGGCATGTACAAATACAAATTCCGCGGGAAAAATATCATTGACGGCCTTTTGTACATCCCGGTTGTTATTCCGGAAATTGTTTTGGGTATTTCTCTGCTGACACTGTTTACCAATACCAACATCCCACGGGGACTGCTTTCTCTGGTACTTGCCCATACAACCTTCTGCATCCCATTTGTTATTTTCAATATCCGGGCTCGTCTGGATGGTTATGACAAGTCGATTGAAGAGGCTTTCATGGATCTTGGCGCCAATCGACTGACGACCTTTCTCAGGATTACCCTGCCGGTGCTTGCGCCGGGCATCGGCGGCGGGGCACTGCTTGCGTTTACCCTTTCGATTGATGATGTGATCGTCAGCTACTTTACCAACGGCCTGACCATGACTTTCCCGCTGAAAGTAATGGAGAGCATTAAGAGCGGTGTTTCCCCCGATGTCAATGCTCTTTCCACCTTAATTCTGCTGGCCACTATGGTGATTGTCATCCTGACACAGAGCAACCTGCTGAAAAATTTACGAAAAGTCCTCAAAAGGCAGTCGTAAGAGAATTTGCGTTGGTCTATTTTATGAAAAAGGAGAGATTTAGATGAAGAAGAAACAAGTTGTCAGTATCCTGTTAACTTTCGTACTGATGGTAGGTGGTCTGACGGCCTGCGGCAGTTCCAATTCCAACACAGCCAGTAAGGGCAGCCTGAATATTTACGTCTGGACGGAATATGTTCCGGATTCTGTCATTCAGAATTTCGAAAACGAAACAGGCATTAAGGTCAATGTTTCCACTTATTCTACCAATGAAGATATGCTGGCAAAGGTAAAGTCTGAAAAATCCGGCACATTCGACATTGTGCAGCCTAGTGATTACATGGTAGAACAGATGATTGGCCAGGGCATGCTGCAAAAGTTGGATCAGTCTGCAATGACCAACAAAAAAAATATCGGTTCTGCTTTTCTCAACCGTTCTTATGACCCCAACAACCAGTATTCCATGCCGTACCTAGGCGGCGTCGCGGCAATTGCGGTGAATACCAGTAAAATTAAAAATAACATTACCAGCTATGGGGACCTGTTTAACCCAAAATATAAAAATACTATGGTTGCGCTGGACGATTACCGCGCGGTGATCGGCATGGCGGCCCGCAGCATGGGAATGAGCATGAACGAGACGAACGATGCAAAACTGGCAAAAATTAAGGCACAGACGTTGAAACTGAAAGACAATATCAAGGTCTATGACAGTGACAGTCCGAAGAGTGAGCTGATTTCCGGTGACTGTACCCTTGGCTACTGTTGGAACGCCGAAATTGCGCTGGCCATGCAGGAAAATCCGGCAATTAAAATTGTTTATCCCAAAGAAGGCGCTTATGAGTTCCTAGACAACTGGTGCATTACCAAGGGTGCAAAAAATGCAGCGAATGCCAATAAATTTATCAACTATATGATGAAAGTCGAAACCGCGAAAGCCGTGTCGGAAGAGTCCCCGTACCTACAGCCAAACAAAGCGGCAGTGGCACTGCTTGGGGACAAATATAAAAACAATAAAGCAGAAAATATTCCGGAGGACGTGATTAAAAATGGAGAATTCCTCAAAAATCTGGACACCGCTACACTGGCAAAATATAACGCTATTTGGACGGAACTGAAAAAATAAAACAGGAGGGAATGCAAAAAATGCCAATACACAAGATGCTGATTGACGGGGAATGGACCGCAGGCACTTCAGGAAAAATCATTGATGTCATTAACCCGGCGACGGGCGAAGTGTTTGACCACGTTTATGAAAGCAGTATTGAGGATACGCGGAAGGCCATTGCCGCCGCCAAAAAATCTTTTTATGAAACACGCGACTGGCGGGATATGGATTCCCAGACGCGGGGCGATATTCTGCTAAAAGTGGCGGACCTGCTTGAAGCGCACGCACCGGAGCTTGCCCGGCTGGATACGCTGGACAATGGTAAACCGCTGAGGGAAGCAGAAGGCGATATCGACGACGGAATCCATACGTTTCGCTACTATGCAGGGCTAATCAAGGCACCGTACGGCGGCGTGTATAATGTGAACAGCAATTTTGGTGCCATGCATTCCTATACGGTGCATGAGCCGGTCGGAGTCTGCGCGCAGATTACCCCATGGAACTACCCGTTTCTGATGTCCGTCTGGAAGGTGGCCCCGGCTCTGGCGGCAGGCAACAGCATTGTCTTTAAGCCCAGTCCCAAAGCGCCCCTTTCCACCATCCGGCTGTTTGAACTGATGGAAGAGGCTGGCCTGCCGAAAGGCAGTATCAACCTGCTGGAGGGCGATGCTGAAGTCGGCACAGAAATGGGAAACAATCTCGATGTCGACATGATCACCTTTACTGGCAGCACTAGGGTTGGACAGAGCCTGATGCGCGCGGCTGCTGGAAATGTTAAGAAAATCGGCCTGGAGCTGGGCGGCAAATCCCCCAATGTGATTTTTGCGGATGCCGACTTGGAAGGTGCCGTGGAATGGGCAATGATCGGTATTTTCTTTAACCAGGGCGAGGTCTGCTCTGCCGGTTCCCGGATTATTATTGAGGAGTCCGTCAAGGACGAATTTGTCAGGCGGCTTGCTCAAAAAGCAAATGCCATGACCATTGGCAATGGCCTGATGAATCCTGACATGGGCCCCCTGATTACGGAGAAAGATATGGAAAAGGTGCTGCGCTATATTCGAAGCGGCATTGCGGAAGGTGCCACTTTGGTCTGCGGCGGCGAACGCTACACCGAAGGGGACTGTGCCAATGGGTTCTTTGTGCGCCCTACCATTTTCGACAACTGCACGTCGGACATGAAGATTGTACGTGAGGAAATTTTCGGGCCGGTTGTCACCGTACAAACATTCAAAACGGAAGCGGAAGCCATTGCTTTGGCAAACGATACGGATTACGGCTTGGCTGGCGCCGTATTTACCAGTGATGTGACCCGCGCAGTGCGTGTCATTCAGGAAATCCGCGCTGGAATTACCTGGATTAACTGCTACAATCCTACCTTTAACGAAGCGCCATGGGGCGGCTATAAACACAGCGGCATCGGCCGGGAACTGGGGGTGCACGGACTGGAAGAATATCAGGAGGTGAAGCAGATCAATCTGAACCTAAACCCCGGTCTGGTCGGTTGGTATGAGAACTGAATTGCAGTGAAAATCTGTAATACTTCTGTAATACTTAAATAGAACTATGTTATTTTTATAAAGTACATATTAAAGCTTATTAATCAATTGGTATGTGCTTTTATTTATGTAATTATATACTTAATAATAAGTACTATTTGAATAATAGTGGAACAAAATCGGTACAATTGGTCAATTGCGGGAACAGGACGTCAGGTGTATGCTGTTTACAGAAAGCAATGAAGCGATGGGAGCCGGTTCCCGTCGCTTTTTTCCAGTATCTAACCGGAATTTAGGAGGACTTTACATGAGTTATGCAGAAGTAAGCAAGGATTTGGCGCGTGTATTAGGGTATATTCACGCAGAAAAGTTGACAAAAGTGGACGTTGCCACCATGACGAAAGAAACGCTTCACTATTTTGATGAGTATGTCAGTCCGGGTTGGCTGAAATACCGCAAATCCGTTTCCACCAATTCCGCTGTTCTGGAGTGGACAGACCACGATGCGGTTGTGGATGGAACCAACGGAGAAGAATTCATTGACTGCCTGGGCGGTTTCGGCATTTATACCTGCGGACACCGTAACCCTGAAATTCTGGATACGGTCAAAGCACAGCTGAATCATCAGGCGTTGCATTCTCAGGAACTGTTGGATCCCCTGCGTGGCTACCTTGCCAAGGCAGTGGCGGACATCACCCCCGGCGACCTGGAAAAGTGCTTCTTCACCAATGGCGGTGCGGAGGCAGTGGAAATGGCACTGAAGCTGGCGCGTATCGCAACCGGCGGACGCTGGTATATTTCCATGGTCGGCGCGTTCCATGGGAAGAGCATGGGCGCAATTTCTGTCGGCGGCAAAAATACCTACCGCGTGCCTTACATTCCCATGGTGCAGCAGGTACAACACGTGGAGTACGGCAATGCCGAAGATGCTCGCAAGGCCATCCGGAACCTGCAAACCGTTGGTGAAAAGGTCGCGGCTGTCATTGTGGAACCGATTCAAGGGGAAGCTGGCGTTATTGTTCCGCCGAAAGGCTACCTGACAGAGCTGCGCAAAATCTGCGACGAAACCGGCGTGGCGCTGATTTTTGATGAGATCCAGACCGGTATGGGCCGTACCGGTACCATGTGGCGCTGTGAAGTGGAAGACGTCACACCGGATATTATGACGTTTGGAAAGGCGTTCGGCGGCGGGATAATGCCGATCACCGGTATTATCTGCCGTCCACCAATGTGGACGCAGGAGCTGATTGACAATCCATGGCTGTTGGGTTCCCCAACCTTCGGTGGAAACCCGGTATGCTGCTCCGCGGCACTGGCAACCATCAAATACATGATTGACCATGACATTCCGGGGCAGGCAAAACGCAAAGGGGAAATTCTAAAAGCGGGTCTGCAGAAAATGAAGGGAAAGTACCCTACCGTTATTATGGATGTCCGTGGCGCGGGCTTGATGCTGGCGGTGGAATTTGTCAAGAGTGAAGTCGGTTACAACATTGCCAAGGGCCTGTTTGCACGAGGTGTCCTGACTGCCGGTACGCTGAACAACAGTAAGACAATCCGCTTCGAGCCGCCGGCCGTTATTACAGAAGAGCAAATATCAAAGGTTTTGGCCTGTATGGATGCGGCACTGGCAGATACGAAAAAGGAATTCGGTCTGTAAAGGAAACGTAGTTTTAAAGCACTGTCGCAAAATCAATTCGTGAGTGCCAGCTGCACAAGGAAACCGCTTTCATAACGAAAAGGCATGATAAAACCCACAGTTGGACTGAATTGCACCGGAGTTAACGGACAAAGAATAAAGCCCCGTCGCAGGATATTGAAAGATTACGCCGCCTGACGCTGCTTGAAAAGCGGCGTCAGGCACGTTTTCGTTTGTATGCGCTCATTGTTGTAGCAATCTATGTATTCGTCGATGAGCTGTCTGGCCTCGTTAAAGTTGAATGAGTTCAGTGAATGTCTGTAAATGCACTCGGCTTTTCAATTAAGAAGAAATTTTCAGCAAGTGAATTGTCATAGCAGTCATCACGTCTTGACACACAAGGGATGATTCCACGCTGTTTGCCGGTAGTGACAGATGACGTGGATTTTTTATCTTATTGCGCTGCGTTGCCAAAGACAAAATACGATGCTGAGGACAATATAGTGAATTATTTAAAAGAGAAAGCTGTCAGTTCTTTTGAAATTTCATTGCATTATTCGTGTAAATGTGATACAATTCTATGGAAATTGTTCAGAATGGTATAAGATTCATCTTGTACCATTCACACGTGAGCGCAGATTAGGATTTATTACATTTTTGAGTATCTAAAAGTTAGAGTGCTTATCGACAATGCTTTTCATTCTCTTTCAACATATTTTACTTCCTGAATTTGCGTATCTTTGTTCGAAAGCGGTCTTATTGATAGACTTAGATCGCTTTTGTTGCAACCCTTCAGCTCTGATCTATAGCACTTTCATCGGGGACTTGCAACACTTTATAAAGGAGTCTGCTTATGAATTTTAATCTTGTTGCCTCTCTTACTATTTTTGTAGTTGTGTTGGCACTGATTATGAGCGAAAAAGTTCATCGAACTGTCGCTGCCCTTGCCGGAGCCTGTCTGATTTTAATTTTGAGAATCATGACGTTTGATGAGGCCCTGAAATATATCGACTTTAACACATTGGGTGTCTTGGTCGGTATGATGATTATTGTCGGTATTGTGAAAAAAACGGGAGTTTTTGAATACTTAGCAATTTTTGCGTCGAAGAAAGTTAAGGGCGACCCGTGGAAAATCATTCTCAGTTTAAGCGCAATTACAGCTATTATTTCCGGATTTTTGGATAATGTCACAACTGTTTTGCTGATTGTTCCCATGACGTTTGTGATAACAGATACTTTGGAACTGGATCCTATTCCATTTTTGATTCCAGAAATTTTTGCTTCTAATCTAGGAGGCACAGCGACCCTGATCGGCGATCCGCCAAACATCATGATCGGCAGTGCAGCCGGCTTGGGATTCATGGATTTTATTAAAAATCTGACACCTGTCATTATTATCATTTTTATCGTTATTTTTCTCATCTTCAAATTACTATATCGGAACAAGCTTGCAGTCAGTGAGGAAAAAAAGCAGAAAATTTTAGGCTTTGATGAAAAAAAGGCAATCAAGGATCTACCTTTACTTAAGAAATGCCTGGTTGTACTGGCATTGGTGATATTAGGATTTTTCTTCCATGAACAACTGAAATTACAATCCGCTGTAGTTGCCCTGTGTGGTGCAGCCCTCCTTTTGCTGTTAAGCAGAGCCAGCATAGACGAAGTATTTTTAAGTGTGGAATGGCCAACGCTGTTTTTCTTCGGCGGACTCTTTGTTATGGTTGGTGCACTGCAGAAAGTTGGTGTGATCAATTGGCTGGCTGCTGTCATCGTCCATATCACACAAGGTAATTTGTTGTTAACTGGCGTGATTATTATTTGGTTTGCAGCACTTGCATCCTCAATTTTGGACAACATTCCTCTGGTAGCAACATTAATTCCGCTGATTCAGGCAATGGGTACGCAGGGCGGAATGCATATTTTGCCGCTTTGGTGGGCACTGTCCTTGGGCGCATGCCTCGGCGGAAACGGTACGCTGATTGGTGCCTCTGCCAATGTTGTTGTAGCGGGACTTTCGGAAAAGCATGGTCATAAACTTACCTTCAATCATTACTTAAAATACGGGATGCCTTTAATGCTTGTCTCAGTCGTAATATCAACAATTTATATTGTTGTGTTTTATTTGTTGTAATTAAGGGAGGATGAGGTTTTATGGGCCGTCACATGGTAGACAATCAAATGGATAATGTGTCCGCCAATCAGGAAGAAATTGATATGAAGCTGACTCAGATGGGGGCAGAGGTCACCAGCCTATATGGTATTATCAGCTTTATCCGCTTTCATTTTGACCAGATTGAATTGTTCTATGTTTATAATGTCAATTCAAAAAATCAGTATTATCTTCAAATGGTGAAACCTTATCCCGTTGGAGCTGGTGTTTTTTCGAATCTTCAGGAGATGGTCCAATACATCGGTGAAGATATTCAGCAGTTCCAAAATGCAAGTAATAGCCATGCATTTCAAGAATTCGTAACAGCGAATCAAGACCTTTATCAAGTTATTCAAAAGTTTAAAGATGTTTATATGTCACGTAATGTTCCAAAAGAGAAGATACAGAGAATCAGAGAAATGGCAGGGGAACTTTGCAATTTTCTAACAGAAATTGAGAAGACGAGTTCACCTCTACAAGAAAAGTAAAAGTGGATATGACGTTCCCATGTCTGAAGACAAAGTATCAGAAATTGGTACTTTGTCTTTTTATATAGGAATAGGCTGCTGCAAAACAAGGTTCAGCAGCAGCCTATTCCTATTATTTGAGTTTTTTGAACGGAACCAATCATGAATTTACCGCAAAATTTACAAATCCTGCATTTGATGCTGAATCCACGCCATCAATAGGTTTACAATTTTGTTCTGCTGCTTTTCGCTCAGCGTGACACCTTTTGGAACACGGTACCATTTTTGCAGGCACCCCCGACAACAGCAGGCGCATGCATGCTGAGCAATAAATACCGGATGACCATGCATAGGCGTCTGCTTTCCATCATTCGGAATGACAGCAGGCGCAAGTCTCTGCCGGACAAAGTCCTGTGCGTGGCGTCGAATTGTATCCATTCCTTTTTTTCGGACATAAGCCTTTTCTTTTTCTTTCAGGGAAAAACCGGACCGGAAATTGGATGCTTTTAACTTTTCAAGTGCTTCTTCAATTGTCTGCATTTTATCCTCTCTGCATTTTGTTCAGTCCATGTTCTGTATGTATTGAAATGAACCTGCTTTTTATCAAACTTGTTTTATTCTCCGTTGCGGATAAAATCAAATATGTACTGTTGGGCAAGTCCGGCTGCCGGTCCGAAAGTTTCCGGTTTTGTGCCGGGGAACCACCGCTTCATGGCACGTTTCATCCACACATCCATCGGAAACGCGTCCATGCGGTGCAGCCCATATAATAAGGTACAGTTAGCGACTTTAGGCCCGACGCCAATAATTTGCATCAGGGACGCTCGAGCTTCTTCCAATGGAGCCGTATGCAGTTTTTCAAGCTGGACAGTTCCGTCTGTTACTTTCCGCGCAGCGTCCAAGATATACCGTGCCCGAAATCCACATCGCAGTGGGGCGAGGTCTTCCACAGAGTAGGAAGCCAAAGTTTCCGGCCGCGGAAATGGATAAGCAGCCGCTTTTTGAAAGAAACCGTTATATGATTCCGGCGGATTTTCTTCGCCTCCGCACAGCCTGCCGATAATCCCCTGAATTCGGGGTATATTATTGTTTTGGGAAAGAATAAAAGAGCAGAGTGCTTCCCACGGATCCTGCCGGAGGATGTGAATGCCTGCACCGTGAAGAGAGGCTTTCTGCAAGTTAGAATTCAGAGCAGCAAGCTGCTGGTTCAGTGCAGCGTAATCTGTGTCCAAATCAAAATAATGATGCCAGAAAGGATCAGAGGATAGCTGAGGAAAATCCTGCTGAGAGAAGACGGCAAAGCGGTTCCCCACTGTGCCGCAAAAGATACCGGGTGCTGTTTCCCGCCAGCGGAAACACTGGCCGCAGAAAAGTGTTTTGCGTAAATTCAACATGCAGGCACCTCCATTGAAAACTGCGTTATCATGCGTAAAATAACGGAATTTGGAAAGAAAAGAGTAACATAAGTGAAAGAAATGTAAAAACTGCTATAATATTGATGATAATGAATAGATTCGGTTATAAAACAAATTTATTATACGCTGAAAATACAGATAGTTAAAGGCCTTTACACAAAACAAGTTTACATAATCCAGTTTTCACCGAGCTTGAATAATTATCAAAGGGGCATGTGTAAGCGACTTTTCCACATTTTCCACAGGGTTTTCCACATTCTCCACTGGGTTTTCCACACAGATTATGTAAACCTGTGCAAATACGAACTGTATAAATCCCTTTGTCATGGGAAAATCAGACTGTATATTCTTTAAAAGCATGATACTGGCAGAGAATTTTCCTCTGTTTTTAACAGGCAGGTTGCTTTATCGGGGAATCATGAAGCTGCTTTAAAAATCCAATTTCTACCTTCCTTCAACAATTTTTCGGAAAGAACGTGCAGGAACGACAGCCTTGTGGTATAATCAATTATTATGGGAAAAGTATCTGGAGGGGCCAAAATGAAAGTAAACCAGCAGGAACAAAATGACCGTGTACGCGGTGATGATATTATAGCAGGACGAAATGCCGTCATGGAGGCGCTGAAAAGCGGCCGGACGCTGGAAGCCCTTTATGTTGGCAGAGGACAGCACGGCGGCAGCCTGGGCGCAATTATCGCCCGCGCCCGAGAGAAAAATGTGCCTGTAAAAGAGGCAGATGTGCGTAAACTGGATGCGATGTGCAGCGGCGCTGCACATCAAGGCATAGTTGCCGTAGCCTCTGTAAAAGAATATGCTGCGCTGGATGATGTGTTTAATCTGGCAGCAGAGCGCGGGGAAGCGCCGTTCCTTATTGTGGCGGATGGTCTGGAGGACCCGCATAATTTGGGCGCTGTCCTGCGTGTGGCAGAATGTACGGGTGCACACGGGGTCATTATCCCGAAGCGCCGCAGCGTTGGGCTGACCTATGCAGTCGGCAAAGCCAGCGCCGGAGCGGCGGAATATGTGCCGGTGGTGCGGGTGAACAACATCCCGTCTGTTTTAGAGGAACTGAAAAAACGCGGTGTTTGGCTCTATGCAGCCGATATGAACGGTGAGACATGGTGCAGCGTAGACTATGCAGGTCCATGTGCTGTTGTGATTGGCAGTGAAGGCTTCGGCCTAAGCCGCCTTGCAAAGGAAAAATGTGATTTCGTTATTTCTCTGCCAATGAAAGGGAAAATTAATTCTCTGAACGCTTCCGTTGCCTGTGGCGTTGTGTGCTATGAAGTGGCTCGGCAGCGTGCGGGAATCCACTCTAAATAGAAAGTGGGGGAAGCAGGATGGATGATAACAAATTGAACACTGGTGGTAATTCCACCGGACAGCCGGAAGAACCCATGGAAGATGCGATGGCGTTTTCTACCAGTGCCCAAAAAGCACGGGAGGAAAAAGAAGCGGAAATCCAACGTGCTGAGCAGGAGCAAAGACTGCAGAAAAAGGAACAGGAAAAACAGGAAAAGCTGCGTCGGAAACAGGCAGCAGAACAGAAAAAGGAACAGGAAGAACAAGAAAAGCTGCGGCGGAAACAGACAGCAGAGCAGAAAAAGGAACAGGAAGAACAAGAAAAGCTGCGTCGGAAACAGGCAGCAGAACAGAAAAAGGAACACACAAAAGAGAAGCGCCCAATTGAAGAACGCATAAAACAGAAACGTAGGAAAAATAGTCTGAAAAAGCAGGACAAACTGAAACGCCGCCGCGGAAAAGAGTTTTCAGAGAAAGAAGATCCGTATTATGGATTGGAACTAAAGCCGCTGCAGGAGTATCAGAAAGAATATGAAGAAACCCTTTCTTTTAAGCCGGTGCGTCCGGAAGAACAGCCAAGTGAAATGACAGGAACATTTACCTATCTTTTCGATGGCAGCGGAGCGGATCATGATGATCCGGAAATGAAAAAGAAAGTAAAAAAGCTGCATGAGGAACGCAGCCGCCGTGTGAGCGAAGTGGTGCGTAAAAGCGGAACCTCTGATGTGGCAAAAGAGGATATTTACTCTGTGACGACTTCTCTGGACGTAAATGCAATCCGTGAGGCCGCAGAAGAACAAAAGCAAGAACAGCATCTGCAAACGAAAGAAGCAGAACCAAAATCCACGGCTGAACCGCCAAAAGAGAATCTGGAAGAGGATACACCAATACAGCCGCCGCCGCAAGTGCCGGTGCAGGAACCAGAACCGGTACATCAGCAGCCGCAGAAAGAAGAGGTCCGCCGTCAGATTCGGGAACCGCAGGAACGGCCTGCACCGGCCCAAGCATTACAGCAACCTCAGACGAAAAAAGACGGTGTGCAGTCTGGTGAACAGATAGATTACCGGCCAGCCGGCACGCCAGTACATATTCTTGATTTGCAGGATTTGGTAACACCGGTTTTTAATGAGTCTCGTGAATATCCTCACAGCATACCCATCAAACCGACAGCGCCGGCTGCACCGCAAAAACCGCTTTATTCGAATCAGCCGGCTGGGAATATCACAGAGCTGCCGCCTGTGCCTGCCATCCAGGAAGCGGAAGGCAGCCGGAAACCGGAACAAGACAGTCAGAAACCAACAGAAGAAAAACGGCAGATGGACCGACCGCCGATTGTGCCTTTCGTACAGGCTCGGCATGCCTCAGTGCAGGAGCCGGAGGCCAAAGAAGGCTCTGTAAAAGATGTGTCGGTACGTGTTCCGGACCGGTTTGTAAATTCTGATGAACCTGTACCGGATGAGCGCCCTGCGGCAGAAGTCCCGCGGCCGGGTTCACATCCGGAAACTTCTGCAGGGGAAGAAAAGCCTGCTTACCATCGGTACGAAGCGGCGGCAAAAGCAATCGTGCAGGATGTAGATCCCAATGCACCGGAAGAAGAACCGCCAAAGCCGCGCAGGAAGTTCCTGCATCGTGCACAGGCAGAGCAGCAGAAGACTGCAGAACCGCAGCCAGCGTCAGATGCAGAAGAAAACTCGCCCAATAATCAAGTTCCCAAATCGCTGGATGCAGAAGAGGAACTGGAGGATTACAATTCTCCTGGAGATGCGGCCGCAATTTTTCATCAGCTGGGCGGCGATATGCGGGAACTGATTCTGCGCCTTACGGTGACGGGAATCTGTGTAATATTAGAATTATTGATTGGATTTTTAGGAGAATATGGGATATTCGGTATCCGGCCGTTCAATATCACAGCATACCTGATTTGCAATTTGGTTTTTCTAGCTTTTTCAGTTGGCTTTTGTGGTGTTACCATCGCGAACGGTCTTAAGGCATTGTTTAAACTGCATGCAAATGCGGATTCCGGTATTGCAGTAGCAAGTCTCGTTGGGCTGGTACAGGGCGTTGCCTCTCTGTTTTCACAAAGCTCCTTTGCCCATGGGGAACTGCATCTGTATTCCGCTGTTGTTTGTGGTGCCTTGTTCTTCAATACACTTGGGAAATGGATTCTGGTGCGCCGGGTCAACAGAAATTTTCACTATGTTACTTCTCCCGGCAAGAAATATGCCGCTGAAAAATTTGACGACCATAATACGGCTCTGCAGATGGCCGAAGGAGTCACACTGGATTCGCCGGAGATTGCCTATCAGCACGAAACGGGCTTTCTGAAAAATTTTCTGCGATTGTCTTACAGCGATGATCCGAGTGACCGAAGCAGCCAATTTTTGTCGCCGGTCCTATTTTGCGCAAGTCTTGTGCTGTTTATCGTAATGCTCCTGTTTATTCAGCCGCATAATGTCAGCAGAGCATGGACGGCTTTTGCGGCGGCGACTTGTATTAGTGTCCCCATTATGAACATGTTGTCTGTCAATCTTCCGCTTTCCCGCATCAGTCGGGTTGCGGCGCAGTGCGGCGGCATGGTGATCGGCTTCCCTGCGGTTCAGTATTTTGCAGATACAAATGCAGTTTTGGTGGATGCGCAGGATTTGTTCCCAAAAGGCAGTATCATTTTAAATGGGATTAAAACATTCGGAAGCATGCAGATGGACGATGCCATTGTTGATTCTGCTGCACTGATGCATGCTGCAGGTGGGCCGCTGAGCAGCTTATTTGGTCAGATTATACGCAGCCGGCAGGAAGCAATGCCGAAAGTTGAAAATATTCAGTATGAAGATGGAATGGGTATTTCCGGCTGGGTCGGCGGACGCCGTGTGTTTATTGGCAACCGCCGCCTGATGGTGCATCACAATGTTACCCTGCCGGACGAAAGCATAGAAACAAGGTATGTGCAGGGTGGAAAACAGATTGCTTATCTTGCAGTGAGCGGCGAGTTAGTTGCCATGTTTATTGTGACATACCGTGCCGACCGCCACCGCACTGTTGAACTGCAGCGCATGGAGGACAACGGGATTTCCCTGATTGTCCGCAGCAATGATGCCAATGTGACAGCTCCTTTTATTGCGGCATTATTTGGGTTGGATGCCCACACAGTGCGTGTATTGCCGGAACGTCTGGGGCAGGTTTATGAATCCATTGAAAAGCAGCCGGAAAAAGCAACAAATGCTTTGATTGGCACAAATGGAAGGCCGAGTACCATGATGCGGTTAATTACGGCTTGTGTGCGGCAGCGTGCCAATATTTCTATTGCAGTTGTGCTGCAGAATGTCGGTGCAATTCTTGGATTCGTTCTGGTGGCATTCTTATGCTGCCAGCAGGGGATGCAGCAAATCAGCACGCTGAACATGGTCTTGTATGAATTGTTCTGGGTGCTGGTCATCTGGCTGGTGCCAAAGCTGCGCAAACCTTGACGGAAGACAGCATCAAAGTTAAGCTTGTGTTTGAGAACCTAAGGTTTTCAAACACAGCAGAAAAAGTCGGACACTTGATAAAAAGAGAAATGTTTTTAACTAAGTGAATAGGGCGCGAAAATCCTCCAGTTTTGATTATGAACGGGAGGATTTTTGTTATTATGCACTTTTAAGTTGTATTCTGAATAAGTCCAATTGTGATAAAAGCTCTGCACTTCCTGTCTGGGAGGCTGCAGAGCTTTTGTATTTTCTGGTGCAGGGCAAAGAACTTATGTCAAAATATACAACTATAAAACTTTATATATATTTTATTTGTAAAGATTACATACTTTTTCTTGCTATCCGCAGAAAAAGATGCTATAATAAAATATATTTTTAAAGAATATTTATTAAAAATAACTACCGTGAAGGGGGCACTAACCTTGAAACCGTATACAGCAGAAAAAATCCTTAATATTGCCTTAATGGGACACAGCGGTGCTGGAAAGACCAGCATTGCTGAAGCTATGCTGAAACTCTCTGGCGCAGCCGAGCGCTTGGGTAAAGTCGATGCTGGAAACACGGTGTGTGATGATAGTCCGGAGGAAGTGTACCGCAAATCGAGTGTTTCCGCTGCGGTGGCCCCATTGGAATGGAAAGGCTGCAAGATTAACTTACTGGATGCACCGGGGCTGCTTGACTTTGCCGGAGCTGCTGCGGAAGCTGCACGCGCAGCTGACAGTGCTGTGATTGTTGTAAGCGGGCGTGACGGTGTGGCAGTCGGCACGGAAAAAGCGGTGGAAACTGCAGAGAAACGTGGGCTTGCCAAAGCATTTTTTGTCAATGGCTTATGTGACGAAAGCGCACGGTTTTACCGTGTGTTTGAGGATTTAAAAGCAAGTTTCGGACCGGCGGTGTGCCCCGTTGTGGTGCCATTTATAGAGAATGGAAAAGCAAACATTTACATAAATTTGCTGGAGTATAAAGCCTATGACTATTCCAATGGTGCGCCGGTGGAGGTCGATATGCCGGATATGGGAGATCACCGTCTGCAGGGCCTGCGTACAGCCATTTGTGAAGCTGTGGCAGAAACAAGTGATGAACTGTTTGAAAAATATTTTTCCGGGCAGGATTTTACTCCGGAAGAAGTGATTATCGGTATTTCCAAAGGCGTGAAGTCTGGCACAATCATGCCTGTCTTTTGCGGTGATGCTCTCCTGATGCGTGGTATGGAACAATTTTTGGACGGTATTACATGGCTGCTGCCTTCTGCTGCAGACAAAGCGGGAGAAATCGGTACAGATGTGAATGGCGACCCAGTGGAGCTTGCAATTAAAGAAGATGCTGCCACAGCGGCTATCTGTTTTAAAACGATTGCTGACCCGTTTGTCGGAAAAGTCAGTTTTCTGAAATGTATTTCCGGAAAAGTAGAGCAGGACGGAACGCTGCTGAATATGCGCACTGGCACTTCCGAACATATCGGGAAAGTGGTGATGATGCGCGGCAAAAAACAAGAGGCAATGCGTGTCATTCCTGCAGGTGACATCGGTGCCGTTTTGAAACTTTCTGGCGTTTCCACTGGAGATACGCTCTGTGCTCCCACACGGAAAGTGGTACTGGATGGAATTGACTATCCGCCCGCTTCCCTGCGCATGGCAATTGAGCCGGAGAATCAGGGAGAAGAGGATAAAGTGGCACAGGCTGTTTTTCGTTTGATAGAAGAAGATCCGACCATTGGCTTTGAGAATAACACGGAAACGCATGAAATGGTTATTTCTGGGCTTGGGGAGCAGCATTTGGAAGTGATCCTTTTTAAACTGCGGAATCGCTATAATGTGGAAGCGAAATTTAGGGTACCGCGTGTTCCTTACCGTGAGACAATCCGCAAAACGGTAAAAGTGCAGGGCCGTTATAAAAAACAAACCGGTGGTCATGGACAGTTTGGTGATGTTTGGATAGCTTTTAGTCCCTGTGACAGCGATGGCCTTGTCTTTGACGAAAAAGTGGTTGGAGGAAGTGTTCCGAAAGGCTATTTCCCAGCAGTGGAAAAGGGTTTGCGGGAAAGTATTGCCAAAGGCCCTCTGGCAGGCTATCCGGTTGTGGGCCTGCACGCTACACTGTACGATGGCTCCTATCATCCCGTAGACAGTTCAGAAATGGCATTCAAGACAGCAGCAAGCCTTGCTTATAAAAATGGCATGCCACAGGCAGACCCCGTCTTGTTAGAACCTATCGGTGTACTGAAAGCGACAGTACCGGACAAGAATATGGGTGACGTAATGGGGGCAATTACGAAACGCCGCGGCCGTGTGCTGGGGATGGAACCGGCAAAAACGGACTATCAGGTAATTACCGCCGAGGTGCCAGCCGCGGAGATGGCTGATTTTGCAACATTTTTGCACCAGACAACGCAGGGACGGGGCTCTTATACATTTGAGTTTGCGCGGTATGAGCCATGTCCACCGCAAATTGAGAAAAAAGTGGAACAAAATGGCTCTGGCAGGAATGATTAGCCGGCATCCGGCATAACAATTCTACAAAGAGATTTTTCCATTCATCAACGCCGTATTACCTATGCAACAAGTCGAGTGAGAATAATCAAGTAAAAATATATTTTCAAATAAAAAAAGGCTGTCCATTGTCAGCCTTTTTTTCAACTTCTTATGCCTGCCCTAAATATTCTTCCAAACAAAGATGCTTTTCACGCATTTCCTTTGCCGCTGCAGCGCCGACATAGCGGTAATGCCATGGTTCATAAATGATGCCGGTCAAGTTTTCTTTTCCTTTTTGGTAACGGAGAATGAACCCATATTTATATGCATTCTTCACTAGCCACTTACTTTCCGGTGTTTTCTCAAATGTTTCATCACAGAGTTCGTTTTTAATGCTGCCGAAATCCACGGCAAGCCCCAGGTTATGCTCACTGGTACCCGGTTTTGCAACCACTGTGGCTGCTTCAGAAGCGGCATCTGCAGCACCATGGCTTGCTGCTTTTCGAATTTCGGTTTTATAAAGTGTTGTCTGGTAACTGATACTCCGGTAAGCAGAACAGATCAGCAGATGGTTTCCGTTCTTATTACAATCGGCAATCATTTTCTTTAGGGTACCGGCAGCTCGAGAATCAAAACGGGCGTTGCCGACAGGGGAAGTTTTAACGGTGAAATTTTGCGGCAGCGGATGGGTTGTATTCACAAGCCGAAGCTCCCATGAATTTTTATTTACCGGTGAGGCAGGCGAAGCAGAGACAGCAGCAGTATGGGAGGGGGCGGTAGAAGCGACAGTCGGTACAGATTTATGAGAATTGGAAGGGGGAAAACGCAGTAAAGCGTGGGCACTGACAGCGACTCCGGCAATTACAGCGACACAGCATGCAAGAATCACAGCATGGTGGAAACGATTTCTCTTCCTTCTCTGGTAGTTTGTTGAAACTTTTTCCAATCTTCTCGGTTGATATTTTGACATAGAAATACTCCTTAGATTTAATCAATGAGCTATATTATAACACTTTCGACTATAAAAATCTTTAAAAGCTTTTATCCTTCTTGAATGTATATTTTTCGTATATTTTAGAATGTTTGGAGGTGAAACTGTGACAATTTCTTTCCATGGAGTAAAACGGAAACTCTTTTTAGCAGTGGCAGCGGCCGTGCTTGTGGCAGCAATTTTCTTTTTGATTAGTGCTGCAGGAGCAGAAAGGGGGATTCCAGGGGCGCAGAACAGTGACCGAATCAACTTCCTGACGAAATGCGGATGGCAGGTGGAGCAGGAACCCTTATCGGTTCGAGACGTTGCCATACCCGCCACGTTTTCAAAAGTATACCAAAACTACAATAAACTAAATGAACAGGCCGGATTTGACTTGAAAAAAGTTGCTGGAAAGACATGCAAACAGTATGTGTATCGTGTGAAAAATTATACAGGAAAAGAGGAAGTCCATGCCACACTTTTAATTTATAAAGGGAAAATTGTGGGAGGGGATATTTCCACAGCGGCGCTGGACGGTTTCATGAAGCCCATTTGTCGGAGGTAACTGACGAAGACTGAAAAGCGGCTCTTTTGGTCCTTGCAGTTGTATTCTGCAGTTTGGTCCAGTATAATCACCATATAAGGAATTCAATCATACAGAAATGAGGAATGCTTTGATGACACAGATGCGGCTGGATAAACTGCTGGCGCTTCAGACCGGCATCAGCCGCCGTGAGGCAGCTGTACTGGTGCGGCAGGGTGCCGCCTGCCTCTGCGGACAACCTTTGTACGACCCGGCACAGAAAGTAGATCCTAATCATGTGACGCTGCAGGGAAAGCCGATTGGATACCAAAAATTTGTTTATTTGATGATGCATAAACCGGCTGGTGTGCTGACAGCGGCGAAAGATACCAAACAACAGACTGTGATGGACTTGGTGCCCCCGAAACTTCTGCGCCGCGGGATTCAGCCTGTCGGTCGGTTGGACAAAGATACCACGGGGCTGCTTTTGCTGACAGATAATGGCATGCTGGCGCATCAGCTCCTTTCCCCGCAGCATCATGTGTGGAAAACCTATAGGGCACGGCTGAGCTGTCCGCTGCCGTCTGGCGCAGAAAAGCAGTTTGCTAAAGGATTGGAGCTTTCGGATTTTGTTTGTCTGCCGGCAAAACTCTGTTTGCTGGAAGACGGTGCAGCACCGCTGTATGAAATCCAGATTCGGGAGGGGAAATACCATCAGGTCAAGCGTATGTTTGCGGCGGCAGGCAGTCATGTAACAGCGCTTTGCCGCACTGGATTCGGCAAATTGTGCTTGCCGGAAAATCTGCCGGAAGGCAGCTGCCGCAGCCTGACGGCAGAAGAAGCAGACCTTCTGCTGAAAGCCTCAAATTGATATTTTAACTAAAAAAGTGAAGGAAATTTTGAAAAGTGGCATTTACAAATTGGACAAATTCCAACCACAATTTTTGGATTTTAGAAGAATTCCATAAACAGGGGTAGGCAAGTTTGGATAAAACACGGGTATACACACGGTATCCCTTCTGCTATGATAAGATTGTTGGTTGGAAAGAATGAAATAACAGGAGGTTCATGTTTATGGCAAGCGTAACCCTGAAGCATGTTTACAAGATTTATAGTGGCGGTGTGCAGGCTGTTAGTGATTTCAATCTGGAGATTGCTGATAAAGAATTCATTATTTTGGTTGGTCCTTCCGGATGCGGAAAATCTACTACTCTGCGAATGATTGCAGGCTTGGAGGAAATTTCAAAAGGAGAGTTATATATCGGTGATACTCTTGCCAATGATATTGCACCGAAAGACCGCGATATTGCAATGGTGTTCCAGAACTATGCCTTGTATCCGCACATGACGGTATTTGACAATATGGCGTTTGGCTTGAAACTGCGCAAAGTACCGAAGGATGAAATTAAAGCCAGAGTGGAAGAAGCAGCCCGCATCCTTGACATTTCTCATCTTCTTGACCGGAAGCCGAAAGCGTTGTCTGGCGGCCAGCGCCAGCGTGTTGCTTTGGGCCGGGCAATTGTTCGTGACCCGAAGGTCTTCCTTTTGGATGAGCCGCTGTCAAACCTTGATGCAAAGCTGCGTGCCCAGATGCGTACCGAGATCAGTAAGCTGCACAAACGGCTGGGTACAACATTCATCTATGTTACGCATGACCAAACGGAAGCAATGACCATGGGCGACCGAATCGTGGTGATGAAGGACGGCGTGATTCAGCAGGTGGACAGCCCGCAGAATTTGTACGATTTGCCAGTCAACGAATTTGTCGCAGGATTTATGGGCAGCCCGCAGATGAACTTCATAGACGCAAAGATTGACAAAGCTGCCAATGGCTTTACCGTCAGCTTTAGTAAGTACAGCCTTCCGATCCCGGCATCAAAAGTTAAAGATGGTCAGCTGGATTCCTATGTCGGAAAAGATGTTGTCTTTGGTATCCGTCCGGAAGATGTACATGATGATCCGGACTTTTTGGAAAGTCATTCGGAATATATGGTGGAAGCGCAGGTCGATGTCACCGAGCTAATGGGCGCTGAAACTTACTTGTATCTCACTTGTGAGGGTAGCAACCTGACAGCCCGTGTTGAGCCGACGTCTACTGCAAAGAGCAATGATACGATTAAAATCGCTTTGGATATGAGCAAGGCGCATCTGTTTGATAAAGATTCCGAAATCACCATTATGAATTGAACGGGCAATTTTTACTGGACTGGAGGGCTGCAACTCTCCAGCCCTTTTCTTTTTGGCTGTTTATAAAGGGTAATCAATAAGAATTTATGAATTCTTTTAGAAAACAGTTGAAAATTAGCGCAAAAGTATGTAAAATTATATAAGGGTATGTTTGCTTTTTGTCTTACTTCATTTAAATTTCCATTTTTACATTTCTGCATAGAATAGAATGGGCTCAGGCTGCCAAAACTGCATGAAATGCAATTGAATAACTATGAAAAGGCGGGGATGTTTGTAATGTCCAACAGATTATTTCAGGGCGTGATTCATCAAATGCGTGACGCGATTGACCGAACGATCGGCGTCATTGATGAAACGTCTGTGATTATTGCCTGCAGCGAATTGGGCCGTATTGGCGAAGTGAATGAAAGTGTTACTCCAGAGTTATTGACATCACAGGAAACTTTTGTGGTCAATGGCTATACTTATAAATCTTTTGGCAATATGCCACGGCCGGAGTATGCTGTCTTTGTGCTGGGGACAGACCCTGAGGCTGCACGCTATGCGGCTTTACTGGCCGTTTCCCTTTCGAGCATCAAACAGTATTACGATGAAAAATATGACCGCAGCAACTTTGTGAAGAATGTGATCCTAGATAATATTCTGCCGGGAGATATCTACCTTAAAGCGCGTGAACTGCATTTTGACAATGATGTCAGCCGCGTATGTATGCTGATCAAAATAACGAACAAAACGGATGTGGCGGCATATGACGTCATTCAGAATTTGTTCCCTGACAAAAATAAGGATTTTGTCATCAATATTAATGAAAATGATATTGCCTTGGTTAAGGAAATACAGCCCGGTATTGACAGCAAGGATTTAGCGAAACTGGCAAGTTCAATTGTAGACACGCTTTCCAGTGAGTTTTATACACACTGCGTCGTTGGAATTGGCACACCGGTGGAGGGTGTTAAAGACCTTGCACGTTCCTTTAAGGAAGCTCAGGTAGCACTGGAAGTGGGCAAAGTCTTTGATACCGAGCGCAACATTGTCCGCTATGATAATCTGGGAATTGCCCGCTTGATTTATCAGCTGCCGACAACGCTTTGCGAAATGTTCTTAAAGGAAGTTTTTCAGAAAGGCAGCATCGACAGTCTCGATCATGAGACACTGTTTACGATTCAGCGCTTCTTTGAAAACAACCTTAATGTTTCAGAAACCAGCCGGAAACTGTTTGTGCACCGCAATACTCTGGTGTATCGGTTGGAAAAGATTAAAAAAATTACCGGACTGGATCTCCGTGAATTTGAGGATGCCATCGTTTTCAAGGTCGCTCTGATGGTTAAGAAATACTTAGATTCCAATCCTGCAAAGTTTTAACAACAAGAGCAGCTGTACATGTGCAGCTGCTCTTTCTGCTATTTAGTTAAAAAAGCCTTTATTACAACGAGAAAATCCATAAAAATGCAGCTTTTTATCCAGTTCTGCTGCAGACGCCTGTAGTTTACAAAATGATTACAGATTGCTTCTCATAAAGAATTATCATTGCGAAATATATGATATTATGTCTATGTGTATATATGGGAGATTTTTTCTGCAACGATAATCAAAAATTTAGTGATTGAGAAGAATGGAGCGGTCTGTTTGATCGAGCTTAAACATATAAGTAAAACCTATCCTAACGGAACACATGCTTTGTATGATGTAAACCTGCAGGTAGAAAAAGGCGAATTTGTATTTATTGTCGGTTCCTCCGGAGCAGGGAAAAGCACCCTGCTCAAACTGATTACCTGCGAGGAAAGGCCGGACGGGGGCGAACTGACGGTAAACGGGCAGAATTTAATAGGTATCAAACGGCGTGATGTCCCTTATCTGCGCCGCAATATGGGCATGGTGTTTCAGGATTTTCGCCTGATTCCGAAGATGACTGTTTTTGAAAATGTAGCATTTGCCATGCATGTGGTCGGTGCTGGGAACCGAGAAATTAAAAAGCGGGTTCCTTATATCCTTGGACTGATTGATTTGCAGGATAAGGGAGATTGCTATCCGGCAGAGTTGTCCGGCGGCGAACAGCAGCGGGTCGGATTGGCACGTGCGCTGGTCAATAATCCGGATATGATTTTGGCAGATGAGCCGACCGGCAATATTGATCCGGCTCTTTCGTTTGAAATTGTCGACTTACTCAGTGAAATTAATCTGCGGGGGACAACTATTTTGATGGTTACTCATGAGCACAGTCTTGTCAAACATTTTCAGAAGCGTGTTGTGGAAATTCATGCAGGCCGAATTGTGGCTGATACCAAGGAATTGGAGGAGGCAGAACTATGAAACACTTTAGCTACCTGCTGAAAGAAGGACTTAAAAATATTTGGACAAACCGCACCATGTCACTTGCATCGGTAGCGGTGCTGCTGAGTTGTCTGTTGGTGACCGGTGCATCTATCCTTTTTAGCTGGAATATCAAAATTGCGATGAGTATGGTAGAAGGAAATAATTCTATTAAAGTTTACATAAAGCAAGACGTGCCGGCCCTGAAGGCCATTCAAGTTGGGGATCAGATTCGCAAGCTGGATAATGTGGCAACGTGTGATTTCATCTCTAAAGATGATGGGATGAAAGAAATGCGGAAAATGGTCGGTGAACAGAATGCCAGCCTGCTGGACGGGCTTGGCGGTGACAACAACTGGCTGCCCAACGCGTTCCGAATCTCTATGAAAGATTTGTCAAAATACAAGGAAACTGCGGCAAAGATTACTTCCATTAGCGGCGTTGATAAAATTTATGATTATCAGGAACTTGCCAATAAGCTGACGCATATGGACAAGATTGTCACCAATGTAGGTTTGGTGATCGTCATTGCGCTCAGTCTGGTTTCTTTGTTTATTATTGCAAATACCATTCATGTTGCGATGTATTCGCGCCGGTTGGAAATCAGCATCATGAAATCAGTGGGGGCCACGAACTGGTTTATTCGAATACCATTTTTAGTGGAAGGCATGACAATTGGTGTGGCGGCGGGCGCAATTGCGTCAGGCCTGTTGCATTTCATCTATTATTCTGTTGTCAGTTCACAGGGGATCAGTGCTATCTTTAATGTAGTCAATCTCAATGCCATCATGGTGCCAGTTGTCATCTTATTTGTTATTATCGGCGCTTTATTTGGTGCTTTGGGGAGCATCATATCCATCAGCCGTTACTTGAAAAAAGAAGGAGGATCTATCGCTGTTTTGTAATCGCAAGAAAGCAGATAAACTATTCGGCGGTTTCACTGCGTTGTGTATGGCGGTAACTTTGTTGTTTATACCCTGTACGGTGACTGCACATGCAGCCGATCCTATAGATTCTTTGAAACAAAAGCAGGCTGAATATGCACAGCAAAAGCAGGAAAACGACAGTAAATTAGCTAAGCTGCGGCAAGACAAGGACAAAAAGAGCGATTACAAAAATACGCTGGAAAATCAGATTTCTACGCTCCAGAACCAAATTGATACATACAATGAACAAATTCAGGAATTGGATACCAAGATTTTAAAAACACAAGATGAAATAGCGGATAAGCAAAAGAACATTTCTGCCAATACGGCAAGACTTAAAAAACGGCTGTGTGCGCTGTATATGTCTGGCGGTGCCAGCAACTTAGAAATTCTTCTTTCTGCGGACAGTGTATATGATTTTGCGGATAAAGTAGAAGCTTTGCAAATGGTGACTGCACATGACACCTCGTTGATTCATTTGCTAAAGTCAGAAATGGCATCTGTGAAAAAGCAGAAAACGGCAATTAAGCAGAACCGACAGGCTGCTGCCGATGCGAAAACATCTGTTTCGGAAAAACAAGGGGAACTGTCCGGTTTCGTTCGTGAGGCGCAGGGCGTTATCAACGATATGTCTGCCAAGGAAAGCAGTCTGCAGTCTGCAAGTGATGACTTTGCGCAGAAAGAAGAAGCGGCAAGCCAAGCAATTGATAAATGGTATGCTGATTACCAGGCAAGTCAGGAAAAGAAGAAAGTGGAATTGGCACAAAAGCAGGCGTCTCAGCAACAAAAAAGTGTGAGTGCCAAGACGGTTGGCAGCAGTTCAGTTGCCGCCAGTACAAGCGGAGGGGCCAGTGCAATTGGCAGCGGGTCAATGGTATGGCCGGTACCAAGCTGTCAAGTCATTACAACCTACTTTGGACAGGTGGATGAAGTACACAGTCATCCGCACAAAGGTGTTGACATTGGTGCCAGCTATGGTTCTACCATTGTGGCACCTGACAGCGGCACGGTTGTCATGGCCGGAGCAGGAGCCGGGTATGAGGGCTATGGCAATGTTGTTGCAATTGATCATGGAAATGGCCTCATTTCACTTTGCGCGCATATGAGCAGTGTGGCAGTTAGTTCCGGTCAGACGGTGGCAAAAGGGCAGGTTATCGGGTATGTCGGCAGCACCGGCCACAGCACAGGACCACATTGTCATTTTGAGGTGCGTTTAAATGGTACTCCAGTGAATCCCATGAATTATGTGTAATATACTGAAAAAATAAAAAGAGCAAACAACAGAGGAGCCGATTGGCAGCAGTTGTTTGTTCTTTTTTGATTGGAGAAAACAGCAAGCGTGAATGCTAAAAATGTTATCATGAATTTTTCACACGTATATGAAAAGGAAGATTTTTACCATCATGCCTATTTTCAGTGGATTGATTGTACGGACCTTTCCGGTACAAGTTGCTATTGTACTCCACAGGCTGCGAATGAAATCCGGCGGCGGATTCTCAACTGCCCTGTGCAGGGCATACATTTTTTGGATTCGGGAGACTATCATTATGTCAGTAAATTCTGGCTCGAAAAAATAAAGCAGCCATTCAATTTGCTGCTTTTTGATTATCACAGCGATATGCAGCCGCCGAAATTTCCAGAATTACTTTCTTGTGGATGCTGGGTAAAAGATGCGATAGACCAAAATCCTATGCTGCAAAGAGTTTGTATCGTTGGCCCGGATGAACAGGCCTTTTCTGGGATCGAAACAAACTACCGCTGCAGATTGCTTTGTGTCAGTCTGCAGGCACTGCAGGAAACGGAAACATGGGAAAAAATGAGGAATCTGAAAGACGGACTGCCTCTTTATATTTCAATTGATAAGGATGTGCTGAATACCTATTTTGCCCGCACAGACTGGAGCCAAGGAGGACTTTCTCTGACGGTGCTGGAGAAACTGCTTGCTCTGTTTGAAACGCGGTGCAGGGTGATCGGCATTGATATTTGCGGTGAATGTAAAATGGATGTGCAGTATTTGCTTACCCGACAAAATGAAGAGATCAATAATACCACAAATCTGGCTTTGCTGCGATTTTTATTGAGGAATGAAACCATATCTTAAAAAGCAGTATTTTGGGGAGCTTGTTTAAAGGGAATGAAGTGCAAAAACACCCTCAATGAAAATTGCCATTCCAATTCCGAGTAATCCGCCGCAGATAACTTCTGACGGCTGATGCCCTAAGCTTGTTTCCAAGGGGGTATGCTTAGCTTTCGGTTCTACTTTCACTTCCAACTGGTTAATCGCCTTTGCATGAAGCCCTGCTTCCCAGCGGATGCCCAGTGCATCATAAATGACAACGGCGGCAAGTGCCACGCCCAGTGCAAATTCAACGGATGAAAATCCACAGACCATGCCGCTGGCAAAAGCTGTGGCACATACAAATGCGGAATGGGAACTGGGCATGCCGCCAGTGCCGATAGCGACCCGCAGGGTGACTTTTCCCCCATGGATTCGGCAATTTATTACTTTAATAAGCTGTGCGGTGCCCCACGCCAAAATCGCTGATAGGATAACCCAATTCATAATTGTCCCCCTCATGATTAGGCCGGACAAAACAGTTTCCGGCCCTCTTTCGGCGGCTTTCCAAAGACAAGTCGTCTGCAGAGAGCCTGATTGCATTATACCCTGTCCGCAGAATAAAGTAAAGAAAGGTTTTCTACTCTGCGTTCTTCATATGGAAATATTGGCACAATCCACAGGATTTAAACGGGCAGGGGCTGTTTTCTGCTATGAGTGTAAAAGGTCATTGGATGCGAACAGAATTATTGAAAAATGAATAAACAAATAATAAATGCTGCATTAATATGTGAATAGAGTTTTAAAAAACTAATAAATCGGAGAACAATGAAAGAAAAATAAAAAATATTTCAAAAATGGCTTGCAATTTTGATTCAGCTATGCTATGATACAGATAATCCAAACAGATAGAGGCGAATCCAATGGAGTAAGTAAAATGCGAACAAACATAAAAGAAAAAGAAAGGGTGAGTCCAGTGATGCAGGATCTTGATTCAGAACAACATCAATATTTTGAGGAAAGGACTGATTCCCATGACTTAAAAACTACGGCTTGCTTTTAACTTCAGAAAACATAGAATTTTCTTGAGAAGCGGATTCTTAGATAAATTAGATTCAATCGTTATATAATAAGGTACCCACCGGATAAAATTCGTGTGGGTACCTTATTTTTATCGTTTTAAACGGATCTTGTATGACAGCACAGAAGTGCATGTGCTAAATCCGTCTCAGCAGTTCCCAAATACCAATCATGGCACTGTGTGGGATAAACTTTGCAAAAATCCGGTGAACAAAACTCATTGGGCTAGGCGTGGAAACAGCCAAATTCAACCGGCTGTCCATTAAAGCAAGCTTTACGACACTGTGTACATGACTTGCCAATGGAAAATGCCGAACCGCTGTGCTGTTCCTTGTCTTTTTCGCAGTTGAAATAAATTCTGTATCCTTAATCCAGTAAGGACACACAGCAGTTGTATGGATACCGCGTGGGGATAGCTCCCACCGCAGTGCACGTGTATAATGTAAGAGAAAAGCTTTACTGGCTGCATAAACACTTAGTGCGGACAGCGGCTGAAAGGCTGCGGTGGAGCAAATTTCTAAAATTCGTGCTCCCTCACGCATGTAAGGCAGTGTCAATACCGTCATATCCACAGCCGCACGGCAGTCAAGGTCAATCATGCTGTCACAGTCCTGCCGAGAAATTTCAGCGTAATTTCCCATCTTACCGAATCCGGCAGCATTTACGAAAATCCGCACATCCGGATTTTCCTGCTTTAGCAGTTCACGGTAAATTGTCATGCTTTTCTGGGAAGTTAAATCCAATGCAATTGGCCGCACATGAACCGTTTTGATTTTTGCAGAAAGTTCCTGCAAACGGTTTTTACGGCGGGCAATTACCCAAATTTCGTCTAAAGTTTCCGTCCTGCTGATTTGGTAAACGAATTCACGGCCCAGCCCGCTGGAGGCTCCTGTGACAACGGCAATCTGCATGGCAATTCCTCCTTATAAAATGACTTCCCAGTGTGGTGCTTTTAGTTGTCCATTGGGAAAATCGAGTGAAATCTCTTGCTTTGCTTCCAATTTTTTTGCAATATCTAAAATCTTAGATTGTGCTTCTTCAATATCGTTTGTATGCATGGGATAGGCTTCACCCATATTTTCCAGCAGCTTTTGGCAGCGCTCTTTCGGAAGAGCAGACCAAAATAAGGAGAACAGCGGCTTATCCACTCCTTTCAGAGCAGCCGCCAGCACTTTATCGTCCACATCTTGCAGCAGACGTTTAATGGAATCAAATCCGCAGGAACCGAGCTGATGGAATGCGGCAATAGACGCCTGCTGTGATGTATTTGCAGTAGGACCAACTGGCTGTTGCGTATCTGCTTTTTCTTTTGTCGAAGATTCAGGTGTGTCAGAGTTTTGTGGCAGGATGGAAGATTCAACAGGAATCTCTGGATGAGTTTGCTCTTTCTCTTTCGGTTTTACTGTCTGGATTTGGGCAGTCTGTGCTTCCTGTTTTGCGTGGGCATCTCGTGCGTGCTGCTCTTCTTCTGCCTCCAATTTAGCCAACTCTTCAGCAAAACGATTTCGGTAAGTTTCGCCGAACCATTCACTAAGTCGGCTGAGCAGGGTCCTCGGCCGCATGTTTTTGGCCATTTCATAGATGCCGTCTGCAATCACCATAAGTTCCAGAAAACGGCTGCCAGAGGCGTTGGCGGCAAGGATGTGAATTTGCATAGCCTCTTGCAGTTCGTTTGGGCTTTCCGCGTCTACAAGGCGGCGCAGACTGTCCTGCAGAAATGCATCCGGTTCTTTATCCAGAAGCGGTTCCAAAGCAAGCGGCCCTTCTGTGCGGGCTTTTTCAGCATAGGTACAGATTCTTTGAACGATGGCAAATGCATTTTCTTTTTCTGCATCCGGACACTGTATCCGGCTGCTGATATATTCAAAATTATCCATCACAGTTTCCTCCAGAAAAAAATTCCAATAAAAACAGTATAGCGCAAAACCATAAGAGTAAACAAGCTTTTTCCGTATCCTATAATGGGAAAAGGTGAAAAACTTGTTTCCAATCTGCATTTGCATTACAATACAATTAGAACAAAACCGTCAAACTGGGAGAGAACTATGGAAGAAAATAAAAAGTCTGAACAAGTGCAAAATAGGGAGGACGAAAATGGGAAAGTCGAAAAGAAAGGCCTTAAAAAAGAAAATTATATGACAGTGGGTCTGTGCGTCGGCATTTGTTTTGGGTCGGCTCTAGGTCAACTGTTTGGAAATATAGGATTAGGAATCAGTATTGGTATGTGCCTCGGTATCGCAGTAGGCGCGAGTCTTCAGAAAGAAAAGGAATAAAGTGACAGCAACCATTAAAGAGAGAAAGCAGGAAAGGTAAATATGGAAGAAGTAAAACAATGTCCGCTGTACCGGAAGTGCGGCGGGTGCCAGTTGCAAAATATGGAATATCCGCGGCAACTGGCATGGAAACAGAAACGCGTGCAAAAATTACTGGGGAGGTTTTGCAAAGTAGAGCCAATCCTCGGGATGAAAAACCCCTACCATTACCGGAATAAAGTGCAGGCTGCCTTTACAACAGACCGGCATGGCAAGATTTGTTCCGGAGTCTATCAATCCAGCACACATCATGTGGTGCCAGTAGAATCCTGCCTGACGGAAGATGAAACAGCGGACCGGATTATGGCATCAGTCCGAGAACTGATGACAAGCTTTAAACTGAAGCCTTATGATGAAGTGACGGGACGTGGTTTCCTGCGCCATGTATTAGTAAAGCGTGGGTTTACAAGCGGACAGGTCATGGTCGTATTAGTGGCGGCCAACCCGATTTTTCCAGCTAAGAAATTTGTGAAAGCACTGCTGCAAATGCATCCGGAAATAACGACCGTTTTGCTGAATTTGAATAATCGCAGGACCAGCATGGTGCTGGGTAAACAGGAGAAGGTTTTGTATGGACACGGATATATCGAAGATACGCTGTGTGGCTGCCAGTTTCGGATTTCAGCAAAGAGCTTTTATCAAATCAATCCCATTCAATGTGAGGTACTTTACAGGAAGGCAATGGAATTTGCACAATTGACGGGGAGAGAAACCGTGATTGATGCTTATTGCGGAATTGGTACAATTGGTTTAGTTGCAGCTAGCCGTGCGGACCGTGTATACGGTATTGAACTGAATCGGGACGCTGTGCATGATGCGGTGGCGAATGCGAAGCGGAATCATATTCAAAATGCCTATTTTTTATGCGCAGACGCAACAAAATGCCTGACACAAATGGCAGCAGAAGGAGACCACGCGGATGTAGTATTTATGGATCCTCCGCGTGCGGGAAGTACAGAGCGTTTTCTCCTTTCTTTATGGGAACTTGCTCCAAAACGTGTAGTGTATATTTCCTGTAATCCGGAAACACAGGCGCGTGACTTGGACTACCTTTGCGGACGCGGCTATCTTGTTCAAAAGATTCAACCGGTGGACATGTTTCCACATACCGACCACGTTGAGACGGTTGTATTGATGTCAAGGGTGAAGGACTGATAAGTCAAGAAAGGCTTGATTTCAGGGCGCTTGCGGGGTTGATGACTCATTCGGCTGACCGGAGCAAGTCGCTTTGTGGAAACTTATCTACGGAGCGCTTCTGAAGCTGTTCCAGAATTCTGTCGCATAGTTGAGTTGCCAGATTAGATGTTAGCCTTTGAGGCAGTGGATTAGATGTTTTTTGATGCTGAGTGTCGAGGATAGATGTCAGGAAATGCAGTCGCGAAATTTATCATTTCTTTTATGGAATAGTAAAAAGGGGAGGGCTCAGCTGTGGAGTACGTAGTAGCCGGAATATGTATTGTAGCAGCTATGATTATCTGCGCAGTATTTATAGGTCAAGAAAGAAAAATGAGAAAGCTCCCTCATCTGCAGTAAAATCTATTACTGATGATAAATCAGCTAGACTGCTGACAGTGGAGAACGAGCCACAAGAGGTGGCATTCCGAATGTTACGCTGGTCGGCTGCTGGGCTCATGCGCGGCGGAAATTTGACAAGGCAGTAAAAGCTTTGCCAAAGTCCCAGCAGAAAACATCTTCCGCTGGAATCGGGCTGCTGTACTGCAGCAGGCTTTTTGAAATAGAAAACAGGATCGCGGAACTGTCGCCAGAGGAGCGGAAAAAGCAGCGGCAGAGTCAGGCGAAACCGATTCTGGACGCCATCCTGCAATGGATCAATAAGCGTAATATGCCTGCCTATAAGGTCGGCAGGCTTTGGAAATTCAAATTGTCCGAAATTGACAAATGGATCAGATCCGGCGGCGCATCAGAAGAAAGCAATACGGAAGATAATGAACAGGCTTAAAGGAGGGAAACTCCGTTTGTGGAAAAACTGATAGATATTCAGAGCGGTCCGGTGGCCTCTCTTTTGGATTTGCTTCTTAAGGATAAATCAACAAAGAAAAATATTATCTGGGCAACCGATACCTATGAGAAACTTGGACGTGGCTTCACCTATAAGGACCATATAAGCCGCAGCCTCCTTCTACAGAATGCGGACATCATCAAGCCGAGAATCCAGAAGACGCAGGAGGCACAGCAGGAACGTACACGAAAAAAAGCCGAGGTTTTCACCCCAGCGTGGCTGTGTAACTTGATGAACAATGATTGCGATAAAGAGTGGTTTGGCAGGAAATATGTATTCAATGCAGAAAACGACGACCACACATGGACGGTTGCTGAAGAACCGATCGAGTTTCCAAAAAGAAAGACTTGGAAACATTATGTGGATTCACGGCGGCTGGAAATCACCTGCGGAGAAGCGCCTTATCTTGTATCCCGCTACGATGTGTCAACAGGGCAGCTTATCGTCCCGCCAAAGCGCCGGATTGGGCAGCTCGACCGGAAACTTCGGGTCGTGAATGAAAATGCCGAAAACTATGACGAGTGGGTCAAATGGGCAATCCGGGCGTTCGAGGCGTCCTACGGGTACGAGTATCAGG
>ENA-UOOI01000613-UOOI01000613.1-fermentation-metagenome-genome-assembly--contig:-NODE-613-length-43937-cov-17.174582_pt1 | contig 43937 bp, 43 predicted proteins | sample MGYA00245779_ERZ724027 | MGnify/ENA primary metagenome ERZ724027 (study PRJEB28704, sample SAMN03018318) | fermentation metagenome | biome: anthropogenic terrestrial biome; feature: soil; material...
AAAACGAGGAGGAAATAGAACTTAGAATTGATGGAGATATTGCCATGGATGATGACTTTTGGTCTATGTTATTTGGAATAGAAAATGTAACACCAAAAAGTTTTATGGCAGAACTTGGCCAGTACAAAGGGAAAGACATAAATGTCTGGATTAATTCTTATGGCGGCGATGTGCGTCCAGATAGGGCGTTGTTAGAAGTAGTTTAAGGTACTACACTGCAAGATAACGCAGTAGTCAACCTGTCTAACCAAAAGGCGAAAGCTGGTAGGGGAAAATAGCATGACAGGAAAGCGGTAAGTTGTCTAAAGGCAGAAGGACACGACTGAACCGCAATGACAAGCAGATACGAGGTTTAAATTGGGTTTATTGAATGTGAGTTCTAAGTTTCCATTCCGTATGGGATAGAAGAAACCTGCCTGTAACTTCTAATTCAAATAACATTATACAACATCTCCGTATAATGGGTTATCAATTAATTTGAATAACGAGCTGGAGAACCAGTGTTAACAGAACGAAAGCAAAACCGAAAATCTGCATATCTACTAACAATGTTAACTGGAGATTACCTAAGCAGAAATGCTTTATAAAAGCTATGACATTTTGTGTCTGAATATTTTGTATGGTAACGGAGTTCTCATAGTAGTCAGCGGGGGATAACTACCACTACAGGGCGAAGGGGAACAGTTAATATGTGCTAAAATCAAAAATTGATTAGGGAGGAATACCTCAAATGAAACCAACAATAGAGATTTTGGAGAAAATCAATCAAAATTCGGCAAAGAATAAAAATGAAGTATTTACAAGATTATACCGCTATATGTTAAGACCTGATATTTATTATATTGCTTATGAACGCTTATATTCTAACAATGGAGCAAGTACAAAAGGTGTAAATGATGATACCGCAGACAGCTTTAGTGAAAATAAAATCAATAGAATTATCAAAATGCTTGCAGATGAAAGCTATACCCCTAACCCAGTAAGAAGAACCTATATAACAAAAATCAATGGAAAATTACGCCCTCTAGGAATTCCAACTTTTACAGACAAACTTGTACAAGAAGTCTTGCGTATGATTTTAGAAATGGTATATGAGCCTATCTTTAAGAATACATCACACGGTTTTAGACCTAATAGAAGTTGCCACAGTGCATTAGAACAAATTCAAGTAGAATTCACAGGAGCAAGATGGTTTATTGAAGGTGATATTAAAGGGTGTTTTGATAATATCAATCATAATACACTTGTTAATATTATAAATGAAAAGATAAAGGATGCAAGACTGGTTAAATTGATATATAAATTTCTTAAAGCTGGATATTTGGAAGATTGGAAATACAACAATACATACAGTGGTACGCCACAGGGTGGCATTGTTTCACCAATTCTTACCAATATTTACCTACACGAATTAGATGAATTTGTTGAAAATTTGATAGTTTCATTTAATAAACCATCAACTAGACTATTCACAACCGAATATCAAGCGTTAGCAAATAAAATTAGAAATATTAAATATCATCTTAAAAAATGCAATGAAAATAACAAAGCTGAACTAATAGAACAATTGAAAATCACAAGAAGTAAATTATTAAAAACCCCTTGTAAATCTCAAACCGATAAGAAAATGCATTATGTTAGATATGCTGATGATTTTATTATTAGTGTAAATGGTAGTAAAGAAGATTGCGAAATGCTTAAATCTAAACTAACTGATTTTATTGCAAATTCATTAGAAATGCAATTAAGTGAGGAGAAAACGCTTATCACCCATAGTAATACTCATGCAAGGTTTTTAGGATATGACATCAAGGTTAGAAGAAATAATCAGATAAAACCAAGTGGAAATGGTCATACCAAGAGAACTTTGAGTGGTAAGGTTGAACTGAATATACCATTAAAGGACAAGATTGAGAAGTTTTTATTTAATAATGAAATTGTGCTTATCAATAATAATAAACTAACACCTTGTGCAAGGGTAAAATTGTTACATCTTAGTGATTTAGAAATTGTAAATGCTTATAATTCAGAACTTAGAGGCATATGTAACTACTACAATATGGCAAGTAACTTTTATTTGCTGAATTATTTTCAATATTTAATGGAATACAGTTGTTTAAAAACATTAGCAAGCAAACACAAATCAAGTATTTCAAAAATAATAAAAAATTACAGAGATGGTAAGAGCAAATGGTGTATACCGTATGAAACCACAACTGGCAAAAAGAAGATGTATTTTGCTAAATATAATGATTGTAAATCAAATAAGAATCGTACAGATGTAATTTCAAATGACCTAGTAAAATATCTACATTCAAGGAGTAAATTTGAAGATAGATTAAAGGCTAAAATATGTGAATTATGCGGAAGTACAGACAGCAAATTTTACGAAATACATCATATAAACAAGGTTAAAAATCTTAAAGGAAAAGCTTTGTGGGAACAAATAATGATTGCAAAAAGGCGAAAAACCATAGTTGTATGTAGAGATTGTCATAAGAAAATACACGGAAAAAAATGAATTTTGATTGATGGAATATTAATGGAGAGCCGTGTACATCGAAAGGTGTAAGCACGGTTCGGGGAGGGGTCTGCACAAACCTATCATAGGAATATGACAAGGCGGTGCTTACCTACTCTACGTGTATGCAGCTTCCAGGATTTATACGGCTCTTAAAGAACATAAAGGAAAAGTAAAGGTAAAAATAGATGGTGTTGCAATATCGGCAGCCTCCGTAATTACTATGTCGGGGGATGAGATTTTAATGTCATCGACGTCAATTATGATGATGCACAACCCCTGGGGAAATTTTCAAGGTGAAGCTAGGGACTTAAGGCATGGTGCAGATGTACTTGATGAAGTAAAGGAAACCATAATTAATGCCTACCAGCTTAAAACAGGTAAATCAAGGACAAAGATATCACAGATGATGGATGAGGAAACCTGGATGAGTGCTAAAAAGGCAGTTAGTGAAGGCTTTGCAGATGGAATTCTTTATTCTGAAAGTGAAGGGGAATCTACACAAAATTCCTTTATGTTCAGCAGATTTGCAATTCAAAACAGTGTTAATAACAGAACTAGAGATTTTATTAAGCAATATAATAAACGATTTAAAGAAGTCCATAAAAATGAAGAAGCAATAAAATTACTAAAAGCAAAACTTACCTTAGAGTGTGAACTTTAGGGTTTTTATTATGTAAAATTTGAAAGGCAGGTAATAAGTATGTCAGAAAAAATGAAAGAATTGTTAGCACAGCTTACCAATTTAGAGACAGAATCTAAAAACCTTATAAATAAACAGGATGCAACAGCTGAGGAAATCACTGCGAAGCTTTCTGAAATTAAAGCACATAAAGCCAAAATCGAAGCACAAAAAGAAATTGATGCACTAGAAGAAGAAAGGCAAAAACAGGCACAAATACCTGTAAATAAGCCTATATATGCAAAGCCTAAAGACCCTAACGAAAGGAAATGGAAAGGAGGTATGGGAGAATTTCTTCAGGCTGTAGCGGTGGCATCCTCACCTGGTGGAAGAATGGATAACAGGCTTGTATACCAGAATTCAGCAGCAGGTTTAAATGAAAGTGTAACTTCTGAAGGAGGTTTTATGCTGGACAATGATTTTATACAGGGGCTGTTTGATGCAATGATTTCGGAAAGTCAGGTGGCTAATAGAATAAGGATGATTCCAATAGGGGCAAATACCAACAGACTTAGGGCACTTGGCATTGATGAAACCAGCAGGGCTAATGGGAGCAGGTGGGGTGGAGTCCAGGCTTATTGGGTAGCCGAAGCAGAAACTGTTACACAGTCTAAACCAAAGTTTAGAGAAATCGATATGGTACTCCAGAAACTACTGGCACTTTGCTATGTTACCGATGACCTGCTTCAAGATGCTACAGCCCTTGAAGCAATAGTAAAGCAGGCCTATGCAGATGAAATGTCTTTTAAAATAGATGATGCCATAATAAATGGAACTGGTGTTGGAATGCCCCTTGGAATACTAAATTCAAGTGCACTTGTTTCGGTTGCAAAAGAATCGGGCCAGTCTGCAGGTACTATAAAATATGAAAACATACTTAAAATGTGGAGCAGTATGCCTGCAAGACTTAGGGCAAATGCCGTGTGGTATATTAATCAGGAAATTGAGCCACAGCTTTATACTATGGCTTTAAATATAGGAACTGGTGGGGCACCTGTATTTTTACCTTCTGGCGGGGCTTCGGCTTCACAATACAGTACCCTTTTAAACAGGCCAATAATTCCTATAGAGCAGTGCTCGGTGCTGGGTAAAAAAGGAGACATCATACTTGCAGACCCGACACAGTATATTGGAATAGATAAAAAAGCACCAACGGCAGATGTATCAATACATGTGAGGTTTCTCTATGATGAACAGGTGTTTAGGTTTATATATAAATTCAATGGTGCACCATATAGAAATAAGCCTATTACACCTTACAAGGGAGCTAATTCTTTAAGTTCGTTTGTGGCTTTGGCTGATAGATAAAAATTGAAGTTGTATACTAAGTAGGATTGATATAATATTTAAAATAATACAATTTATAAAACTATCAATTACAGATTATAGGAGTGATCTAGTTGATAAACGATAATGTTTTAGGCAGAATATGGATTAAAGCACAAATGGTGTTTTTAAATCCTACTTCTTTATACAGCTACGATGATGTTGTTTATGGTAAATATGTAGATGATAAAAATGGAAACATTGGAAAAGATAAAAGAGGAAGAAAAAAGAAAATGTGTGCTGTTGATTCAAATACCTTAAGGGCATTTGAGAGAAAGGACAAGAAGTCAAAAGTTGGTCCCAAATATTTATTAAATGAATATCTAAAATCAAATAAAAATTATATTTTAAACAATTTAAAAAAAGTTCAATCTCAAAAAGATTTAAAAGATTTAGAAATTTGTATTTGCAGTGAATTAAAAAAATATCTATTAAGGAATGTTCTTGAAGATAGATTTAAATCATTTAATAGATTAAGAAAACCTGTTGATTTATTGATTGAGCATTTAGTATGTATGGCGGTTGAACTTGATGAATATAGAAACAGGTTATTAGAGTATTTATTTATTCCGCTGGATTCTCAGATTTTTAATAGTGAATTGTTAACAAGAGCTCAACTTAGTCATGCTGGAGTATCAGAAAACTCAACATTTGGAGATTTGGATTGTGATAAATCATATTATTATTTACAAAGTAAAATTGCTAAACAAGCAGAAGAAATTTCAAGTGTTCATAAATTGAATTTTTATACGATTTATTTTGATTTATTATGGGGAAATAGATACAAAAAGTGGGGAGAAACTTTATTTGAAACAAATATATATGATCCAGAGTATGACAAATAAATTAAAATCCACTTTAAAAACAATAATAACAAATTTAAAAGGCAGCCTTAGTGCTGTCTTTATACTGTTTGAAGGAGGAAAATAAATTATGGCAATAATTGAAAAATATAAAGTAATACAGGCCTTCGAGCCTAAAACTACAAATGCTGCAATAACAAGTGACTATGTGACGCTTAAAAATGCTATCACGGCAACTGTTGTTGTAAATTTAGCCCAGACAGCAGGGCATGAGACACAAATTTTTCTGTATCAGGCACAGGATGTGGAGGGAACTGGGGCAAAGCCTTTAGTAAATAATGTTCCAATACTTGCAAATGAGGATGTTTCGGTAAGTGATAAACTTGTGAGACAATCAGAGGGGGTAAGTTTTACTGTATCTAACACTGCAAAAAATAAACAGGTAATATTTCATATTGACCCGGCTAAACTTGATGTAAATAATGGCTTTTGCTGCTTGGATGTAAGACTTGGTGCAAGCTCCCAGGCTACAAACTTTGCCAGTGGTGAATTTATACTGGAGAATAAATATCCACAGGAAGGTGCACCATCTGCAGTAGTTGATTAAACTTGGGTTTTTGGGGTGATTTCATGGCTTTAAAAATTATAACACCGCCTGCAGCAGAACCCATAACTTTAGAAGAAGCAAAACAGCATTTAAGGATATCAGGCAGTGATGATGATATTATTTTACTCAGTATGATTAAACAGGCCAGGGAGTTTTGTGAGGATTTTCAAAACAGAAAATACATTACTCAAGGTTTAGAACTAGTGCTGGATTCTTTTCCAGAGTATAATTACATTTCATTTAAAAACTCATCACCAGTTCAAAGTGTAGAAAGTATTAAGTACTATGATATAAATGGCCAGGAGTTTATATTTGATTCGGGTAACTATATTGTTGATACAGACAGCTTTGTTAATAAAATTGTGCTTGGATATTGTAAGTTGTGGCCAACAATATCATTACAGACTGTGAATGCTGTAAGAGTTAGATTTACTGCAGGTTTTGGAGATAATGGTGAAAGTGTTCCTGAGACAGTTAAATGGGCAATGGTACTTCACATGAGGCTTCTCTATGATGATTACAAACCGGATGAAAAGAGGAAAATTGAAGAGGCAAGAAACTCATTACTTGGCATGAATAGGGTGATACCAATATGAGAACAGAGGAATTAAGGCACAAAATAACATTTCAAAGTCTTACAACTTCTACAAATGAAAATGGCTTTGAGGAGGAAATATGGGAAGGTTACTTAACTGTTTGGGCAGGGGTATCAAATCTTTATGGAAGAGAATTCTTTCAAGCCGCAGCCGTGCAGGCAGAGAAAACTGTTAAATTTACTGTAAGGTATTTATCTGGTGTATCTACTGATATGAGAATATTATTTAGAGATAAACAGTACAATATAACTTCTATTGATAATATAAAATACAGAAACAAATATATGGAAATAAAAGCTTTGGAGGTGGAAAGCAGTGGCTGATATAGAACTTACGGGCGTTGATGAAATATTAAATAAGCTTCAGCAGATGGGTACAAACATAAACAGGCTAGAAAATAAAGCACTCAAAAATGCTGCAGAACCTGTACTCCAAGATGCAAAGGCAAATGTGCCTGTAAGAACCGGGAAACTTAAAAAAGGTCTTAAGATAACCAATGTTAAAAAGAAGCAAGGGGTAAAATACATCCTTGTAGGTGTTGATAGGGGAGATAATTCAGAGATTTTTTATGGAAAATTTGTGGAATTTGGAACTTCTAAAATGTCTGCAAGACCATTTCTGCAGCCAGCCTACGAGAAAAATAAAGATAATATACAAAAAACTATAGCCAATACTTTGAAAGAGGGACTTAAGTGATAAATGATTTAATCCTTGGAGCTTTAAGACCCCTTAGGGTTCCAGTTTCATTTCAAAAATATAGGGGGAAGGAAAGTACTTATATAACCTTTTTTAACTATCTTGAACAGGGTGAGCATTATGCAGATAACGAAGAAAAGGAAACAGGATATTATATTCAGCTAGATGTGTGGAGTAAAAGTGACTATACAGAACTTGTAGAAAATATAACAGATGCCATGAAGGCCGCAGGGTTCAGGAGAACCTCTGCGGCTGATTTATTTGAGGAAGACACTAAAATATATCACAAGGCAATAAGATTTTTCATTCATATTGAAGGGAGATAATAATTTATGTCAGGAATAGTAAACAGTGCCCCTATAGGGGTAGAAAATTTAGTATATGCAGTTTTAACAGATGAAACCACAGCAACCTATGGCACACCTGCATTAATTTCACCTGCAATAAATGTAAAGATAAGCCCCAAGAGCAATTCAGATACACTTTATGCTGATAACAAAGCAGTTGAAACGGTATCTACTTTGGGAGAGGTGGAGGTAGAACTTGAAACTCAAGACCTGCCTTTAGAAGTGCAGGCAGTACTTCTTGGGCACACTTTAGATGCAGCAAGTAAAGTAATGAGCTATGAAGCTGATGATAATGCCCCTTATGTGGCCGTAGGATTTAAGGTGAAAAAGGGCAATGGTAAGCACAGATATGTATGGCTCTTGAAAGGAAAATTCAGTGAACCTGAAGAAGAACACTCAACCCAGGAAGATAAAACTAAATTCCAGACACCAAAACTTAAAGGTACATTCCTTACAAGGGCAGACGGTAAGTGGAAATACACAGCCGATGAAGACAGCGGCTTTACAGGTGGGGCTTCCTGGTTTACCAAGGTGTATGGAGAAATAACAATACCAGCTGCACCAACAAATCCGGTACAAGACGATACATCTAACACTTTTGGATGGACAAATACAGCTGGATACAGCAGTGCATCAGATTATGAGTACAGTATAGATGGGGGGACTACATGGTCACAAGTAACATCAAACCCACAAAGTATCGGTAATAGTAGCTGTGATGCAGGAAAAGTACAGGTAAGGGTTAAGGCTGATGCAGCATCAGGCAGATCAGCAGGATTAGTATTAAGCTCATCTGTAGCATATACAACTAATTAGTGAGAGGGGAAATTAATCGTGGAAATAGTATTAAACAATAAAACCTATGCTATGCCTAAAGTAAAAACACGGATACTCAGGAGAGCCATTGAGATAAATGAAAATATAGATTTTAACAATCTAAAGACAAAGGATTTAGATGGACTTGTGGATTTTGTGGTAGAACTATATGGTAATAAATTTACTAGAGATGATTTTTATGATGGCCTTGATGCAGATAAACTTATAGAAACTCTTAATAACAGTATAAATGGAATAATAGGAAACCTGGGGAATAAATTAAAGCAGTTCCCAAACAGGTAAGCGGAGATAGTCATGAAAAGCTATCTCCGCCTGACTTTATAAAGGAAATCTATCTGGAGCTTTTAGGTCAGGGATGGACATTAAATGATATTGACGGAATGGATATTTTTTATTACTTTGATATTTTAATCTACAGGGCTAATAAGGAATACAGGAAGAATTTAAATGCTGTTTTAAATATATTGTAAAAATTTATAATTAATAGGCGGTGAGAGCGTTGACAGAGGAACTAGGGAGTCTGGCGGTAAAAATAGGACTGGATTCAAGTGGTTTTCAAAATGGTATAAGCAGCATTAATAGAAGCCTTAGGGTACTTGATAGTGAGTTTAAAGCTAATACTGCTGCCCTCGGAGAAAACGGAAAAGGTATCGAGGGACTTAAACTAAAATCAGAAAGTCTTTCCAAACAATTAGAACTCCAAAAACAAAAGGTTGGAGCTTTAGAACAAGCTTATACCAAAAGTGCAGAGACTAAAGGCAAAGACAGTAAAGCTACCCAAGACCTTGAGATAAAATTAAATAAGGCAAAACAGACCCTGTCACAAATGGAAAATGAACTTTCTAAGACAAATAAAGAAATAGAGACCCAGGGCAGCAGGTGGACTTCTATAAGTAAAAGTTTAGATGGCATAGGAAGTAAAATGAAAACAGTAGGTGAGGGGTTTTCAAATGTGGGAAGTAAACTTTCGCTTGCAGTAACTGCCCCGCTTGTTGCCGCAGGGGCTGCAAGTGTAAGACTTGCCTCAGACACAGCCGAGAGCATGAACAAAGTTGAAGTTGCATTTGGAAGTGTTAACCAAAAGGTAAAGGACTGGTCGGATACCACTTTGAAAAGCTACGGTATAGCAAAGGGAACAGCCCTTGATATGTCAGCCCTTTATGGGGATATGGCAACAAGTATGGGCTTAAGTCAGGAAGAAGCTGCAAAAATGTCCATGTCCCTTGTTGGTCTTGCTGGAGACCTATCAAGTTTTAAAAATATTGATATAAAACAGGCAGAGGACGCATTAAACGGCATATTTACAGGTGAGACGGAAAGTTTAAAAATGCTGGGGGTAGTTATGACAGATGCAAACCTGCAGCAGTATGCTTATTCCAAGGGAATACAGAAGAGAACCCAGGATATGACAGAAGCTGAAAAAGTACAGCTCAGGTATAATTATGTTATGGATAAAACTAAAAATGCCCATGGTGATTTTGAACGTACAGGTGCAGGTGCTGCCAACCAGATGAGGGTATTTCAGGAGAGTTTAAAAGAACTGGGTGCCACCATGGGACAGAATATACTCCCTATAATAACGCCTATAATTGCTAAATTAAACGAATGGATACAGGCATTTGGAAAACTGGATCAGGGTTCCCAGAGGATAATACTAATCATAGGGGCATTAATTGCTGTAGTCGGTCCGCTTCTTGTTGCAATTGGAAGTGTAGTAAAAGCTGTAGGTGAAATATCTTCAGCCATTTCCAAGGTATCAGCTGCTGCAGGCAATTTAGGTGGTATGTCTAAGATACTTGGAATGGTATTTAACCCATGGGTAATTGGTATAGGTCTTGCCATAGTTGCAGGGTATGAAATTTACAAGCACTGGGATGTTATTAAGCAGGGAGCTGTTAACCTTTGGAACAATCTTACCGCCATTTTTCAAAATATAAAAACCTCTATAGTTAATGCCTGGGAAAGTGTAAAGACATTCACACTAACTGCTTGGGAAAACTTGAAAAATACAGTAAGTAACGGACTTAACAATATAAAAAGTTTTCTAGAGCCAGCTCTAAATTTTTATAAGACTATATTTCAAAATACGTGGGATATTATAAAAAATATTGTACTTGGTGCTGTACTTATAGTACTTGATATAGTCACAGGAAACTTTACAAAGTTAAAATCTGATATAGAGAACATATGGAATAATATAAAGACAGCCCTGACAAATATATGGGAAGCTATAAAAGAAGTTGCTGTAAATGCCTGGACTAAATTAGAGGAAACAGTAATAAACCTTTGCGGAAATATAAAAGAAGGGGTTATAAATGTTTGGAATTCACTTTTATCATGGTTTTCTGAACTTCCAGGTAAGTTATACAGCTATGGTTCAGACATGTTTACCAAAATGAAAGATGGGGTAAGCAGCACCATAGGAAACGTAAGAAGTTCTATAGAAAGTGGTATAAATAATGCCTTAAGCTATTTAGCAAGTTTACCATCTAAGGCATGGAGCTATGGGGCAGATTTTGTTAATGGAATTGTAAATGGCATCAGGTCAGCTGTAGGTAGAGTTGAAGATGCAGTAAGTGCACTGGCAGCTAAAATAAGGAGCTACCTGCATTTTTCTGTCCCGGATGAAGGACCACTTATTGATTATGAAAGTTGGATGCCGGATTTTATGTCAGGTCTTGCAGAGGGTATAAATAAAAGTAAGTCTGTTGTATCAGAGGCTATAAGGGGACTGTCACTGGATATGAAAGTAAATACTAAGGCATCTGTAGAAGTACCGGATAATAATAATTTTAAACAAAGTCCAAATGTAAGTAGTAGTGGATTTACTCTGCATATAGAAAACTTTATTAATAACACAGATAAAGATATAGAACAGCTGGCCTATGAATTGGAGTTTTACAGGAGGAAAATTTCTATGGGAAAGGGAGGAATTTAAAGTGCTTAGTTTTAATTTTAGAGATAAAAATAGCTATGATGATTTTGAAATTTTAATAGCTAAAAGACCAGACCTTCCTTCTCCTAAACGAAGGGTAAGTACACTAAATATTCCGGGAAGGAATTCAAATTTAAGGTTTGATGACAAAACCTACGATGATATAACACTGACCGTTGAATGTTCTGTAAAAGATAATTTAAATGTAGCAGATAAAATTGATAATATTAAAGCCTGGCTTTTTGGGGCAGGTGAAAGTGATTTGATATTCAGCTTCCAAGCAGATAAAAAATACATTGCTCAGGTGGTAAATGCCATTGATTTTAAACAGGTTTATAGGTATTTCAGCCAGTTCCCAATAATATTTAACTGCAGACCATTTAAGTATGCAGTAGAAAATAACATAATAACCTTGGATACTTCAGGTACAAATTTAACCAACCCGGGAAGCATAGAAAGTGAACCTGTAATAAGCATTTACGGCTCTGGTGATATAACCTTTAAAATAAATGAAGAGCAGATAAATCTTCGAGATATAACTGAAAAGGTAATAGTAAACTCAGTTATACAGGACTGTTATGATGATGGGGGAAATAATTTAAATGGAAAGATGTCAGGTGAATTTTTAAAACTAAAACCCGGTCAAAATATTATAGAGTGGAGTGGCAGTGTTACTAAAGCTGAGATTATACCAAACTGGCGGTGGCTGTGATGATCTGCATCTACGATAAAAAAACTACCAAGGGAAACTTTGATAATAACGGCCTTGGAATTTTAAGTGAAGCTATAAGCTGTTATGTTACGGAACAACTAAATGGAGATTTTTCACTAGAACTTGAGTATCCTGCGAATTCTAAAAAATCAAAGTACCTAATAGAGTGGAACATGATTAAGGCAGACGGGCAGCTCTTTAGAATATATATGGTAGAAAAAGATAGTGATGATAAAAATGTTATTAAGGTCTGGGCAAAGCATATTTTCTATGATTTAGCCTATTATTTTATAGAAAGCATGGAAGGGAAAAACTGCAGTATAAAGACAGCCCTGGAAAAATCCTTAATAGGGGATTTGCTTACCATATATACAGTAGACAGCGATATTATAACAGCTAATTCAATCAGTCTTGAAGAGAAAAATCCGGTGGAAGCTATATTTTCTATAATTAATATATGGGAATGCGGCCAGCTTAAAAGGGATAACTTTGATATAAAAATATTAAATGGTATTGGAAAGGATGCGGGAGTTTTAATTGCACAGGGTAAAAACATATCGGGTTTAAAGTTTAATATAGATACCACAAGTGTTGCAACAAAGCTTTATCCTGTAGGGAAAGACAATATAAAACTTACCGAAAAGTATATTAGTGTGCCTAACTGGGACAGCAAAAAATATCCACCCTTTCCCATTATAAAGAAGGTGGAATTTAAAGATGCAGAGGATGAAGTTACTTTAAGGCTGCTTGCACAGGAAGCTGCCAGTGTAATAGGTTTAAGCAAAGTCAGTATTGATGTGGACTTCGTTGAACTTAGTAAGACTAAAGAATATGAAAGCTATAAGCATCTCCAGACAGTTAATATAGGAGATATAGTTATAGTAAGGCATAAAGATTTTGAAATAGATGTGAAAGTTCCTGTAGTTAAAATAAAGAAGGACATTTTAACCGGAGTAAATGTTAAGGTTGAACTTGGGCAGCCCAAAGACAGCATATTAAATCAGCTTGATACAGCATCTATTAAAACTACATTAGATGAACTTGGAAACAAAGTAGCAGAATCATTTAGTTCCATGCTGTATTATGCAAACCCTGTTGCACTGACTGTTGGAACAACAGCTATAGAGCCAATATATCTTGGAGTTACTGCAGTGGCATCTACAAATCTAGCTATGAACTTTTCTATGTACTGCACTGCAAGTGCTGTATGTACCTTAACCATGCAGATTCAGCTGGATAATAAGGACATTCCATTTACCCCAAAACAAAAACTGCAGCAGGGAGATAATACAATTGGAATACCCCTTGGAATCCCTCAAGTATCTCAGGGGGCACATTATATTGCTGTGTTTTTAAAGGTGGATACAGGCACATTAAGCATACCAATGTTTAACCTGCAGTGCATGATTGACGGAAGAAACCTTCAGGGCGGCTTAAATTCAGATCCTCCACATGCAGAATGTTTTGAGAAGCAAAGTTTTGTAAATATAAATGGGTTGTATTTAAGTAAAGTAAAAAGTAATTATATAGAAACAGAAATGCAGAATCCTATGACTTCAATATTAAGTGACTACCAAATAGCAGATATAGAAGCGATCAGCAGTGGAAAGCAGATGAGTACAAATTATGCCCTTTCAATTAAAAAGTATGGTGAAATTTTATATTTAACTTCCCAGTATAAGGATAAATATTTAATGGATGAAGATATTTTAATAATAGATAATGAGGGACTTTATTTTAAAACAGTTTATGAAGGGGCAGCAGCTGAAGAAAGTATAGATTCAGGAAAACTGTACAGCTTTGAACTATTAGACAGCAGTAATTTTACAAGTATTGAAAATTTGGAGGTGAAGTAATGTGGGAGTATACAGCAGCACTATAACTTCCCCAAAAGGCAACAGCGGCATGACTTTATTAAGTTCACATAATGATGATAATACAGTCAGTTTTCCGGATATAGGCTTTGACTTCTACTACAATGGGGCAAACTGCAGGACTACAATTAAAACAAATGGCAACTCATGGGTAGGCTTTACCGGGGCAACTGAGCAGCTTAAGATAAATAGAAGGGATGCAGGGGCAGACAATATCTATTATGGAGAAGAAACTGTAAATGGTAAACCTACCTTTAGAATTAGATGGGAAGGACATGGAGTGTACAGTACCTGGGGAACCCTTAATTTAGTATGGGAGCTGATACTATTTAATGACAGTGCCATGGTGCTTGTTATTGAGCAGATACCTAATACAGGTACAAATTCATTTGTGAATCCAACCTTAGGAACTACTACTTTAACCCTTGAAAATAATAAATCCTATGCTTTTATTCCGGGGCAGGATCAGGGAAAATCATACACTGTCCAGGAAGGCTCCTATATCCAGCCAAACATTAAATACCCCTCATGGCAGATGGAAATGATATTAAACACTGGGATGCTTCATCTTCAAGTTATGTTAAGGTTTCAGAGCTTCCACTGACAGCAGATAAATTCCAAAGCTACGGGGATGATAATTACCATAAAGAAAGAACAGGACTTATATCTACTTCCCCAGTATTAAAAATATGGTCACCTATAACTGAGATGCCCTCACCTATGGTGACTCAAACAATTAAAGCAAAGCCTGCAATTGTAAATATGAGAGAAGACATTTTATTTACCGAGGCATATATAGTAGATATAGTTAATGCAGTAATAACCTTGGATAATACAGGTAGTGGGGTTATAACTTTTATAGTAAGTGTAGATAGTGGAACTTCATGGAAGGCATGGAATGAAAGTTTGTGGGTGTTGGTAGATATAACAAATATGGAGGATGTAAAAACAAAGGGTATGACTGTGTCAGTACTTCAAGGAATTACTGAAGCACAATGGACATCTCTTGGCATTTCTGATAAGAAGATAAGATTTGCTTGGCATATGGAAATTAGCTCAAGTACAGATGTTTTAAAGTTGAAGGAGATAAGGGTTAATTATAATACTGTGTAGAAGAGGAATTAGTCTAAAAATTTTTGGAGTGATTTAAATTCCCTCAAACTTCATTATATACTAGAATTAGTTACTGTAAAATAGTAATTTAAAGTGTAGTATTATAATAATTTGGAAGGGATGATAATACGATTCAGATAAAGATAATAAATCAAGATTTTTGGATATGTAAAATTAAAGATTTATCACAAATAGATTATTCAGATAAGTTTTGTTTTATTGGTAAGACAGACGAAGAAATATCATTAATGTGCAGTACAAAATTAGTGCCTGAAAAAACAATTGAATGTGATAATGGATGGAAAGGATTCAGGATACAAGGCACATTAGACTTTTCTCTTATTGGGATTTTATCAAAAATATCTATGTTATTAGCAGAAAATAAGATTGGAATATTTGCAGTATCAACTTATAATACAGATTATATATTTACTAAAGAAGAAAATTTCGAGAAGGCAATAAACGTTCTTGAAAATAATGAATATAAAATAAGTTGATAAATTCCCAATTTAGGGCCTAGTAGTATAAATAGTAATTTGTAGGGTGAAATGTGAGGCTTAGATTTAGAAAAATAAATTATTTTGATAGAGGAATATTACATCGATTATGTTTTTAATAAAATAAAAGAAGGTGAAATGTTGAGATTATATAGATATCGTAATGCTGAACAAATGTTAAAATTTAAAGAGATTGAAAAGAAAAATATGTTTTTTGCACCTAGTAACATGCAAAATGATCCAATGGAGGGAATTTCAGATATTATATGGAATGGAGATTATATTGCTTGGAAAAACTTGTTTAAAAATTATTGTATGAATTTAACACAGGCGATATTATTTCATGGAATTGCTACATGTTGTGATGATGGTGAATGCTACAACACCATAAAAGTAATTAAATCAGGATTTATTAGAAAAAGTCCATATTATTATAAGCTGTGCCAAGCAGCAAGTCAATTTGTAGATAATGAGTATGTAGAGCTTTTCTTGAATTATATGTTAGACCGAGATGTCCGGCAATATGAACTAATAACGATACTAAAGTGTGTTCATCCGTTAGCATTGCAAGTTGCTTTGGAGAATATTTATTCAGAAAGGGAACAATATCCAATTGAAATTGATAAATTGTTAAAACTATATGATTATAGAGATGTAGAACAGCATTTGACAAATAAGAATAAAGATTCTATGCAGGTGGAACTTTCTTTTCAAAATATTAGTTCATTTTTTGAAGGGTTAAGAATAGGGGGAATATGTAGATGCAGTGATAGCCATACAACAAGTAAAGAGATTGAAGCAATATTATTTATAGTTAGAAGTTATTCGAATCATTATGTTAATGAGATTTCAAGATGGTGCCTTCCTAATTATTTTATGACATGTTTTTCTAAAAGTTGTGAGAATTCATCTATGTGGGGATATTATGCGAGCGCTCATAAAGGTATTTGTTTGATTTATGACATCCCTGATGATAATCAAGAATTGGAAGTTAAAACACCACCAGCATTTGGGATACCATTTGGTGAGAAGAAAAAGTTGAAATTTTATGACGTTGATTATCAAAAAAGATTAGTAAAAATTGATTTTTTCTCTAATTGTCTTAAAATTATGCAATTGAAAGATGAATTAAAAAATGATTGGATATTTGATGAAAGTGGTAATAAGAGTAAAAGCTTTGCTAAAACGATTAATGATAAAGATGGATGGTGTAAAGACTATGAAAGATTAGCGATTAGTATTGCGACTAGAAAAGATGAGGATTGGAAACATGAGGAAGAAATGCGTTTAATCCTGCCAGACTATTGGAAAGATGAAATATGTAGTGCTGGTGCCGCTATCGAATATGATTTTTCCAAGTTGGTTGGGATAATTTTTGGAATTAATACACAGGAAGAAGTGAAGGTGGAGATAATACAAGCATTAAAGAGTTTAAAAAATCTTAATGGTAATTTTCAATTTTATCAAGGGTATTACAATTACATTAATGGTAAAATTTCAAAAATAAAGATACCCATTACTGAATCGTTTAAAGAGAAAGAATGAATATGCTACTAGGAACCATTTTTACAAAGAAAAATCAGGTTACTAAATTCCAATTTTTATAATTGAATAAAACTAGCATTGGGTAATAATGTCTATTTAAACTTGTATAGATACTATATTCTTATTATGTGCAATATGAGAGTCATCAGTATGATATCACTAATTAATTTTTATAAGTTTCTTTTTGCATTTAATAAGTATAACTTGAAAGCATATCGATTAAGAGTTAACATACCACAAACATAAGATTTGGAGGTATGGATATGTTGGAAGAATTTCAAGAGTTTATTGATTTTTTTATTGATAAAAGGCTTAATGATATTTCACTTGGTTTAGGTAAGAAAGATGATAACTACAAAAAATTAGAAATTACATTGTCGGAAGTACAAGATAAGTTAATAAGTAAGGCTGATGAAGGATCACAGGCATTATTTGTAGAATACGGGGATATTATAAATGCCGAGATGGCCATTATATACAGAGAGATTTATATATGTGCTTATAAGGATGCTTTAAAGGCTATTGGAATCTTTGAGGGGATGAAAAAATAAGTAGAGTATTAGGAATGGATATATTAGGAGTTTTAATAAGAAGATATATAATAAATAGCTGTTTATGTAAAATAAATGATGTCTAGTCTCCTTGGAAATATTCTTGTGAAATGTAACACAATATTTTATTGTTATGGATCAGATAAAAATTACATAATTCGAACCTGTCATCGGGAAGCATTTAAGGACAGGACAAATAAGTAGAAAACATTTAATCTAGAAATGGAGAGGAGAGGTTTTATGGATTGGTTTAGTGCAATGAATAATGCAGTAGAATATATGGAGGATAACATTACTGAAAAGCTTGATATTGATAAGTTGGCGAAGATTGCATTATCATCTACATTTCACTTTCAGCGTATGTACCATATGATAACAGGTGTTACAATAGCTGAATATATACGCAGAAGAAGGCTTACACTTGCTACACAAGATATTATATCCGGTGAAAAGATTATCAATGTAGCCTATAAGTATGGCTATGAAACACCTGAAGCATTCACAAAAGCGTTTCGAAAAATGCATGGAATAAGTCCCTCGGCTGCACGTGAACCAGGAGCAAATCTGAAGGCATATCCAAAACTATCCTTTCACATTTCAATAAAAGGAGATAAAGATATGAATTATAAGATTGTTGATAAAGGGAGCTTTAAAGTAATAGGTAAACAAAGAAGGATAACTATGGTGGATGGAGAAAACTTCAAACAGGTACCTGAATTCTGGTATGATTGCATGAAGGATGGTTCACACCAATGGATTTGCTCAAGAGCAGGCAAGCTTGGTGTCCTAGGCATATGTAAGGATTTTGGTAAAGATGAATTTAATTATATGATAGGAGTTGAGGAAATTAAAGACACCCTTCCTAAAGGATATATTTCAGCAAGTATACCAGCAGCAACCTGGGCTGTATTTGAATCAGTTGGAGCATTACCAGAAGCTATACAAGATCTTACCAGAAGGATATTTACGGAGTGGCTGCCATCTACAGGATATCAGCATGATTGTGCACCAGAGCTTGAGGTTTATCCTGTAGGGGATACGTCTTCTGCTAATTACAGATGTGAGATTTGGATTCCTATTAAGAAGTAACAGAGATGAAAGTAATGAAGGATATAAAATCAGAAAATTATTATGTATTGTTTAATAATGATCTATCTGTTATAAATTTATGATAGATTGTATTATTAAGTTATGTAACTAAAAGCCCATATCCAAAAGGTATAGGCTTTTTTTATATTCAAAATTTCAGACAAGGAGGAAATCTATGTTTTATAAACAAAGTTTATCCTACAGCAAGGACTTAATAAAAGGAACTAAAATAGAAATTCCAAAGAAAAAATTAATATTACCTTTCACAGGTACAGCTACAGTAAAACTTTATGATGCCTTAACGGGAAAACAGACCTATGAAACTAAAAGTGAGAATAGGATATCAGCTGTATTTGGCAATATAGCTTACCTTGATGGATTCTATTATCCTATCTTAGATAATATGCAGGAAAATATACTCAGCGATATATACACAACTTATCCATTCAGGGTAATGGTTTTAACTACAGGAGATATTCCAGAAGACCCTTATGACTATTTTACCTGGGGAAGCATTATAGGTTATGCGGATGGCCGATATACTTACAGCGGCAGTGATGAACTCAGGGGAACTGTAAATACAAGTGAAACCACAAGAACTAATGCGGATGCATCAGGTATAAGGCATTATGTAATAGACTTTCCAACCAGTGCTGCTAACGGAACTTTTAAGAGTATATACTGGGTTGGTGGATCTAGCACTGGGAGCACTGCACAAAGTCCTAAGATTAATAGTCTGTATCCTAAAATTGAATTAGCTGCAGGGAGCAGTGGGAATTATCTACCTGACTATAACTTGTGTACTGATGAAACAAACCTTTATGCCCTAAGTAAAAATACCACAACTTTAGTGGTATACGATAAAGTTACTGGTACTAGAGGTGATAATATAACCCTGCCAGCTCAGGCTAAAGCCATAGCTTATGACGGTACAAACTTCTGGCTGCTTATAAGTGACGGTTCTTTTAAAAAGCTTGATAAGGATTTTGTTGTAATTTCATCTTACCCCAAAAGTGCAGCAGTACCTGATGACCTTGTTTATGATGTGGAGTATTTTGATATAGCAGTAAATGCTGCCTATGTGTATATAACTTATAATGGCTGTACAGATACTTCAGGTTCAAGTTCCAAATATAAAAGCTGTATAGCAAAATATAATAAAGACGGCACGTTTGCCAGTAAAATTGAAATATACGCAGGGAGCATTGGCTCAATTACTTTAACTAAAATACCAAATAATAAATTGTGGGTGATAATACAATATGGTATCTGTCTGCAGTTAAATGAGGACTTAACAGTGTATGGAGCCTCAAGCTTTAGTTCTACTAGCTATAACAGTGTTTCCTGGGACAGTGATACATCTACTATATTTACCTATACTGACAGCAGCTATGGCCAGTTAAAGCAGCAGTATATTGTACCGGCAGCTGCCCATACACTGCTTCCGGAGGCAGTAACAAAGACACCTACAAATACCATGAAAATACAATATAAGTTTACATGTGATTATGTGTATCCACTGGATATGCCTTCACATTAAAAGTTTTAAAATGGAGGAGAGAGGGATGAAAGCTAATATTTTTCAAGCTGTATTTACAGCTGTTGGAGGTTATATCGGCTGGTTTTTAGGGGGATGTGATGGTCTTATATATGCGCTGGTTACCTTTGTTGTCATTGACTATATTACAGGACTCATGATAGCAGTGCTTGAGAAAAAACTGTCCAGTGAGATTGGGTTCAGGGGAATATTTAAAAAGGTTTTAATCTTTGTGTTTGTAGGTATAGGAAATATAATAGATATTCAGTTGCTCCAAAACGGCAGTGCAGTTCGCAGTGCTGTTATTTTTTTCTACATTTCTAATGAAGGAATAAGCATTGTGGAAAATTCAGCTAAGGTAGGGCTTCCGATACCTGAAAAGTTAAAGGATATTTTAGGGCAAATAAATGAAAGGGGAGATAAATAATGGCGAGGTTATGTTTTGATTATGGACACGGTGGGGAGGACAGTGGTGCTTGTTACAATGGTAGAAAGGAATCAAATGATGTATTAAACTTAGGGAGAGAAGTAGCAGCAGAGGTAAGAAGGAATGGAGCTACTGTTGATGAAACAAGAACTTCAGATGTCACGGTAAGTCTTGGAGCGAGGAGCAGTTTTGAAAACAGAGGCACTTATGATTACTTTATATCCTTTCATAGAAATGCTTATGAACCAGAAAAGGCTGGAGGAGTTGAAACTTACACATATTTAAATCCAGGAGCGAAATCTAAAAGTTTGGCTCAAAGGATACAAACATCTCTTGTAGCTTTGGGATTTGTAGATAGAGGGGTTAAGGAAGCTAACTATCATGTGTTAAGAGAAACCAAGGCTCCAGCAGTGTTAATAGAGATAATTTTTGTTGATAACACAGGAGATAACAACTTATTTGATGCAAAAAGAAATGAAATAATTAAGGGATTAGCAAAAGCAATTCTTGAACAGATAGGTGTGAAGTATATTGAACCGTCAGCACAATCACAACAAGTAGATGTACAAACTCTTTATAGAGTTATGGTTGGTTCCTATTCAGTAAGAGAAAATGCTGAAGATCAAGTACAGAAGTTAAAGGCAGCAGGCTTTGATGCTTGCATTATGATATATAATTAAGTAGAAATCTTATGAATAATGAATAGTAATTGCCTGTTGGAGTTTTGTCACTCCTTCAGGCTTTTTTTTATTTTGTACTGAAAATTTTAGACCATTTAAGGGTTCGATTATCCTCAGTTTTTTGCATATAGGTACAAGTCGTATTTGCAGAAATGGAGGTTTGATTAATGAAAGTAACAAAAATTATAGAGGAACATATAGAAAATTCAACTCCTATAAGGGAAATTACAACGGAAGAATTGCAAAGAGAATTTGATTATTTTAGGGCAGAAAGATTATTGAAAACTTTGCTTGAAGAAAGGTTTATTACTCCTTTGGAATTTAATAAAATAACAGAACTAAATCGTAAAACTTTATCCCCGTTTCTAGCGGAGATTATGCCATTAAATCGTTGATATATATAGTGTTCAGAGGTAATATGTGACGTAACGAAAGCGAGGTGAGACGTTGAAAAAGATAACAAAAATAGCTAAAAATTTTCAGGATACAGCTATGAAGGGAAAACTTCGTGTAGCTGCTTACTGCAGGATATCAACTGATAGCGAAGAGCAATTGCTAAGCCTTGAAACGCAGAAGTTACATTATGAGTCTTATATAAAAGCAAATCCTAATTGGGAGTTTGCAGGGCTATATTATGATGAAGGTATCTCTGGTACAAAAAAGGAAAAACGCTCAGAACTTTTAAGGCTGATATCAGATTGCGAACATAAAAAGATAGACTTTATCGTTACAAAATCTATCAGTAGGTTTGCAAGGAACACCACAGACTGCTTGGAATTGGTGCGTAAATTAATTGATCTTGGAGTTTACATCTATTTTGAAAAAGAAAATTTAAACACCAAATCAATGGAAAGTGAACTAATGCTATCTATATTAAGTGGTTTAGCAGAGAGTGAATCGGTATCAATTGCTGAAAATAATAAATGGTCAATTCAAAGACGATTTCAAAATGGGACTTATAAGATTTCATATCCACCATATGGTTATGACTATGTAGAGGGTGATATAGTAGTAAATTTAGAGCAAGCAGAAGTTGTGAGATTTATTTTTAAAGAGACGCTGGCAGGTAAAGGCACAGGAAAGATTGCAGAGGAGTTAATACAAAGAGGGATTCCTACTAAAAGAGGTGGTAAATGGACATCAACTACAATTTGTGGGATGCTGTCAAATGAAAAGTATGTCGGAGACACTATTTTGCAAAAGACCTACACAGACGATAATTTCAATAGACATACCAATTATGGTGAGAAAGACCGGTATTATATTGAAAATCACCATGAGGCTATCATTAGCCGAGAAGATTTTGAAACGGTGGATGAATTAATTAATCAGCGTGGTAAAGAAAAGGGTATTGTAAAAGGAAGTGGCAAATATCAAAACAGATATCCTTTTTCAGGGAAGTTAAAATGTTCCCAGTGTGGCAGTACCTTTAAGCGAAGAATTCATACAAATGGAAATAAAAAATATGTAGCTTGGTGTTGCCAAAAACATATTACTCAGGTGGATAAATGCTCAATGAAATTTATCCGAGAAGATAATCTACAGAGAGCTTTTATAACAATGATGAATAAACTAATATTTGGACGTAAATTTATTTTGAAGCCGCTTCTTAAAGGTTTAAGAGATATGAGGAAAGCAGAGAGTGTTTCAAGAATTTCAGAGCTTGAAAAATTGATAGAGAAAAATACAGAGCAGAAAGAAATGCTGATAAAGCTCATGGCAAAGGGATATATTGAACCAGCTCTTTTTAATAAGGAAAACAATGAACTTCAAATAGAGGCAGAAAGTTATCGTAATGAAATAGAAAGCCTGACTTTTGCTATGAATAGCGAAATATCAAAGACCTATGAAGTTAGAGAATTATTAAAATTTACAAATAAAGCTCAAATGCTTACAACCTTTGATGGAGAGCTATGTAAACGCTTTGTAAATCAAGTAGTTGTATACTTAAGAGAAGAGGTTGGGTTTCAAATGAAATGCGGGATTACACTAAGAGAGGGGCTGTGAGGAAATGTCGCACATACCATATGGTTATAGCATTGAAAATGGAAAGGCTCTAATAGATGAGGAAAAAGCAAATAAAGTAAAGAATCTATTTCTGGGTTATTTAAGAGGTCTATCTTTATTAGCAGCAGCTAAAGAGGCAGGTATAGACACATATCATGGAACTGCAGGGAAAATGCTTAGAAATAGGCGTTACTTAGGTGATGACTATTATCCAGCTATTATTGATAGGGATACCTTTGAAAAGGCTGAAGCAGAGCGAATAAAGAGAGCTGCGGCTCTTGGCAGGGTTTGGGAGGAAAAAGAAACAGTAGAGGAGCCATATTTCCCAACGACTTTTAAAGTTGGAGTAGTTGAACAAAAATATTCTAATCCACTAAAGCAAGCTGAATATGCCTATAGTTTAATAGAAAGTGAGGGTGCTGTGAATGGCAGTCAGTAGAAATGTCATGGTTATTCCTGCAAGAAAACGTGTTGGAAATAACATAGCAGATGAAAAGCCAAAACTTCGGGTTGCTGCTTATTGCAGAGTTTCTACCGATAGTGATGAGCAGGCAAGCAGCTATGAAGTGCAGATTGAGCATTATACAGAATTTATAAAAAAGAACTCAGAATGGGCATTTGCAGGTATCTTTGCAGATGATGGCATAAGCGGTACTAATACTAAAAAGCGTGATGAGTTTAACAGAATGATTGAGGAATGCCTAGCTGGAAATATTGATATGGTTATAACCAAGTCAATTAGCCGCTTCGCTAGGAACACTTTGGATTGCTTGCAATATATTCGTAAGTTAAAAGAGAAAAATATCGCAGTATATTTTGAAAAAGAAAATATTAATAGTTTGGATTCTAAGGGAGAGATTATGCTTACCATCATGGCATCCCTTGCCCAGCAAGAAAGTCAGAGTTTAAGTCAGAATGTAAAACTTGGTATTCAGTATCGATATCAACAGGGCATTATTCAAATAAATACTAATAGGTTTTTAGGATATACAAAGGATGAAAATAAACACCTTGTAATTGTTCCCGAAGAGGCAGAGATAATAAAGCGTATTTATCGAGAATATCTTGAAGGCTCTAGCATGGATAAGATAAAAAAAGGACTTGAGAATGATGGGATACTGACAAGTACAGGTAAAAAAAGGTGGCATACAAGTGCAATAAACAAGATATTGAGAAATGAGAAGTATATGGGGGATGCCCTGCTTCAGAAAACATATACGGTGGACTTTCTTACTAAAAAGAGGGTTACAAATAACGGTGTTATGCCTCAATATTATGTAGAAAATAGCCACGAACCTATAATTCCAAAAGAGATTTTTATGCAGGTTCAGGAAGAACTAATTAGAAGAAGTACAGGTCATATCAGCAGCAGTGGGAAGAAAAGAAACTTTAGCTGCAGCCATCCATTCTCACAGATTGTTTTTTGCGGGGAATGTGGAGAGATATACCGCAGAGTTCATTGGAACAACCGTGGCAAGAAATCTATTGTTTGGAGATGCGTCAGCAGATTGGAGAACACAGGCCTAGCTTGCAACTCAAGGACGGTGCTTGAGAATTTATTAAAGGATGCCGTTGCAAAAGCAATTAATAATTTGCTGGGGCAAAAGGATGATTTTTTAGAAGTTCTTAGCACTAATATAGAAACGGTAATTAATGAGCAGGATACCAGTGCAGTAGCTGAAATAGAGAAAAAGCTAGAAGAGCTACAAAAGCAACTATTAATACGGGCCAATTCTAAAGAGGATTATAACGATATTGCTGATGAGATTTATCGGCTGCGGGAAGAAAAGCATAATGCTTTAGCAGAAGATGCAGAAAAGAAAGTAGCGGGTCAAAGACTTATGGATATGACAGCTTTTCTAAAGGAGCAAGCAACGCTTATTGATGATTGTGATGAGCAGTTGATAAGGCGATTAATTGGAAAGATTATGGTGTATGAGGATAAGCTAACGGTAGAATTTAAGTCTGGGGTGGAAGTTGAGGTGGAGATGTAAAAAATTATTATAAGCACCAACTTGGGAAAAAATGTTCTCTGGTTGGTGTTTTTTTATGTTTTAAAGTCATTATTTTTAACATTTTGTCTGTATCAATTGTAAAATGTAAGTTTTTATGATATATTTATATGGTAAAATTTTCACAAAAGAGGTGAGTGTGCTTTGGAAAACAATAATGCAACGTTAGTGAGAGAAAAAGTTACAGCAAACATGGCAGATAATTTAGCAATGCTTCGAACAAAGTTAGGCTTAACGCAAGTGCAATTAGCTAATTTAATTGGTGTTTCAAGACACACTATAATGCAAGTAGAAAATAAGAAAGCAAAGTTATCCTGGAATACTTTTTTAAGCTTGCTATTGATATTTATCAAAAATTCTGAAACTGACAAACTTCTTAATATATTAGAGATATATACTGAAGATTTGAATAATGAACTAAAGATAAGGTAAATTTCAAAAAATATTATAAAAAGGAAGGTGTAGAATAATGAATGGAGAAGCACTATGGAATATCATTATTTTAGGACTTTCATCTTCGGGAGAAGAAATATAAACTACAACGGACCTTTGGTCTAGAGCATCATCCTATGATGGAAGATTGTACGTTAATAAGGCTACTGATAACACACCATCAAGTGAATTATCGATGCAAAGAGTAATATCAAAAAAAGATTTCTTATTTGTATATTCGTATTATGAGTGGTGGATTAGTGGTGAAAAAGGTGTAAGACATGAGGTCAGTAGGAAATCAAGAAACACAGCTTATATTTTTGCTTTGATAGATAGATTTATAAATGCTTAGAGAAGGAATTTATAGTGATAAAGAAAATTGAACGTCATGGATAATTTGACGTTGAAGGAGATTATTATATGGCTATTATGACTAAAACAATTGGTGAACTAAAAGATCACAGGTTTTATGTACCATCATATCAACGTGGATATCGATGGACAGAACATGAGGTGACAGCACTGCTTGATGACATTTATGAATTTTCGACTGAAGGTGGTAGGCGTTATTGTCTTCAGCCACTGATTGTAAAGCACCGCGATGACGGGTCTTTTGAAGTGGTTGACGGGCAACAGCGTCTTACGACGGTATATATTTTTATGAAAATTGCTGAGCAGGAAATTCGTTCAGCTATCCCTCCTTTTAAGATTGAGTATGAAACTAGGAGTGATAGTGCTGAATTTTTGAAATCTCTATCCGATGAAGGTAATTTAGACAAAGAAAAGAATATTGATTTCTATCATATAGCTTCTGCTTATGAAAAAATAAATGACTGGCTTGATAATCAACCTGATAAGTCTGTCGCTATACAGGAGTTAAATACTAAGATCAGAAAAAATGTATTTTTCATTTGCTACGATATACCTGACACTAGCAACCCTATAGCGATATTCACCAAAGTAAATTTAGGGAAAATACCATTAACGAATGCGGAACTAATAAAAGCCTTGTTGCTAAATAAGGATAATTTTAGTGAAGACATCAACAAGTGGCAAACTGAGATCTCAGTTGCGTGGGACAGAATTGAGCAGGGTTTGCGTGACGATTCCTTCTGGTATTTTCTCAATGAAAAAGAGCAAAGTGGCACACGTATTGATATGCTATTTGACTTATTGGCAAACGAGCAGAATGATAAGTTACCGACCCCTATACATACGAAACAAAATTACTTTCCGTTTTTAGTTTTTTCGGCAGTGTTTAACTCTGATTCTAACAAGGAGGATTTTGTGAAATCATTGTGGGATAAAGTAGAAAAGTTGTACGCTGAATTCCGCGATTGGTATGCTGATTTGGATAAGTACCACATTATAGGCTATCTCATATCATCGGGAGTGAAGATTGCTGAGATATTTACAATTACACGAGGCAAACGCAAAAGTGCCGTTATGAATGCTCTACTTGAAAAGGCGAAATTAGCAACAGGAAAATATGACCTGCCCAATATATCTTATGATACTTCAAACGATAGGCAGAAAATCCGTAAGTTGCTTCTTCTGTTCAACATAGCGACTTTGGTCTGTAAAAGCGAAAAGCAGTATCGATTCCCTTTTGACATTTATAAAGGAGAAACAGGTGAAAAAATAAAGTGGGACATTGAGCATATCCATGCTACAGCAGATGAAGCAGACGAAGCAGACGATAGCTTAGGCAACCTAACACTACTTGATGCACAAACAAATCGCAGTTATCAAGATGCCCCATTTGTGGAAAAGCGTAAAATAATAATTGAGCGTGAGTCAAAAGGACTATTTGTACCATTGTGTACAAAAAACATCTACCTAAAGGTATATTCTAAAAATCTAAGTGACATGGATATTTGGGGAAATGAAGATAAGAAGGACTACGTTGACGCAATGGAGCATACGCTAAAATCCTTCTTTGATGGGGGGCTTGGAAAATGAGCGAAAAAACTATTGAAACATTGTTGGATTTACTTGACAAATATGAGGTTGAGGTACCGATTGTACAGCGTGATTATGTACAAGGCAGACAAGATGACCATACCAAAATGGTACGTTTCAATCTATTAAAAGATATGAAGTCGGCCATCCAAGGAAAAACACCACCGCTTGACCTGAGTTTTGTGTACGGCAAAGTTGAAGGTAATGATTTTATACCGCTAGATGGACAACAGCGACTAACCACGCTTTTCCTTTTGCACATTTATGCTTTTTATGATGACGATAGCCACACAAACCTTCTTCTAAAGTTTACTTATAAAACTCGCAAGAGCTCACGTGATTTTTTAAAAGAATTGACTAAAAACCGTACTGCCATTTTCACGTCTGTCCTGTTACCTTCAGATGAAATAGAAGATTCAGAATGGTTCGTTTCAACATGGAAATATGACCCAACAATTCAGTCCGCCCTCGTAATGCTTGATGAAATAAAGGAAACTTTCAGTGATATTAAAAATCTTGCGGAAAAGCTGTCATCTTCTGAATGTGTTCCTCTTACCTTTAAGTTTTTGAAAATGAATGACCTTGGAATGGAAGATAGTTTATATATTAAACTCAACGCACGTGGTAAACCTCTGACCCCGTTTGAAAATTTAAAGGCACAGTTGATAGACAGACAGGAAAAACTTAAACTGCCATTTGTTACAGAAGTTGAACAAAACTTTGATGGTATATGGACTGATTTGTTTTGGTTGAATTCAAAGGAAAATTTCGACATAACTTATTTGACTTTTTTTGGTGTGCTTTTTATGAACAAAGAAATAATTAAGAATGATGCCAACTGGGCGAATACGTTTGATTATCAAAAAATTGATGCAGAAGTTTTTGAGACAGTTTATTACACATTAAACTTCCTATGTGAAAATAAGGACAGCATTGCACATCGGTTTATTTTCAATGCTTTGTCTGACAGTCGTACATATTCGGACAGAGTGTTGTTTCATGCTGTAACTACCTATCTTTATATGTCGAAAGGCATAGACAATGGTTCTTTAACACAATGGTTGAGGATTATCAATAACTTGACTATAAACACTCGAATTGATGATTTGGATCCGTATCATCGTGCCGCTGAAGGAATTAATAAACTTGCTGATAACTGGGCTGATTTGATTTTGTATTTTTCCAAAGATGGCTTAGTGTCAGGATTCTTACAAGAACAAATAGAAGAGGAACAGATTAAAGCACGAATGATTTTGCAAAGTAAAAATTTTGCGGAGGCAATTTATAAGGCAGAGGAGCACCCATATTTTAATGGACAAATACGCTCTGCATTGTACTATGCAAAATTTTATGAATCGGGAGGAGATATAGAAGTCTTTAAGGAATATTGGAATAAGATATCTGCACTGTTTGATAAAACTGAACCTAAACACGGACATTTACTGCGAAGGGCTTTGCTCACATTTGGGGATTATACTTTGCCGGTAAGTGCATATAAAACACTGTGTGTTGATAGACCTGACGAACCAGCAAGGACACCAAGTATGAAACGTTTATTTTCAAACCATGGTACAATTGTTAGAAAACTTCTTGATACACTAAGTTTATCAGAAGATATCAAGGTTCAGTTAGATAGAATCGTATCAAGCTCTACCATTCAGAGAACTGATTGGCGATATTGTCTTGTAACATTCCCTAAATTATTTACTTGGATGAGTGCATCACATTTACGATTGCGTGAAGTTAGCGAAGAAATGCTCATTATACCCAACAAGTCATCGAACGGTTTCAACTATGAAATATTTATTGCCGCATTAAACGAAGTGTTAAAGCAGCATGGCATTGAATCTACATTTGAAGGCTACTTAGGGACCTGGGGAGACCGTTACTTAAGTGTTGGGGAGTGGTATGTGCAGTTTGAAAAGGGTCATTTTATTGTTCGTGACTCGGACGAAGCGATTGTTTTTGAATCTACTTCAGATGATCCGATTACTGAAGTTACAGGGTATATTAGGCAACATATATAGCTAAATAGAGTATACTTTCAAAGGTTTACTTTGTGGTAGAGTTACTGTCGGAGATATAGATTTAACTCAACTTTTAAGAGAATACTATCAATCAACTAATTAATTGTGTTTGATGGATGTGTACAGGAGGAAATATAGAATGAGTTTAAATATTAAAGAATTTCAAAAAGAATTGGCACATCAAAAGGTGTATGATACATGGCAATATGTTGATAGTCTAAGAGAGATGCTTTCATATATGGATTTATCATATCAACTGTTAGTAAATGTTCATAAAAATAGAGTGGATTCGTTAAAAGCACAGCAGGCAAAGATTTTACAACAAGCATTCGAAACAGGTTCTGCATCTGTAAAAGAGAGTGAGTTGCATTGTACAGACTTGAAAATTGCAGGTTTGGATATTGATGATAGTATTTTTTTAAGAAAAACTATCGTAGAGTTTTTTCACTATGCTAGAATGAGCATGGATATTCTATTTCAAATTATTAATGCTGCTTTGTTTGGAGATGAATCCTTCGAGATTATGGACAGACAGTTAATAAAAAAAGTCAACAGAAAGCTAGGCGCAAATTCGTCATTTGCGAAATTAAAAGCATTATTGGATGCAAACAAAGTTAATCAAACCTTTTTATATTTACAAGCGTTTGATAACTACATTAAGCATATCAAGACAATTCTTGTTATGGTAAAGACTAGCTTTATCATAGATTCTAATGATGAGTTTTTAATTAAAGATTTCATATATGATGGGTCGCCATATCCGATGGTGAATGCTTTGGATAAGGTTAAAGAAGTAAATGATTATGTTCAACAAAAAGCAAAAGAAATTCTTACAGAGGTCAAGGATCAGTTGCCAAATTGTCTGAACAATAGTCAGAGAATCCAAAACATCACTTTTAAGCAGGTTATGAAAGAAAATGCTCAATCCAATGCTACCGAATATATTTCATTCTTTATTGAAGTTCAGAATGACATAAGCGAGTTGCCTAATGAAATAAAAGTGTTACCGTTGTTAGTAAAACCAAATGATGAGATATATAGCTTTGATTTCAGAATTAAAAAGATTTTTATAAAGAAAAAAGGTAGCGAAGAAGACGACATTTTAGGATATGCAGAACTAAAAAATGGATTAGAGACAAATGAATTTTATAGAGTTTTTGAAGTTCATCCATGTGGAATTGATGAATACCATAAGTATATTTTTAATTTTGCAAATGAATACCCTCAAGTAACACTGAACTATTATGCTATGGAAGGTACCATTATTATTTGCAAAGATTAGGTCGATATGTTCCCGCCTACCCTTAGTATAAAAAATACCGTGGATATGTTTCCGAGAACGGACGGCTCATATAACATCAATGCCATCAACTCGTGCTAGGTTGTGACATTAATCCAAGCCCTTTGAGCCATGTTGAGTGTGTGGTAAAGATAGAGCGGAAATAGCTTGGTATCAAAGGCTTAGGGCATTTTGCCCTATTTTTTTTGTGTGCTTTTATGTTTGCATAGACTAGGGTTTTGGGGGATTTTTTGCTCAGGGGGGGGTAAAGCTATTTCGCGTATTGATAAATCGCATATTTGTAAGGTAAAGTATTAAACTGCCACTGTAGCAACTCTTTAATTGAAATTTTAACCGTTTAACCTAAAATTAACGATAGTATCAGAGTGAGCAATTTTATTTTTATACTTCTGGGGTAAAATACACTGATGTGAAAGCAACTATGTCTTATAGGATATGTATAAAATGAATTATGAAAATGAAAGAGAAATATTAAGACATTAAAGCCTCCGTTTAAGGTATATTAGAAAAAATTTAATTCTAATGGGTATGATGGTATCCACTGTAGTTTAGTACATAAAGATTTAGTCGATATTGGCACTTGGTTTAGTTTGAAATTAAGTGTTTTTTCTTGCCAATCTGGTATAAAGCCTATCCATTTCGTAAATCTTTTAAATAAAGCAGTAAAAACATATAAAGTTAATACTAAAGAATGCAATGGATGTATATTAATGAAAAATGCAGAACATTATTTTTAGGCATAATGGTTAGAGCATAATTTTAGTAGGTAATTAGGGTATAAAAAATATATAAAGGATAAAGGAGAGTTTATAAAGGTATTTTTATTGTTTTGTGATATATTGTTGACATGGATAATTTGTGTTAAAAAAGAAAAATAAATACTTTTATAGAATGTTTAAGATTAATGTATTAAAATATAGCATTTGAAAGAAGATGATAATTCTTGAATTATGCACACATAAATAAAAGTGGTAAATATCAAACAGTAAGTAATCATTTAGAAAATGTAGCTAAATTATCAGGTGAACTTGCAAAAGATTTTGGTGCTGAAAATACTGCATATATCTGTGGAATGTTACATGATGTTGGAAAATGTAGTAGAGAGTTCCAAAATAGGCTATTAAACAATGGACCAAAAGTTGATCATTCTACAGCTGGAGCTATAGAAGCGGGAAACTTATATGGAGGATTATTTAAAATAGTACTAGGATACATAATTTGTGGACATCATTCGGGGCTAATGGATTATGGATCAGAAGAAAGTGGTTTGAAGTTGCGTTTTAATAAGGAAATTCCAAAGTATGAATCTGAATATATAGATATAAATATAGATGTTAAGGAGTTAACTAGAGAATTACCTAAAAAAATGAGTGGACATAATGGATTTACCTTGGGGTTTTACATAAGAATGGTGTATTCATGTTTAGTAGATGCAGATTTTTTGGATACAGAAGAATTTATGGATATAGCGGCTAGTAAGAAAAGAAAAGATAATGAAGAATTTTCTGTGTTAAATAAATCATTTAAATCATATATGGAAAGAAAAAATGGGAATTCTAGTATGAGTAAAATAAATTCATATAGGCGGGAAATATATAAGGATTGTATAAAGGCAGCAAGTCAAGGTGTTAATTTATTTTCTTTAACAGTTCCCACAGGTGGAGGAAAAACGTTATCTTCAATGGCTTTTGCATTAAGGCATCTTAAGCATAACAACCTAAAAAAGATAATATGTGTTATTCCTTATACTAGCATCATTGAACAAAATGCAAAACAATACAAGGATATTTTTGGAGAAGAAAATGTACTAGAGCATCACAGTAATTTTGATTTTAGTGAAGTTAAAAAAGATACTGATTCTGATTGGGGTAGTAGTTCTAAAAAATCAGAATATACCTTAGAAAAATTAAAATATGCTTCTGAAAATTGGGATATCCCTATAATAGTAACCACTAATATTCAATTTTTTGAATCTCTATTTGCAAATAAAAGCTCAAGATGTAGAAAAATCCATAATATGTCCAATAGTATTGTAATAATAGATGAAGCTCAGATGATGCCCACTAAGTTTCTAAAACCAACTCTTAATGCATTAACTGAACTAGTCAATAATTACAATACAAGTGTAGTGTTAACAACAGCTACAAAGCCAGAATTTCCAAAGGATATATTAAAGAAAAAACCAAAGGAAATAATAGATGAACCTGAAAAGTTATATGATGAACTTAAAAGAGTGAAAGTTAATTATTTAGGTAAGCTCAGTGATGAAAATTTAGTAGAGCGTATTGATAATTTAGAAAGAGTTTTGGTAGTAGTTAATACTAGAAAACATGCTGAAAAGTTATATGAAAAGGCAGATAAAAATAATCTATTTCATTTAAGTGCAAATATGTGCCCGGCACATAGAAGTGAATTATTGAAGGAAATAAAGAGAAAATTAAAGAACGGGGAACCTTGCAAAATAATATCAACCCAATTAATTGAATGTGGAGTTGATATAAGTTTATCAGTGGTATACAGATCACTTTCAGGGATAGATTCTATTGCACAGGTAGCTGGCAGGTGTAATAGAGAATGGGAAGTAGATTTAGGACAAGTTTATGTTTTTGAGTCTACAGAGGGCTATGGAAAAGCAATTATGTATCAAAGTAGGACTGCTGAATGTGGGAGACAGATATTAGAACAATTTGAAGATCCATTATCACTACAAGCTATTTCAAAGTATTTTGAGTTATTATATGATACTGAAAAAGATAGATTAGATACTAAAAATATTATGGATAATTTTGAAGAAAGAGCTAAGGAATTAGCATTTTTATTTAAAAAAACAGCTAAGGATTATAAACTTATAGATGAAACAGAGAGCTTAATAATTCCTTATAATGATGACGCAAACAAACTAATTCAAAGTTTAAAGTACTCAGAATATCCTAATACTATTGCACGCAAACTGCAAAAATATACAATTAATATTCATAAAAATAAATTAGATGAATTAACTGCTGAAGGTGTAATCATAAATATTAATAATCAATTTATGGTTTTAGCTTACAGAGAAGGATTTTATGATAAAAGATTGGGTTTGTGTTCAAAAAATAAAGAAATGTTAATTATTTAGATATATAAAATTACAAAATTGTATTAAAGTAAAAGGTTGATTAAATGAAAAATTGACAAATGAAACGCGGTATAGCTACTTTTGTTATATATCTTAACGTAATAGTTTTAAAGGAGGATTGGCATGGGATATGGTATTAAATTAAAAATATGGGGTGATTATGCTTGTTTTAGTAGACCTGAGATGAAGGTTGAAAGAGTTAGTTATGATGTCATCACTCCATCGTCCGCAAGAGGAATATTGGAAGCTATATATTGGAAACCTGCTATAAGATGGGTTATTGATGAAATTAAAGTGATTAACCCTATAAAATTTGAGAATATAAAAAGGAATGAATTATCAGGAATAATATCATCAAATGTAGTAAAAAGAGCATACTTAGGAAGCAAAGATGTTAATCTTTATCAAAATACAAAAAAGGATATAGTACAAAGAGGCTCTATGATATTGAAAGATGTTTGCTACTACATAAGCGCTCATTTTGAATTAACAGATAAAGTTGGAGAAGGAGATACAGTAGAAAAACATTATAACATAGCTTTAAGAAGAGCTAAAAAAGGTCAATGTTTCCATAGGCCATACTTAGGATGTAGAGAATTTTCAGCACAATTTGAATTAGCAGATAAAGATGATGAACAAAGTTTTTATGTAAATTTGGAAAAAGATTTAGGCTATATGTTGTGGGATATAGATTTTAAGAATGAATCTCTTCCCATTTTTTTTAGACCTACCATGAAAGATGGAGTTATTAGTATTCCTGATTTGCAAAGAGGTGATATATCGTGATTTTACAAGCTTTATATAAATATTATAATATATTGCAAAATGAAGGAACAAAGGAATTGCCAAAAGAAGGTTTCTCTGTGCAGAAAGTATCTTTTGCACTTATTATATCTTCAAATGGTGAATTAAAAGGGATAATGGATTTAAGAGATCCTAATGGGAAAAAGATATTGCCACATGAAATGTTAGTACCAGAGCAAAAGGGACGGGCTGGCAAAAATGCACCATCCTACTTTTTATGTGATAATGTTAAATATGTCTTAGGTATAGGTGATAAGAAGGACTTGCCAGCTTTTAATAGCTTTAAAGAATTACACAATAAATATTTACAAGAAAATAATCCACTTTTAAAGTTTATTAATAGCTTCGAGCCTTCTAAAGCATTTGAGAATGAAGTCATTCTCAAATATAAAGATGAACTTGAAAAAAACCCCAATATTGTATTTAAAGTTGAAGGAGAAAAGGAATATTTACATGAAAAAGAAGAGTTATTAAAAACTTGGCAAGAAGATAATTCCAAAGGTAGTAATGAAATTACTATGCAATGTCTTATTACTGGGAAGATTGAACCAATTGCAAGAACTCATACACCAATTAAAGGGGTTAAAAATGCTCAAGCAGCAGGAGCTAGTATTGTATCATTTAATGATGATAGCTTTTGCTCCTATGGAAAAGAGTCAAGCTATAATGCACCAATAAGTAAGAGTGCAATGTTTAAGTACACTACAGTACTTAATTACTTATTAAGAAATCCTAAGAATCGTATGTTTATTGGAGAAGATACAGTTGTATTTTGGGCTGAAAAGAAAGGAATATATGAAGATTTATTAGCAGAATTACTAAATCCAACAGCCGAAAAAGAAGAAATTGAAACTGAGACTTCTGATATGAATGCTAGAAATTTAGCTAAAGATATCTTAACTAAATATTCTGAGGGTATTAAGCTTAATGGAGAAAATTATAATATAGATCCTAGTACCACTGTTCATATACTTGGAATTTCGCCTAACAATGCAAGACTAGCTATAGCTTTTTATGAGAAGAATTCTTTTGAATATTTTACAAGTAGAATTGCAGATCATTATAATAATTTAAAAATTATAGGAAATGAAAAATCAATTCCAATATGGATGATTTTAAATGAAACAGTAATAAAAAATGCAAAGGATAAGAAAATATCACCAGTATTAAGTAAGAGCTTAATGAATTCTATTTTTACAGGAAGATTGTATCCAAGCTCCTTATACAATGCAATTATTTCGAGAATTAGAGCTGATAGAGATATAAACTATAAACGTACTGCAATAATTAAGGCATGTCTAATAAGAAAATATAAATCATTTAAAATAAAGGAGGATATAACAGTGAGTTTAAATGAAAATAGTTCAAGTATTCCATATCAATTAGGAAGACTTTTTGCAGTTTTAGAAAAAGCACAGTTAGAAGCAAGTAATATAAATACTATTAAGGATAGATATTTTACAAGTGCATCTGCAACTCCTGCATCAGTTTTTCCAGTTCTTTTAAAACTATCACTACACCATACTGCTAAAGGGGATAGAACGATATATTTTGAAAAATTGAAAGGAACTATTTTGCAGATGGTAGATGAATTTCCAAAACATTTGTCTTTAGATGAACAGGGGGAATTTATATTAGGATATTATCATCAAACGCAATGGTTTTATATTAAAAAGGAGGATAAGTAATTATGAGTAATGTAATAGATAAAAGATATGAATTTGTTTTATTTTTTGATGTTGAGAATGGAAATCCTAATGGGGATCCAGATGCAGGTAACATGCCCAGAATAGATCCAGAAACAGGACAGGGTATTGTTACTGATGTTTGTATAAAACGTAAAATTAGAAATTATGTAGAACTTGCAAGAGAAGATGTACAAGGATACGAAATTTACGTTAAGGATGGTGCAATTTTAAATTTACAACATCAAAGAGCATATGATTTTTTAGGTGTTAAAAATGCTACTGAAAAAGAAAAAAAAGAATTATCGAAAGATAAAGAGTTACAAAAGAAATTAACTAAGTTTATGTGTGATAATTTTTTTGATATAAGGGCTTTTGGAGCTGTAATGTCTCTTAAAGTTAATTGTGGAACTGTAAGAGGGCCAATACAAATAAACTTTGCCAAGAGTGTTGATCCGATATTTCAACAAGAAGTGACTATAACAAGAATGGCAATAGCTAATGAAACTGATGGAAAAGAAACTGAAATGGGAAGAAAGCATATCGTGCCTTATGGTCTTTACAAAGTAGAAGGTTATGTTTCAGCAGAGCTTGCAAAGAGAGTCACAGGATTTACAGAAGATGATTTGAATTTATTATGGGAAGCATTAATTAATATGTTTGAGCATGACCATTCAGCAGCAAGAGGAAAGATGGCAACTAGAAAATTAATAGTATTTCAACATGAAACTTCACTTGGAAATGCACCTTCACATATTTTATTTGATAAAGTAAAAGTAAAAAATATAAATAGCCCTTCTAGAAGTATTAATGATTATGAAATAACTATTGATGAAAGCCCTATAGATGGGGTCAAAATAATTCAAAAATTATAATGTATAGCGAAGAAGAATTATTGCTACTTTCAGGGATACAACATTTTTATTTTTGCAAGAGGCAGTGGGCATTGATACATTTAGAACAACAATGGGCAGAAAACAGGGCGACTATGGAAGGAAAATTTATACATAAAAATGCAGACAATCCATTCTTTACTGAAAGTAGAAAAGATACATTCATAAGTAGAGCTATACCTTTAGTTTCATATAACCTTGGATTTTATGGAGTTGCAGATATAGTTGAATTTACAAAAGCTAAAAAAGGTATTGAATTAAAAGAAAAAGAAGGTCTATGGATTCCTAATATAGTTGAATATAAAAGAGGTAAACCTAAAGAAGATAAAAGAGATATAGTTCAGTTAGTACTAGAAGTATTGTGCTTAGGGGAAATGCTAAAATGTACTATATCTTCAGCAGATTTTTTTTATAATGAAACGAAAAGGCGCGTTAAAGTGCATATAACAGATGATTTAAGGAATGAAGTTATTGAGTTATCTGAAAAAATGCATGAAATATATACAAGTAAAGGTACTCCAAAAGCTGAAAGTGGAAAGCATTGTAAAAGCTGCTCGTTAGTAGATATATGTATGCCGCGTTTAACAAATAAAAAGGCAAATGTAGCTAACTATATTAAAAAATATTCCAGATTAGGAGATGGTGATGAGTGAGAACACTTTTAAATACATTATATGTCACAAATCCTGAGGCATATGTTTCAAGAGATGGAGAAAATATTATAATAAAGATTGACAATAAAGAAGCATTAAGAAGACCTATACACATATTAGAGAATATTGTTTGCTTTAATTATGTAGGAATAAGTCCAGGACTTATGAAACTTTGCGTGGATAATAATGTAGGAGTATGTTTTTTAAATGAGTATGGAAGATTTATGGCTAGAGTGTCTGGAAAAGTAAAAGGAAATGTTCTATTAAGAAGAACTCAGTATAGATATTCAGATGATATTAAAAAATCTTTGCAAATATCTAAGAATTGTATAACTGGAAAACTTGTTAATTGCAGAAATGTAGTTAGTAGAGCTATAAGAGATCATGAGGATGTAGTTGATAGTAATAAAATGAAATCTGTTTTAGAGAAACTATCTGCTTCATTAGAAAATGTAAAAAATGTTACTAATATTGATGAGTTAAGAGGTATTGAGGGAGAAGCAGCCAGAAGTTATTTTTCAATATTTGATAACTTTATTTTAAAGCAAAAGGAAGACTTTTATTTTACTGAAAGAAGCAAGAGACCTCCTATGGATAATCTTAATACTTTAATATCTTTTGCATATACACTTTTGGCAAATGACATGGAAAGTGCATTAGAAACAGTAGGATTAGATCCCTATGTTGGATTTATGCATACAGATAGACCAGGGCGAATAAGTTTGGCATTAGATATGATTGAGGAACTTAGACCTTATATTGCTGAAAGATTTGTAATTTCATTAATTAATAAAAAACAAATTTCATCTAAAGGATTTATAGAAAAGGAAAGTGGTGGAGTTATAATGGATAAGGATACGAAGAGTATATTTCTTACTGCTTGGCAAAAGAGAAAACAAGAAGTCATAACACATCCATTTTTAAATGAAAAAATAGAAATTGGATTGATTCCATATGTACAAGCAATGTTGTTATCAAGATATTTAAGAAATGATATAGAGAGTTACCCACCATTCTTTATGAGATAGGAAGGTGAAATATTTATGATGGTTTTAGTAACTTATGATGTGAATACTGAAAGTGATGGAGGGAAAACTAGACTTAGAAGGGTAGCTAAATTATGTGTTAACCATGGACAACGGGTTCAAAATTCTGTGTTTGAATGCTTAATAAATCCAGCTCAATTTGTAAAACTTAAAAATTCATTATCTGAAATTATAGATTCGGATAAAGATAGTTTAAGATTCTATCTTTTGGGTAAGAACTGGGAAAATAGAGTAGAACAAATGGGTAAAAATAATACATATCATCCAATAGATGATGCAATAATAATTTAGGTTGCGAATTATAAGTAAACATAAAAAACTGGGAGATTTCGCAAATAAATATATATGTAATAACTAATTTATGATATAATTTTTACATATAGAAGGTGAAAATCTCAAATATTTTTTAATGAAATTAAAAATCACATAATGTTTTTATAATTCTTATGATGATTTTTAAAAAAGTGAAGTCGCATCCTTCACGGGTGCGTGGATTGAAATTGTATATTTTGTTGGCTTGTAAAAATCCATTTGTGTCGCATCCTTCACGGGTGCGTGGATTGAAATCAATCTTGTATAGTTCCAAAAGTTGTATACATTAATGTCGCATCCTTCACGGGTGCGTGGATTGAAATCATATAAAGGGATTGAATATAACAAGTCAATATTGTCGCATCCTTCACGGGTGCGTGGATTGAAATCATATTATTTAAGAAATGGAGAAAACATAAAAAAAGTCGCATCCTTCACGGGTGCGTGGATTGAAATCTATTCTGGAAGTTCATCAGTTCATCATCTGCTCGGTCGCATCCTTCACGGGTGCGTGGATTGAAATTATAGTGAGGAGAATCAGAATTATGATCACTAAAGTCGCATCCTTCACGGGTGCGTGGATTGAAATATTTGTATCAAGTACAGATATACCTTATAATGCAGTCGCATCCTTCACGGGTGCGTGGATTGTATGTAGTATGGAATCAGTCACAAAGTATGAAGGGTCTGATGTTCATTAGATTTTAACAAAGTTTTTAACAATCGTATTTATCACAGCTACAGCTCCCTCTTAATTTTTATTTGTGTTTAGTTTTAGTATTTTCTTTCTGCTGCAGCTTCTCCACATAAGCTAATCCCATATTTAGGGCATTAGCTATAGCAGTTTTTGATTCATCACTTAAGATTTCTCCGTCAAGCATAAGTCCCGGCTGGGATAAAATAAGCTCTATAGCCTGTTTTGCATCTGTAATATTAGGGTAAGTGGAAGGGTTTTTGATTAAAGAACTGGTGCCCGTATTAGGTTTAGGGTTTTTACTGTAGTCAGTGGACTGAATTAATTTACTGTTATATATTTTGCCGTTTTCATCAAAAAAATCAGGTGGTACACTGCATATTTCTGCAATTTTTGCAAGTAAGACAGCCTCCGGATAAATTCTGCCGTTTTCAATATTTCCGATATATCCCCTGGAAAGATTTAAGTCTTCTGCAAGCATCTGCTGTGTGTATTTTTTTTGAATTGCTTTTGATTTATATTGTCTGGCTTTTCTAATTAACAGCCCAATTTCTTTTCTTGATAAAACCATCTCAAAAATCCCCCTTTTTGGTATTCATACCGCAATTATATGTCAGAAATTAAATGACAATCAAGTGATTCTTAGGTTCAGGTGGAGTTTGCTGTAGAGAAATACTTATCTCCATCTGAACCTTAGAAGAACTTATCCAGGTGAGTAGCAGTGCTTATCTCCAACTTTCAAGAAAATGGGAGTATTAGCAATGGTAGCATTCGGATAAAGAAAAAACACCTTTTTGTATAATATATTTTAAAAGATTCAATTTAATGTATATGATTGATTTAAATATATAATAAGTATAATGTTACTATAGGAAAATTAAGTAAATAGGAGTATTCTTTAGCTCCATATTCCTAAACAGGTTTAAATGATAGTATAAGGTTTTTTACATACAAAAATTATTATGTTATATTAAAAATTACCATATTACAAAATTATATAAAAAATTTAAAAGGTGGTGAGAGGTATATATGCAGAATATGTAAATAGGAAAATTGTAATTTGGGAAAGCTTTACCCACAGGGAAACAATAAAGCAAATTAAAGGAAGAGTGTATAATCCAGAGAATAAAACATGGATAATTCCTTTTCTGGAAGAAAATATAACCATTTTAAAAATGCTTGGCTGCACTTTTTGTAAAGAGTTATTCAGGAAAGAGAAAGAATTTTTAGTTACCAGTGGGGCAGGTGATAAAACACCACTGCCTATAGAACCCATGCCTATAAAAGTAAAACCATACTCACATCAAATTGAAGCCTTTAATAAAGCCTGCAGTAAAATGAAACTTTTCAAAACAGGTGAAATCCATGGGTAGGGGATATGCACTACTTATGGAGATGGGATGCGGAAAAAGCATAACTGCCGTGGCCATTATCGGAAGGGCTTATCTTAATGGATTCATAAAAAAGCTTTTAGTTATTGCCCCGAAGTCCATAGTTACTGTATGGGAAGAGGAGTTCTCAAAATTTGCAGATTTTAGTTATTCTCTCACAGTTTTAAAGGGCAGCAGTGAAAAGAAGAAAGAGCAGTTAAAGAAAATAAAAAACCGTGGCCTCCAGGTAGCAGTTATAAATTATGACAGCACATCCCTTATAGAAAAGGATTTAATGCAGTGGAAACCTGACTTTATAGTAGCAGACGAAAGTACAAGAATAAAAAACCCTAACGCAAAGACAAGTAAGTCAATTCATAAAATATCGAAGACCTGTAAGTATAGAATGATTCTGACAGGCTCACCTATAACTCAAAATCTACTAGATTTATACAGTCAATACAAGATGCTGGACCAGAGTATATTTGGAACTTCCTTTTACGCCTTTAAAAATTACTACGCAGTCTTAGGAGACTATAACCAGCCAGTAGGATATCGAAACCTTCCAGAACTTATAGAAAAAACCCATTCTATAGCCTATAGAATTACAAAAGAAGAAGCCCTTGACCTTCCCAAAACAATAGATGAAACACACGGCATAGTGTTAGAGAGTAAGGCACAAAAACTTTATAAACAGTTTGCAAAAGACTCTTACATGGAGCTTTCAAAGGGAGATGTAACAGCTGCAAATATTCTTACGAAGCTCTTAAGGCTCCAGCAGATAACAGGGGGATTTATAAAGGCAGATGAAGAAACCCAGAGGTACGAGCAAATATCTAGGGCAAAAATAGAAGCCTTAGCGGATATTGTTGAAACTGCCATCCAAGCAGGAGAAAAACTTGTAATTATGGCAAGGTTTATCCCGGAGATTAAGGAAATTTGTAAACTGATAAAAAAAAAGAAGATTAAATACTCAATGATCTGCGGCGAAGTAAAAGACAGGGCTGGAGAGATTCAAAGGTTTCAGGAGGATAATGAATGTAAAATTTTTGTAGGACAGCTGCAGACAACTTCTATGGGCATAACACTGACTGCCGCAAGCACCTGTGTATTTTACAGCCTTTCCTATAACTATGCTGACTATATCCAGGCCAAAGCACGTATCCACAGGATCGGTCAAACTAAGCCCTGTCTTTATATTCACCTTGTGGCCAGAGGTACTGTAGATGAAACCGTTATTGAGGCACTTGGAAGAAAGGAAGATATAGCAAAGTCAATTGTGGATAACTGGAAAAGGATTATTAAATGATAACGTAGGTTTAGTTGATATAATTGATATTCTTGACTGCATGATAAATAAATAGTAGAGGTGAATTGCGTGGAAAATGAAATGTTTGAACTTGCAGACAGATTAAAAAAACTTAGAGAAATTAAAAAAACACGGGAAGAAGAACTTAAAACAGTTAACGGAGAAATTCAGGATGTGGAAATAAAACTGTCTGACATGATGGTTGATACTGAAACGCAGAGCTTTAACAGGAGCGGCACATTATTTTATCTAAATGCTAAAACTTATGCATCGGCAGTGGCCGGACAAAAGCAGGAATTATTTGAAGCACTTAAAACTAATGGGTTTGGTTCATTGGTTACAGAGACAGTTAACACAAATAGTTTGTCAGCTTTTGTAAGAGAGCAGATGTCAGAAAATGATGAAATGTTGCCTGCCTGGCTTGAAGGCAGAGTAAATGTCTTTGAAAAGACAATAGTAGGAGTTAGAAAAGCGAAATAACCTCTGATGGGTTATGGATAACAATGAAAATTATTAAAAATTCACATAGATTCAATAATACAAAGAATATGAATGATACAAAGAGTATGAGGGTATAAACAAGTAAAATTTAAGGGGGAAAGGAATGAAAAATAAGGAATTAATGGGGCAGGAAAGAGGGTATTTAGCAGCAGCTGAATTCAATGCCCATAATGGACTTATAGAGGAACTGGACGGATTAACCTCAACCTTTGATAAAATAAAAATTCCAGCAGGGGGAGGACTCACCTTTGAAGTACCGGGAGATAATGGAGAGTCCGAGGCGGCAAAAGAAATAGAAGGAGTTATACTCTACCACCACGCATTAAATAGTTATTATAAAGATAAATACACTGGAGGAAGTAACCCGCCGGACTGCGGCAGTCTTGATGGAAAAGCAGGGGAAGGAACTCCTGGTGGCAGATGTATAAACTGTCCCT
>ENA-UOOI01000614-UOOI01000614.1-fermentation-metagenome-genome-assembly--contig:-NODE-614-length-43900-cov-23.479553_pt1 | contig 43900 bp, 41 predicted proteins | sample MGYA00245779_ERZ724027 | MGnify/ENA primary metagenome ERZ724027 (study PRJEB28704, sample SAMN03018318) | fermentation metagenome | biome: anthropogenic terrestrial biome; feature: soil; material...
CTGTACAAATTCCTGTTCTCTAGTCAATTGAAAATCCATTATACGTAGCCTCCTAAAATTATATTTAGTTTTAGAATTATTATAGTACATGTCCATAAAAATAATGGCAGAACAATATTAAAATTGGCTTCAAAATGTTCTACCATTTTTCTATATTTTATAAAGAGTTTAAGTCCCCAGCCTATTGCAGGTCCACAGCTTATAGTAACTCCTTATTATCAAATTTTATCTTTCAATTACCAATGCAGTACCCTGTCCTCCGCCAATGCATAAAGTTGCAAGTCCTATTTTAGAGTCTCTTTTTAACATCTCATAAATCAGAGTTACAAGTATTCTTGCTCCAGATGCCCCTAATGGATGTCCAAGAGCTATTGCACCTCCATTAACATTTACCTTGCTCATATCAAATTTCAAATCCCTGGTCACAGCCACGCTTTGAGCAGCAAATGCTTCATTTACTTCTATTAAGTCTAAATCCTCTACTTTTAAGTCAGCCCTCTGCAGTGCCTCTCTGGTTGCAGCAACTGGACCATATCCCATAATTGCAGGATCCAGGCCTTTTGATCCAAATGAAACAATTTTAGCTAAAGGCTTTAATCCAAGGCTTTTTGCTTTTTCAGAGTCCATTACTATAATAGCAGCTGCTCCGTCGTTTATACCTGAGGCATTGCCTGCTGTAACAGTTCCGTCCTTTTTAAATGCAGGCCTTAACTTGGCTAGAACCTCAAGTTTGCTTCCAAACCTAGGAAATTCATCCTGGTCAAATATAATATCCCCTTTTTTATTTTTTATTGTTATTGGAACTATTTCATCCTTAAATCTGCCCCCCTTTATTGCCTTTTCAGCTTTTTGCTGAGAATTTAATGCAAATTCATCCTGCATCTCTCTTGTTATTCCCCATCTTTCTGCAACATTCTCAGCGGTAATCCCCATGTGATAATTATTAAATGCATCAAAAAGACCATCTTTTAGCATTCCGTCCTCTAGTACACCATTCCCCATTCTTTGTCCCCATCTTGCACCAGTTAATAGATATGGTGCCATTGACATATTCTCCATACCCCCGGCAACTATAATATCATCATAACCTGATAAAATCATTTGATATGCAAGACTTACTGATCTTAACCCTGATCCGCAGAGCTTGTTAATAGTAAATGAAGGCACTTCATATGGTATCCCTGCCTTTACAGCAGCCTGTCTTACAGGATTCTGCCCCAGTCCTGCCTGTAAAACATTTCCCATAACTACTTCATCTATAAGTTCTGGTTTAAGATTTATTCTGTTTATTGCTTCTTTTATAACTGCAGCCCCTAAATCAACTGCTGATGTAGTTTTCAAAGCTCCTCCAAATGATCCTACAGCTGTTCTTACAGCACTTACTATAACTACTTCTCTCATCTAAAAATCCTCCAAATTTATTTAGTGTAATTATAAAATCCTTTTCCTGTCTTTCTGCCAAGCATTTTCCCTTTTACCATTTTTCTTAACAATGGATGAGGTCTGTATTTTGAATCTCCAAAGCCTTCATATAAAACTTCCATAATTGAAAGGCACACATCATTTCCAATTAAATCTGCTAATTCAAGAGGCCCCATTGGATGGTTGGCTCCAAGCTTCATAGCCTTATCAATATCTTCTGCACTTGCAACACCCTCAGATAAAATTCCAACAGCCTCATTTATCATTGGTATTAACATTCTGTTTACAACAAATCCTGGTGCTTCTTCTACTTCAATTGGATCTTTGCCAAGCTTTTTCCCTATTTCAATTACTTTATTTTTTGTTTCATCAGAAGTAGATATTCCCTTTATTACCTCTATGAGCTTCATGACAGGTACCGGATTAAAGAAATGCATTCCGATAACTTTGTCAGGCCTGTTAGTAGCACTTGCTACCTCAGTTATAGATAATGATGATGTATTTGTTGCCAGTATTGTTTCTGGTTTGCATAGTCCATCTAACTCTTTAAATATCTTTTTCTTTATGTCCATATTTTCTATGGCAGCTTCAACTACAAAATCAGCATCTTTTACTAAATTAATATCAGTAGTTGGCAGAATCCTTGATAATATACCATTCTTTTCTTCCTCAGTTAATCTGCCTTTTTTAACGCTCTTTTCCAAATTTTTAGTTATTACCGACATTCCTCTATTTACAAAGCTGTCTTCAATGTCTCTCATAGTAACATGGAAACCTGCTTTAGCAAATGTCTGAACAATGCCGGATCCCATAGTTCCTGCTCCTAATACAAATACCTTCATGTTCATTCCTCCAATATTTTAATTTATTCTAGTTTGAAATCTGCTTTTCTTTTTTCTAAAAATGCTGACATTCCCTCTTTTTGATCTTTTGTTGCAAAGCATAAAGCAAATAACTGCTTTTCCATTTCAATACCAGTCTCTATATCTGTTTCAATACCTCTATTTATTGATGTTTTTGCATACCTTACTGCCAATTGAGCTTTTGAAATGATTTTATTGGCCATATTCAAAGCTTCAGCCATAAGTTCTTCTGGTTTAACTACTTTGTTTACAAGACCTATTCTTTCTGCTTCTTCAGCCTTAATTAAATCTGCAGTAAATATCAATTCCTTAGCTTTGCCGATTCCTACAAGCCTTGAAAGCCTTTGGGTACCAGAAAATCCAGGTGTAATGCCAAGGCCTGTCTCTGGCTGGCCAAACTTTGCTTTTTCAGATGCTATACGAATATCACAGCTCATGGCAAGCTCACATCCGCCACCCAGTGCAAATCCGTTAACTGCAGCAATTACTGGCTTTTCCATTAATTCAATTTTCCTAAATACTTTTGACCCAAGCTCTGCAAACTGCCTTGCTTCATCTGGTGTTTTATGAATCATTTCTGAAATGTCTGCTCCTGCAACAAAAGCTTTTCCATTTCCCGTAATTATGACAGCATAAATTTCTTTGTCATTTTTAACAGTTTCCAATTTTTCATCTAATTCATGAAGAACCTCAGTATTTAATGCATTCATAACCTGAGGTCTGTTAAACTTTAAAATGGCAATATTATTTTGCTTTTCCAGATAAACGTTTTCGTTATCCAATCTTATCCCTCCTGTCTTCATAATAATTATCCACAGCAAATATCATACCAATAAAAATTTATTATTTTATGCGGTTTAATGACATAATTTTTAATATTTTATTGTATAAAAAGTATACATGATTATAACCTATACATTTTACTAGTTAATATTAATACTCCCTTCTCCAATGTTCTGCAAATTCTAACTTTATTGAATATTAAATAAACAAATTTAAACAAATTTTTTAAAAATAAATGTATTTTTAGTACACATATAGTATAATTAATATTAGATACTAGTTGATGTTAATTAAATAACATTATTAATTTTATTTTAGGAGTGATTGTATGCTTATACACAATGCTTTCGGATTATTAATTGAAAATATTAATGAATCTGTAGTTGGCATAAACAAAGAAGGAAGGCTTATTATAATTAACAAAGCAGCAGAGAAATCACTTGAACTTAATGCGAAAGAAGATATTGGAAAAGATATCAAGCAAGCTATACCTGAGACTCAGCTTCCAAGAATATTAAGAACAGGACAAAGCGAGTATAATCAGAACTTTAATTCTAAAGGCAGAGAATTTATAACAAGCAGAATACCTTTAACATCTGAAGGCATTACATTAGGTGCCATTGAAATATTTCAGGACATCACTGCTTGTAACAAGCTTAAAAACCAGATGGAGATAGAAAAGTCATACATTAATATTTTAAATACAGTAATAAATACAGTTAATGAATGTATAGTGCTTGTTGATAAAAATGGAATTATTACAATGATGAGTGAAGCTTATAAAGAGTTTATTGACAACAAACATCCGGAAGGCATGGACGTAGAAGAAGTAATAGAAAATTCAAAATTAAAAAGAGTACTGGAAACTGGGAAAGTGGAAATAGGTGAGCTCCAAAAAATCAAAGGAAATACCATGGTATCAATGAGGGTGCCAATAATAAAGGATAATGAAGTAATAGGTGCTGTTGGCAAAATTATGTTTAAGGATGTCAGGGACCTATATTCGCTGTTTAAAAAAGTTAATGTTCTTCAAAAAGAAGTTCAGTTTTATAAAAATGAATTAAATAAGCAAAGTAAGGCAGCTTACTCCTTTTCTAATATCATTGGGGATTCCCCAAAAACAAAATATTCAAAGGAAATAGCAAAACGTGCAGCAAATACTGATTCTAATGTATTAATACTTGGTGAAAGCGGTACAGGCAAGGAACTATTTGCCAATGCCATTCACAATGCAAGTAAACGTTATTTAAAACCTTTTGTAAAAATCAATTGTGCTGCTATTCCCCATGAATTGCTGGAATCAGAATTATTCGGCTATGTGGAGGGTGCTTTTACAGGTGCAAGAAAAAGCGGTAAAAAAGGTAAATTTGAATTAGCTGATGGAGGTACTTTACTCCTTGATGAAATTGGTGATATGCCTATGGACATGCAGGTTAAGTTATTGAGAGTATTACAGGAAAGAGAAATTGAACCCATAGGAAGTACAGTGTCCAAAAAAATAGATGTAAGAATTATAGCCGCTACAAATATAGATATTGAGGAATGCATTAACAAAGGGTGTTTTAGAAAAGATCTTTATTACAGGCTAAATGTTATGAAAGTAGTTCTTCCTCCTCTAAGAGAAAGAAAAGAAGATATTCCAGAGCTTGCAAATGAACTTAGAATTAAGATAGCTGACAGGCTTGGAATATATGTAGAAGGTATATCAAAGGAAGCAATAAAATACTTAACAAATTATGACTGGCCGGGAAATATACGTGAGCTGGAAAATGTTATAGAAAGGGCAATAAACTTTTTAGATTCTGACTTAATTATAAAACCTAAACATCTTCCCGAGAAACTCTTAAAAAATAATACAAAAGGCTCATATGAATTAAAAGACGGTTCCCTGAAAAGTACCATTCAGGATATGGAAAAGGGCATAATTTATGATGTACTTAAGAAAAATGGATGGAATAAAAATAAAACTGCAAAGATTCTTGGAATCAGCAGAGCAGGATTATATAAAAAAATAGATGAGTATAATTTTAATAATGTATAAAATATATACATGGAAATAAAAAATGCATTATTGTGGACTAATCAATAATATTAATCAATTAATAACATATCTTCGACACATGTGTATATAAAATATACATTTTATACAGCAGTTGATTCTTTGTAATAAAGCTATCAATTCTATAAATATGCGTATTAACGCAGATTATATTTCTTTGGCACAGAAATTGCTAGTTGTTATAGTATAACTTATAATTTTTGGAGGTGTATTATAACATGGCAGTAATTGAAACAAAAAATCAAGCTGTTAAAAGAATTAAAAATGGTATGTCTATAATGGTTGGAGGTTTTTTAGGAGTAGGTTCCCCTTTAAATATGCTGGAGGAACTAAGTAAATCAGGCACTAATAATTTAACATTAATCCTTCCTGTGGCTTCATATCCAGGGGGCAATCACGATATTGATAAATTAATATTAAATAAGCAGGTTAAAAAATTTATAGGATCTCATATAGGTACAGATCCAGAACTGGTAAAGCAATATAATGATAAAGAGCTGGAAATTGAATTTAACCCAATGGGAACATTAATAGAAAGAATAAGAGCTGCAGGTGCAGGTCTTGGCGCAATTGTTACACCAACAGGGGTTGGCACGGAAATCGAAAAAGGAAGAATGAAAATGACCATTGATGATAAAAAATATCTGGTTTATCCTCCTTTAAAAGCCGACGTTGCTATTATAAAAGGCTTTAAAGCTGACAGGGCAGGAAATATTCAATACAGAGGTACCTCTAAAGCTGCAAATCCTATTATGGCTTCTGCCGCAGATTTAGTAATAGCAGAAGTTGATGAGATTGTAGATGTAGGTGAAATTCCTTATGACAGAGTTGGTACACCTGGTATTTTTGTTGATGTTATTGTTCAGGGAAGTTCTTTAGAGGATAGACAGAAACATTATGAAGACTTGTGGACTAGAGATAAAAAAATAGTTTAATAAAGGAGTAATGGATATGGATAAGAGAGAATTTATAGCACGCAGAGTGGCTAAAGAATTTAAATCAGGAATGGTTGTTAATTTAGGTTTTGGCATACCTACACTTTCCTCAAATTATATACCAAAGGGTATTAATGTAATACTTGAAACTGAAAATGGCGGTTTATCTTTTGGTTCAGCACCTAAAAAAGGTCAGTCTGATCCTGATCTTGGCAATGCAGGCGGCGAACCAATTACAATGCTTCCAGGTGGTTCCACATTTGATCTTGCAACATCTTTTGGCATTATTAGAGGTGGACATGTTGATATGACTGTACTTGGGGCACTTGAATTAGATCAGGAAGGTAATATTGCAAACTGGAAGATCCCAGGAGCTTTCGTACCTGGAATGGGTGGTGCAATGGATCTTTTGGTTGGTGCAAAAAAAGTAATAGCAGCTCTCACTCACACTGACAAAAAAGGTAACCCTAAAATATTAAAAAAATGTACTTTACCATTATCTGCTTCAAAGGTGGTAAATACCATAATAACTGAAATGGCAGTAATAGACGTTACCAAAGATGGTCTTGTACTAAAAGAAGTTGCACCAGGATTAACAGTTGATGATGTTATAAAAGCTACAGAAGCTGACTTGATAATACCAGATGATATAAGGCAAATAGCAGTGTAACTACAGTTATGAGTTAAGAGGTAAGAAGTAAGAGGTTAATAAATAAGGCTTTTCTGCGAGGCAGAAAAGCCTTATTTATTCTTTTAACTTTATAATTTATAAAATGTTTACTACTTCATATCCAGCATCTTCAATAGCTGCTTTTATAGCTTCATCTTTTACTTTGTCATCTGCTTCAATAGTAGCTGATTTTGTATCTAAGCTTACATTGACATTGCTTACGCCATCAATTTCATTTAATGCATCTGTAACATGCTTTACACAATGCATGCAGCTCATTCCTTCAATTGATATTTTTTTAATCATTTATAATTACCCCTTTCAATAATGTTATTTTATAATATTAAACAGATAAGCTATATTTAAATTTTAAATCTCACCTATCTGAAAAACTTATCTAATCTACAGGCTTAAATCTTTTCAGTCTAAGCGCATTAGTAAGTACTGATACTGAGCTGAAGCTCATTGCTGCTGCTGCTATCATTGGATTTAATAATGGCCCTCCAAATAAATACAATACACCCATAGCAACTGGTATGCCTAATGAATTATAGCCAAACGCCCAGAAGAGATTTTCTTTTATATTTTTAATGGTTTTTTTACTTAACTGAATTGCTGTGGGCACATCCATTAGGTCACTTCTCATAAGCACAATATCAGCAGATTCAATTGCCACATCAGTACCTGAACCTATGGCAATACCAATATCCGATTGTGCCAATGCAGGAGCATCATTTATTCCATCTCCAACCATAGCAACTTTTCTGCCTTCTAACTGTATTTTTTTAACCTCATTTGCCTTATCCTGTGGAAGAACCTCTGCCAATACTCTGTCTATTCCAACCTGCTTTGCTATTGCTTCTGCTGTTCTCCTATTATCACCTGTAATCATTGCTACCTCTATACCCATTTTATGGAGCTTATCAATAGCTTTTTTACTATTTTCTTTTACTGTATCAGCAACAGCAATAATCCCGGCAATACTGCCATCCACTGAGATATACATAGGTGTTTTGCCCTGCTTTGCTAATTCATGAGAGTTTTCTTCCATTGACTTTATTTCAACATTACTTTTTTCCATAAGCTTTCTATTCCCAAGAAGAATATCACTGCCATCTATTTTAACTTCTATTCCTTCACCTGGAATTGCTTTAAAGTAATCCAGCTTTTTAATTTCCACACCTTTTTCTGCGGCTTCCCTGACTATAGCTTCTCCAAGAGGATGCTCAGAGCCCTTTTCTGCTGATGCAGCAAGCTGTAATAGATAATCCTTGTGCAGATTATTGGTTGTTATTATATCTGTAACCCTTGGATTTCCTTCAGTAATTGTACCCGTTTTATCAAAAACAATGGTCTGTATTTTATGAGTAGTTTCTAATGCTGCCCCGCTTTTTATAAGCACTCCATGTTCTGCACCTTTTCCAGTTCCCACCATTATAGCTGTTGGTGTGGCTAGTCCTAGTGCACAAGGACAGGCAATTACAAGAACAGAAATAAATATTGTTAAAGAAAACACTGTATCTTTACCTGAAAAATACCATGCTAAACTTGATATAACAGCTAATGATATTACAACTGGTACAAAATATCCTGCAATAATATCTGCAAGCTTAGCTATAGGGGCCTTTGATCCTTGTGCATCCTCAACTAACTTAATAATCTGGGCTAAAGCCGTATCCTTTCCAACTTTTGTAGCTCTGTACTTAATCATTCCATTTTTATTAATGCTTGCACCAATTACTTTATCTCCTATATTCTTTTCCACAGGTATACTTTCCCCTGTAAGCATTGATTCATCAACAGAGGTGCTTCCTTCAACTACTTCACCATCTACTGCCAATCTTTCACCAGGCTTAGCAATAACAATATCTCCAGCTTCAACCTCATCAATTGAAATTTCAACTTCTTTTCCATTATTAATAATTATTGCTGTTTTTGGAGTCAATCCCATAAGCTTTTTTATTGCCTCTGAGGTTTTTCCTTTAGTAACTGATTCTAAATACTTGCCCAGTGTTATAAGAGTTATTATTGTTGCAGCTGATTCAAAATATAAATCATGAACATACTGAGTATTTCCGCTGATAATTTCAAATACCGCATATAATCCATAAAGGAATGCTGCTGATGTTCCTATAGCAACTAGGGAATCCATATTTGGACTTCCCTTTGCCAATGTTTTAAATCCAACTTTATAAAATCTGCTGCCAGCTATAATTACTGGAATAACCAGCGCTAATTGAATTACTGCAAAGGATACAGGGTGCATCATAGGATCAATTGCTGCCGGAAGTTTAAGTCCAAACATATGCCCCATAGATATAGTTAATAAAGGTACTGTAAATATTAAGGAAAAAATAAATTTTTTCCACAGCAGATTCGACTCCTGCAGTTTCTTTTCTTTATCCTCATCTACTGAAATTTCCTGGTCTAAGGCTTTATACCCTGCAGCTTCCACTGCTTTTTTTATATCAGATACTCTAACCTTGGATGGTTCATAGGTTATATTCATATTTTCTGTTGCCAGATTAACATTGGACTCTACAACTCCATCAATTTTTCTTGTTGCTCGTTCCACTGCTCTTACACAGGATGCGCAGGTCATACCCTCTATCTTAAATGTTTTGTCAACGGCCTCAACTACAGCCTTATATCCTGCTTTCTCCACAGCATTTTGAATTTTATTTACATCCACCTTGGACTCATCATATTCAATATTTAACTTTTCAGTAGCCAGATTAACATTTGCATCTGAAACTCCGTCAATCTTCTGTGATGCTTTTTCTACTGCCCTTGCACATGCTGCGCAGGTCATACCCTCTATTTTAAGTGTTTTATTAACCATAATACCCTCCATAAATTTATTAAATTAACTTCTCAAGCAGGGATATAATTTCCTGTATTTTCTCTTCCCCGCTTTCTTCACTTCCATCCCTTATGGCAGTCTTAACACAATGCTGTATATGCTGTTTTAAAATTAAAATATTTGCTTTCTTTAACAAGGACTGTGCTGCCATGATTTGATTGGATACATCCATACAGTACCGCTCATCTTCTATCATTTTTATAATTCCCTCTATCTGTCCCTTTGAGGTTTTTAATGCCTGTATGGCCTTGACTTTTTCACTATTCATCATTAATGCCCCCTTTTTATTAATATTATAAACTCCCTCCCCCACCAGGGGGGTACCCTTAATTGAATAATATTACTAAATTTTATATTTGTCAATAGAGATAAATTTTATTTAATCTATAATCTTTATTCTTTGGTTAAGCTCCACCCTTCTTTAGTCATATTAACTAAACACCTATGGCTCTTTTAAATAATAATGTTGATGTGAATAGGGCAAGTCCTAAATGGTTTGTCCCTTAAGGCAGCAGCCAAGTAAAATAGCGTTTCTTATGTAACGCTATTTTACTGGAGACGCAAGCTACTTTCTGCTTTAAAAATGGTTAAACAAAATAAGATGCAATGAAATTTCGGACTTTATAATTTTATTTAGTAAATCGCTATTTATGCGAGAGAAAATACTGATGCTTCTACAGTTTTTTGAAAAGTTTAAATAGCTGATTTACTTTACATCTATATTGAAAATTTTTTCTTAAAATCTTCCTGGAAGATAAAGAGAGGCATTGAACATGATGAAAAAAGAACACATGGCAATAGTGTAAGCCATATAAATATGAGAAATGCTGAAATCAATTTTAATTAACTTGTCCCTAACGGGAATTTGTTAATGTATCAACACTATTGAATAAAATAGCCCTATACCCAAATAACAAAGATTAAAGAACAGAAAATCAACATTCTTTAATCTTTGATTTTTATTTTTTAATCTTTGGCTTCAAAGGGCAGCCTACCGGCTTACCGACTTTGGATTTTTCAAATCCTTTTTTAACACTACTAGTAAATCGTAATTAATATCATCCTTGGTTCATAAAACGCATGATTCACTTAATAAATTAAATTTTAAGTTTCTCTGTAAGAAAAACTACATTATTTGTTCTTTGTTCTTTAATCTTTAATCTTTGTTTTTGTCTAGTTCCTCAATTACGAATTTATCAAAATCAATTGTTTCTATAAAGTTATTTTCATTAAAAGATGTTTTTCCTCTTTTATTATATTCATCTAAATTTGAAGGAAGCCAATATGGTTTTTCAATGTCAAGCTTATAGCACAGCTCTAAAATACATTGCTTTAAATTATCCTGATAACTTCCATCCTTATCACAGCTTACCACATAATCCATTATTATTTTATTATTCTTCATAATCTTTCCCCAAATTCTAAGCATAAAGACTCCTGCTACTCAAAATATGGTCAAATGTATCCATACTGAGAAGATTCCTGTTTCATTGTACTCTGCCTTGCCTAAGCTACTACAGTTTGTATAGCACTCCACAGGCGTAAATTCCCGAAATAGCCTTCGGTACACATATAAGCGCTTGTTTAATTAAGCTATCTTATATTCTTTAGCATTAGCTAAATTGATTGAAGCATTTAAATCTCTATCAATAGAAGTATTGCAATTATCACATTTATACACCCTATCTGATAGTTTTAAATCCTTTTTAATATTTCCGCAACAACTACAAGTTTTACTACTTGGATAAAATCTATCAATTATTCTTATTTCTATATTATTTTGTTTTGCTTTTGAAATAAGTTTAATCCTGAATTCATAAAACTTTTGTTGTGCAACTGCCTTTGCTAAATGACGGTTCTTCATCATTCCTTTTATATTTAAATCTTCTATTGTTATAAAGCTTGGTTTTTGCTTTATTAACTCACTTACTGTTTTATTAATATAATCAGTTCTAATATTTGTAAGTCTTTGATGAAGTTTTTGTACCTTGACTATTTGTTTTTGGATATTTTGACGAGTAGCTTCTCCTTTCTCTTTTTTATTCCTTAATTCTAGCCCCTCATATTTTCTTGAGAGTTTTCTTTGCTCACGTTTTAGTTTCTTTTCCAATTTTTTAACTCTTGAAGTTTTGTTTATATTTTTTTTAGTTATTCCATTACTGCAAATTGCAAAATCTTTGAGTCCCAAATCCACCCCTATTCCTTCAGAACAACGTTTATTATTAATCTTTATATCTTCATCAACTAACACAGAAACATAATATCTATCAGCTTTTTGACTTACTGTTCCACTTGTTACTCTGCCATTAGCTGGTATATAACCGTATTCCTTGAGTCTAACCCAGCCTAAAGTTGGTATTTTAATTCTATGCCTTTCAATAGTCCAATCAGTTTTATTGTTTTTGGGAAAGTAGGCTTTAACATCTTGATTTTTCTTTTTCTTAAGCTTTGGGAAGCCAGATTTACAATTAAAAAACTTTTTAAAAGCTTTCTCACCATTCATAATAGCCTGTTTAACTGATTTTGAAGATACTTCTTTTATCCAAAGTTTATCTTGATTATTAGGTATATACTCATTGTTAAGCCACCTCGAAAAATCCATGCCACTTACAAATTTCTTTTCTTTTTCATAAACTTCATTATTATGAGCGATGTAAAAGTTATAGACAAATCGACTTACTCCAATGGTTTGATGTATTTTAGTTATTTGTTCTTTGGTTGGTTTAATCTCTGTTTTGTATGCTTTTTTCAACTTCCTCATCTTCCTTTATCTTTTTCCCCAGAAGATGTTATACCCACAAACTCTTTATACTATTCATAAGTATAAAACCGTCTATTTGTTGGTGTTCTGAATGCTTTTAATTTTCCTGCGTTATCCCATGGTTGTAGTGTTAAAACTGATACATTTAATAATTAAGCAAATTCTTTAGGCTTATAGTTCTTATTCAAATATAATCACTCCTTTTTTTGTGATTACATTATATCATATCTGAATATATTCATATATAAACTTATAAACTATTTTATTGCTCCTAAGATATTTATTTTCCATTAGTAAAATAATTTTTAATTAAGTCTAGCACACATATATACACTTTGCAAAATATAATTATTTGCAGATAACTTAAGGTAAGGGTCCCATTGTATTAAAAATATATAATATTTATAATTATTATATGTGGAGCAATTTGGAGGGTTTTATGAAAAATAATATAATATTAAACTTTATAAAAGAACATAAATATTCCTACATAATAGGAGTAATATTTATGCTGCTGACTTCCTACATACAATCTCTATTTCCTAAAATTTTAGGAAATACCATAGATTTATTAAAAGTTCCAGGTTTTGATCCGTCAAAGGTAAAATTAAATATTTTATATTTACTGCTGACTGCAGCTGCTACCTTTGTAACCACCTTTGGATGGAGAAACATGGTTATAGTTAATGCCAGAGAATTAGAGTGCTCACTTAGAGAAAAATTATTTGATCATTTTCAGAGATTATCTCCTAAGTTCTATAATAGAAATAAAACAGGTGATTTAATTGCCTATGCTATTAATGATATTTCTGCAGTGAGAATGACCTTTGGTCCTGCAACTGCTATGAGTATAAATGGGTTAGCCATCTGCTCCATTTCAATTTACTCAATGTGCCGCACAATTAACTGGAGAATTACATTGATATCACTTTTACCCATACCTGTAATAATTATTTTCATGGTTAAAGTGGGAAACCTTATACAAAAAAGGTTTAGAAAAGTTCAGGAAACTTTTGCTTCAATTTCTGACAGAGTTCAGGAAAACATTTATGGCATAAGGGTTATTAAATCCTATGTTCAGGAGGAGGATGAAGTAAAAAATTTTGAGACTTTAAACAATAATATGATGGATGCTAATATGAAAATGGTTAAAACCTCTTCATCTCTTTCTCCTGTTATAGAAATATGCTTTAGTATAAGCTTTGTAATAAATCTCATCTGGGGCGGGTCCATGGTGCTTAATAACACAATTTCTCTAGGCTCCTTTATTGCTTTTAATGGATATATTACAATGATACTTAATCCAATTTTGTCTATTGGGCGTATTATAAACATTTTTCAAAGGGGTATGGCATCATTAAAACGTCTAAATAATATCTTTAATGAAAAACCAGATATTTTAGATGGTAAGCTTATGCTGGATACTGAAATAAAAGGCGATATTGAATTTAGAGATTTAAGTTTTTCATATGACAGCAATGATGAAATGGCCATAAAAAATATAAACCTTAAAATTCCTGCGGGCAGCACTATTGGGATTATTGGTGAAACTGGTTCAGGCAAGAGCACCTTAATGAATCTTTTACTAAAATTATATAATGTGGAAAATGGTAAAATCTTTATTGATGATAATGATATTAATGATTATAAATTAGAATCCCTGAGAGACGGCTTCGGTTATGTTCCTCAGGACAGTTTGCTTTTTTCAGCTTCAATAAAAGATAATATTAAATTTTTTAAGGATAAATATTCCGATAAAGAGGTTGAAACTGCAGCAAAAAACAGCTGTATATTTAACAGTATAGTAAATCTTCCTAATGGTTTTAATACTATACTTGGTGAAAGAGGAGTTAATTTATCTGGAGGGCAAAAACAAAGAATATGCATTGCAAGAGCTCTTATAAAAAATCCTCCAATACTTATTCTTGATGATTCTCTATCTGCAGTGGATACCATTACTGAAGGGAAGATAATAAATAACTTAAAGTCTTTGCGTAAAAACAAGACTACTATAATAATAACTCATAGAATTTCTGCTGTAGAAAATGCTGATAATATTATTGTGCTGGATCATGGTGAAATAATTGAAATGGGGAATCATATTGAATTATTGGGTAAAGGAGGGAAGTACCATGAAACCTATATGGAGCAGTACAAGGAAAATAAAAAAGGACTTGAAGCCTCATAGCAGGCAAAGTCTTAGAAGATTATTAAAACTTACTTTACCTCATATTAAAAAAATTATTCTGGCAGCTATCTGCGTTTTAATTGTAAATACAGCTCAGTTAATAAAACCATATATATTAAAACTGGTAATAGATGATTTTTTGATTAATAAGTCTCCTCAATCAGGCTTTCACTCAATAAAAGCTATGGCATTTACATATTTCGCTGTAGTAATCATAGGTGGTGTTTTTGCCTTTTCTCAGGCTAACTTAATAAATAAAGCCGGTCAGGAAATTATGAAGACTTTAAGAAGTAAAGTTTTTAAAACTATTCAGCTTCTTCCTCTTTCTTATTTGGACAAGACTTCCTCAGGAAGGCTCATTACAAGGGCAACTAATGATGTAGAATCGTTAAGTGAAATGTACACTGATGTAATAATAAGTCTTTTTCAGGATATATTTTTATTAATAGGAATAGTTTATGCCATGGTAACCTTAAATGTTAAATTAGCATTAATATCTTTTTCAGTGGTACCTGTAATGTTCATTATTGTTTTTATGCTTAAAAAGAAAATAAAAAGTAATTTTGCCAAGATGAAAAGTTTAATAGGAAAAATAAATGGATTTATGGTAGAAAATATTTCAGGTATGAGAATAATACAGATTTTCAATGGTGAAAGAGAGAAGAAAAATGAGTTCCTTAAACTAAATAATGCTTACTTTAAAACCACTTTGTTTCAGGTTAGAATGAACAGCATTTTAAAACCTGCTTCTGATATATTTCAAAATCTATCTGTAGCCATAATTATATGGTATGGCATGGGAAAAATCGCAGACAGCACTTTGCAGATTGGAGTTTTATATGCATTTACAACTTACATAAAGCAGTTTTTTGCTCCTATTTCAGATTTAGCTGACAACTATACAACCATTCAATCAGCCTTAGTTTCTGCTGACAGGATATTTGAACTGCTGGATGAGGAACCTAATTTAGAGGATTTGGAAAAAGGAATTAAGCTTGATAAACTTTATGGTAAAATAGAATTTAAAAATGTATGGTTTTCTTATGATAATAAGGAGTGGGTACTTAAAAACATCAGCTTTACTATAAATAAAGGTGAAACTGCTGCATTTGTAGGTGAAACAGGTGCAGGCAAGACCACAATAATCAGCCTGATAACCGGATTTTATGATATTCAAAGGGGTGAGATATTAATAGACGGCATTAATATTAAACACATTAAGAAGAAAGATTTAAGGAAAAATATTTCAGTAGTCCTTCAAGATGTTTTTCTATTTTCCGGAGATATAAAAAGTAATATTACACTTAATGACAATATAGACGATGAAACTATAAACATGTCACTTAAGGCATCCTGTGCACAGGAATTCGTAAGTAGTCTTCCTGGTGGTATCAATCATGCTGTTATGGAAAGGGGCAGCACTTTTTCCGCAGGTGAAAAGCAGTTACTTGCCTTTGCAAGAGCAATTGCCCATAATCCATCAATTTTTATTTTGGATGAAGCTACAGCCAATATTGATACACATACTGAGCTTCTTATACAAAAAGCTATTTCAAATATAACAAAAGGCAGAACAACTATAGTTATAGCTCACAGACTTTCTACAATTAGAAATGCTGACAACATTATTGTGCTGAGCCATGGTGAAATAGTAGAAATGGGAAATCACAATGAGCTCATAAGTAAAGATGGATATTATAAAAGAATGCTTAAAGAAAACTGTGCTGAAGATAATGAAGCACAATTAGCCTAAGGCATATGGAATCCCTGTATCAGACTTTCACAGATAAGTAAATGCCCATGCTGGGCGCATAAAAACTGGCTGCTAAAAAATATAGCAGCCTTTTACTTACTTTAAATCCATTCCATTGGTACTAATGACTTTCTTGTACCAGTAAAAAGACCTTTTCCTGATCCTTGTTAAATTTCCTTTGCCATTATTGTCCCTGTCAACATATATAAAACCATATCTCTTTTTCATTTCTCCAGTGCCCAGACTTACAAGGTCAATACAGCTCCATGGTGTATATCCTATAACATCCACACCATCTTCATCCACAGCCTTTCTCATCTGCTCAATATGTGCCCTTAAATAATCAATACGATAATCATCATTGATACTTCCATCACATTCCATTTTATCTGCAGCGCCTAAACCATTTTCTGCAACAAACAAAGGAGTCTGATATCTGTCATATAGGTTATTAAGTGCAAGTCTAAGTCCAACAGGATCAATCTGCCAGCCCCATGCACTGACTTTCAGGTATGGATTTTTGAGTCCCCTAATTATGTTCCCTTCTCCAATGTTTTTGCGTTCAGGATTGCTGGATGCAACTGCACTCATATAATAACTGAATCCAATATAATCAACTTTTCCCAAGCTAAGAACTTTTTCATCATCCTGTTCCATTTGGATGGAAATGTTATTCTTTTCAAAATACTTTTTTGCTTTTCTTGAATAATATCCACGTACCTGCACATCTGAAAACATATAATGCAAATCCATTTTCTCCATAGCAGCAACAACATCATCAGGATTACAAGTATCTGGATATGTTTGAGGATAAAGCATCATCATTCCTATTTTGAAATCCGGATTTATTTTATGTCCAAGAGCTACTGCCTTTGCACTTGCAACAAGCTGATGATGAGCAGCCTGGAATATAATCTGATTTCTATTTTCTTCTTTTGAAATACGCATTCCGGCAGAAACATTTGGTTCCGCCACTATACAGTTAATTTCATTAAATGTCATCCAGTACTTTACCTTATCTTTATATCTTTTAAAAATAGTTTCACAAAAACTCAAATAAAAGTCTATCATTTTACGATTTTTCCATGAACCATATTTTTTAACAAGCCCATATGGGGTTTCATTATGAGATATTGTAACCACAGGTTCAATTTTATATTTCAGACACTCATCGAAAACTCTGTCATAGAACTCTAATCCAGCTTCATTTGGTTCTGTTTCGTCTCCGTTTGGGAAAATACGTGTCCAATTTATTGAAGTTCTAAAACATTTAAGTCCCATGTCTGCAAATAATTTAATATCATCTTTATAATTGTGATAAAAATCAATAGCTTCATGGTTAGGATAATATTTGCCTTCTACTATTCCATCTGTATATTCTCTGGGTATTTTTAACGCTCCTGCTGTCATGCAGTCAGCAGAACTTATGCCTTTGCCATCAACATTCCAGGCACCTTCATACTGGTTGGCAGCTACAGCTCCTCCCCATAAAAAATCTTTTTTAAATATCGTTTTCATTATTATTTTCCTCCTGCTATAAGCCGAATGTTCCCAGGTTACATTCGATTATATTCAGCTTGATTTTTCTATTATTTTATAAATCTTCTCCCCTTGTTTCTATGATATGTTTATACCAATAGAATGATAATTTTTTCTTTCTATTAAGATTATTTTTTTGGTCTACATAAATAAAACCATACTGCTTCTTGTATCCATTAAGCCAGCTTAATAAATCTATTACAGACCAAGCATAATAACCTTTAATATTTATTCCTTCTTCTATAGCCTTTTTTACTACTCGCAAATGCGCTTCAATATATTTAATTCTAGGCACATCAACTATTTCTTCATCAATTATTGGGTCTGCATCTCCTAGACCATTTTCTGTTATATAAATTTTTATGTCTCCATAATTATTTTTTATAATCCTTAACCCATCTAAAAATGCATCTGGAGCAATTTCCCATCCCCATTTAGTATATTTACCATTATCAATTCTAACTGTTTTCCATACACCATCAAAGGATACATTACCTGGTGCCCCTGCGGAGTTTTCTCTTGAATTTTCCATTTTAACTTGTTGGTTGTCATTTTTAATTACCCTTGCAGGTTGGTAATAATTAACTCCAATAAAGTCATTTTTTTCTGCTGAGGATTTAATTATTTCCAATTCCTCATCTGTCCAATTTGGTGTCCATCCTTTTTCTTTAATTTGTTTTACCACATATTCAGGATATGTTCCTTTTAAAACTGGGTCAAAAAACCACGCTACATTATATTGATTTGCATGATATGCAGCAAATATATTTTCTTCTTTATTATCTACGCTGAAATTAGGTGTAAATGAATGAGTTATTCCTATTTCACCAAACTGTCTTAGCTCTTTATAGTGTGATACTGTTTTTGCATGAGCTGTAATTACATTATGTGTTGCTTGAAAATATTTTATAGGATTATTTTCAATTGCCGGTGGATGTCCCCCTGTTAAATATCCCAAACTGCAAAATACTATTGTTTCATTAAAGGTTATCCAATGCTTAACTCTGTCTCCAAATGCCTTAAAACAAGTATCAGCATACTTTACAAAAGCTTTTACAGTTCTTTTGTTTGTCCATCCTCCATCTTCCTCCAATGTTTGTGGAAGATCCCAATGATAAAGAGTTGCAAAAGGAACAATTCCATATTTTAAACATTCATTAATTAAATTATTGTAAAATTCTATTCCTTTAGGATTTATTTTACCATCACCATCTGGTATAATTCTTGGCCATGATATTGAAAATCTATATGATTCCAAACCCATTTCTGCCATTAATTTAATGTCTTCTTTATACCTATGGTAGTGATCTATTGCAACATCTCCATTAGTATTTTCAAAGGTCTTCCCAGGAATTTTAGAAAACACATCCCAATTTGAAATTCCCTTTCCATCTTCATTCCATGCGCCCTCAACTTGGTATGCTGCTGAAGCTCCTCCAAATAGAAAATCTTTTGCAAATTTCATTTTCCCATCTTCTTTCTATTTTTTATTTTGTGAATCCAAATTTCTGCCATGGTTTAACATAATCAAGTAAAAATATTTCATCATTAGATATCCTTCCCACAACATTTGTCTTTCCATAATTTTTCATATCTTTTAATGCTATCTGCAGTTCTCCTGCATAATTTTTATATAATGAATTATCTATTAATATATCTCCTTTTTTAATATCTCTTGTATTAAATGGCTTGAATTCATAATCCTTATACTTTATTCTGCCAATAGATGATCTTATCATATAATCTGAAATATCACCTCTGTTAATGTGCAGTTCATTAAATACTATATCATTTTCAATCTTAGATATCCCAGCTTCAATATTTACTTTAAATGTGAGTTTATAGGGATTAATTTCGCTAACAGCTTTAAGTTCTTCCTCTGAGGCAAAAGCATTAGCAATTATAACATCATCAATTAAATCTGTAGCAAACAAATGCTTTACTTGAACGTCTATTGGAATGCATCTATGTTCTTCTAAAGTACAAAGTCCCTCACTTACAGGCCAAGGACCAATTTTTGCATTTTTAGATGAAACAAAAGAAGCAGTTCTTATATTATATTTTTTAAATTGTTCACAGCATTTTATAAAATGATCATATGAAAGTCCTGAATATCTATGAGGATAAAAATTATGACATCCTAACATATTTTCTGTATTCGGGTTATAGCTAATTATATTATCAAGGTATTTATTACCAGCACTCATATTTAATTCAATTTTTAAACCATATTTATTAAAAGTCATAACGGATTCTTCCAATCCTGAGAACCCAGTATCCAATCTTATGCCATATAGTCCCAAATCATTAAAGGCTTTCAAATCACCATAATCTGCGCCAAGATATTTAAATATTTTAGGATTAATATCGGCAATTACTTCCATATTACACTTGTTTGCATATTCTATAGTTTTTTTAAATTCACTAAACACCTTTTCTTTATCTCCACTTGCTGAAAGGAGACATGTAAAAACCCTATTGAAACCATATTTATTAGCTTTCTCAATATATTCTAAATTTTCTTCTAATTCTGCATGAGTTGGATATACAGAAAACCCAACTTTTCTCATTTTGCTTTCACTCCTTTCTAAGTATTTAGATTTTATCTATATTGAGGTAAATAATCCTTGTTCTCACGTATTATGTCATCTAATACTTTTTTAGCTGATACTGCATCTTTCACTAATGGATGAATTGTGAGAGCCTTAATTGCAGTACCATAATCCCCTGTAACCCCTGCTTCTACTGTCAATTCTTCATATGCTTTTACAACCTGCATAAGTCCTGTCATGCTTTTCTCCATATGTCCTATATTAATAGGATGAGCACCATTTTTATCTATTACACAATTGCATTCAATAACTACATCTTCAGGTAGATCCAAAATTGTTCCATTATTTCTGACATTTACATACTGAATATCTTTTTTATCATTATATATGGAAGTTATAAGATTAACAGCTGCTTCACTGTAATGAGCTCCTCCTCTTTCAGCTAACTGTGGGGGTTTAACATTAAGATTAGGGTCTTTATATAATTCAAATAAATCTTTTTCAAGTTTCTTTACTACTTCTCCTCTTGTACCTTCTCCTTTTTCTGCTTCTTTACATTTTTCAAGCATGCTTTCCGTTAAGTAATAATATCTATGATATGGACAAGGTAGTGCGTTAATAGCATCTATTAGTTCTGAACCCCATTTTAAATCTGGTATATTCTTCATAGTAAATGTTTTCCCGTCTTTTAACATATCTAACGTTTCTTTTGTAACATCTATTCCATCCTTATATATTTTTCTTCCCCATACTAAATGATTAAGGCCGCCAAACTCTATATATATTCTATCTGAAGAAACGCCATACATTTCTGCAACCATACTTATCATACCTAATGGTACATTACATAGTCCTATAACCTTTATATCTGTATATTTTAGTACTGCTTCAGTAATAATTCCTGATGGATTAGTGAAATTTACAAGCCATGCATCGGGACATAATTCTTTCATGTCTTTACAAATGTCAAGAATAACAGGTATAGTTCTTTGAGCCTTAGCAAAACCACCTGCTCCAGTAGTTTCTTGTCCAATCATATTGTACCTAAGAGGTATTTTCTCATCTCTTATTCTTGCATCCATTTGACCAACTCTAAACTGTGTAGTAACAAAGTCAGCATCTTTAAGAGCTTCTCTTCTGTCTAAAGTAAGATGAATATTAATATCTGCTCCTGCCTTTTTTACCATTCTCTTTGCAAGTTCTCCAACTATATGAAGCTTTTCTTTTCCTTCTTCAATATCCACAAGATATAAATCTTTAATAGGAAGCTCGCCTGATAACTTTTTAGCAATAAATCCCTCAATTATTTCCGGTGTATAACTTGAACCACCACCTATAGTTGCTACTTTCAATACATTTTCCATTCTTATACCTCCATAAAAATAAAATAATTAAAAGCCATTATTCTGTGCAAGTTGTTTAAACCAATATCCACTCTTTTTTATAGTTCTTTTCTGAGTCTTTAAATCTAAAGAAACAAGACCATAACGGTTTTTATATGCATTCATCCATGACCAATTATCAATAAAGGTCCATAAATGATAACCATTAACATTGCAGCCTTCATCTATAGCTTTATGAAGCCATATTAGATGATCTTTAATGAATTCTATTCTATAATCATCCTGTACAACTCCATCTTTTATATATCTTTCTTCACCCTCAACACCCATGCCATTTTCTGAAATATAGCTTTCAATATTATCATAATTTTTCTTTAAATTAAGCAATAAATCATATATACCCTTTTCGTAAATTTCCCATCCACGATATGGATTCATCTTTCTTCCCGGCATTATATAATCATCGAAAAAATATTCAGGCATAAGAGGTGCTTCTGGATTTGGTAAATATTCCTTTGCTTTTACTCTCCTTGGCTGATAATAATTAACTCCTACAAAATCTACTTTGTTGCTTTTTATGATTGATAATTCTTCCACAGTATATTCAGGTAAAATTTCAAAATTTCTTAGAATATCAACTAATTCTTCAGGATATTGACCCTTAAGTGCCGGATCTAAGAAACTTTTGTTAAAAAATAAGTCAGCAATTCTTGCTGCTTTTAAATCTGCTGTATTATTACTTCTTGGATATACAGGACTTAAATTCAATACTATACCTATCTTTGCTGATTGTATATTTAGCTTTCTAAACTCTTCCAGAGCCCTTTCATGTGCTATTATAGTATTATAAGCTACCTGTACTGCTTTCTTAAAATCTACTATATTAGGATAATGGGAGTTATATAAATATCCACCTTCTGCTGGGACTATGGGTTCATTAAATGTAATCCATCTTTTAACCCTATCTCCAAAAAGCTCGAAGCACTTTCTTGCATAAGCAGCAAAAGCTTCTACAACTTTCTTATTTTCAAATCCGCCAATATCTTGCATTTTTAAAGGCATGTCAAAATGATATAAATTTATAAACGGTTCTATTCCATTTTCTATCATTTCATTTATCATGCTATTATAAAACTCTACAGCCTTTTCATTAACTTCGCCAATCCCATTTGGAATAAGTCTTGACCAAGATATAGAAGTTCTAAAAGAATTAAAATTTAATTCTTTCATTAATTTTATATCCTGCTTATATCTATGGTAGAAATCTGATGTTACCATAGGTCCCACATTATTAAAAAATCTATTAGGTTCTTTTTCATACCAGTAGTCCCATATGTTTTGTCCTTTTCCATCCTCATCTGCAGCTCCTTCTGATTGTGGTGCTGATGAAGCTGCTCCCCAGTAAAATCCTTCTTTGAATTTATATTTTAAGCTCATTTTAAAGCCTCCATTCCTACTTTAGGTTTTCCACCTTTTGCAGCTGTATGATACATCATTATTACAAACAGAATTACAAATACCCCTATAAATGGTTGCAAAATTGCCGCTATTATTAGAGCATGTGAAATGTAATTATAAACATCCTTAAAGCTTAAGGCTTTCTCTTTTTTTAGATTATAAAAGAGATATACTAAACTGCTCAAAATAAAGGCGGCCATTATTATACCAAGCCACATATACAGCAAAGTTAAAATAATATTCCATGGAGTAATGCCTTTATAGGCATCAGCAAATTTTATAGCTCCCCCGCTAGTCAAAACTGTAATGATCTTCTTAATATTTATAAAAATGAACCCAAGTATAGAAATTACAAATTGATACACAAAAATATTGAGCATAGGTTCTTGTTTTAATTTATAATACGCTAGAGGATTAAACAAACTTATTTTTATTTCATTAATAATTTTCATAAATTTAATCCTTTCTAAAGTTTAATATAGATATTCAGATGATTTTTTTAACACAATCACCTGAATATAATTTTTTATTTGCTTAAAGATGGTTCTTCATTCACTTCATATGATTTTTCCTGATTATAATATTGTCTATCAACAACCCTGACGAATGGTAAATAAATAAAGAATGAAATTACTAGTTCTACAATCTGCAGTAATGCGCCTCTAATTCCTGATACTAAAAACCCGCCTATAATAGGAGGTGTAGTCCATGGAATCAATACGCCATTAGGCTTTGGAACCAGTCCAGTAGCCATTGATACATAACATACAATACATAAAATCATTGGTGTTAATATAAATGGTATCATCATTATTGGGTTAAGAACTATTGGTAAACCAAATGTTATAGGTTCGTTTATATTGAATAATCCTGGAAGTATTGATAGTTTACCAATGGTTTTACATTGCTTTGATTTACAAACAAATAGTAATGTCAAACATAAAGCCAATGTACTTCCTGAACCGCCTATAGCAATATATATATCTTGGAATTGCTGTGTTATAATATGTGGTAATGAAGTTCCTGCCTGGTATGCAGCAAGGTTCTCTGCTGATAATGATAACCATATTGGCTGCATAACAGATCCTACAACATTTACACCATGAATACCAAATACCCAGAAAAATCCTATAAAGAAATTGGCAACTAAATGAGCTCCTAATGTATCACCTAGAGAGGTTAATGGTGCTTGAAGTATTTTATATATGAACTGATGTACAGTTGCATATGGTGTAAATGTAAATATTAACCTTACTATATCAAAAATAACTACTGTTATAGCACCAGGAATTAATGCTGAAAATGCCTTGGCAACTGTAGGTGGGACTCCTTCTGGCATTTTAATTACCCAGCCTTTTTTAACAACAAACCTTACTATTTCTGTAGCAAGTATTGCAGTAATCATACCTACAAATAATCCTTTAGATCCAATCCATTCCATTGGTATAACGTTTCCAACCTGGAAAACCTGTTTTGATCCTTCAGGAGTAAAGTTTGTAACAAAAGGTGTCAATATGAAGAATGCAACAAGTGCTATGACTGAAGTACTCATTCCTTCTAATTCATACTGTGCTGCTAAACTATTAGATATACCTATAATTACGAATATTGTCATTATTGCCATAGTAGTTTCAAATGGTCTTAAGAAAAATGAATCCCAGCCTTTCCCAAACAAATTTGTCATAAAATCAGCATATCCACTTATTGGGAAACAAGCAAGTAATAACGACATAGCGCCAATTATTAATAACGGCATAGCCAACATAAAGCCATCACGTATTGCAAGTAAGTATTTGTTGTTAGCAATTTTGTCTGCCACTGGCATAAGCTTTTCTTCCATGTTATCCATCATTTTACTCATGTAAGTATCCCCCTTATTATTTATTAGCAATTTTTAAAGCTTGATCTAATACTTTTTCGCCATTCATCATTCCATAATCCATTGAACTTATAACATCTACAGGAATTCCTTTTTCTCCACACAATTTTTTAGCTCTGCTTAGAGCATACCTTATTTGAGGTCCTAGTAATACAACATCCACATTTTCCAAATGCCTTGCCATTTCTGCTTCTGCAAAAGCAGCTATATCTACTTCTATCCCCTTAGCCTCTGCTGCTTTCTGCATTTTCGTCACCAATAGACTTGTTGACATTCCAGCTGAACAAAATAATACAATCTTTTTCATAATAACCCTCCTCATTTTAATATAAACATTAAACTATACTAAATTACATCTATGTAAAATTCTATTCTATAAGTAATTAAATTTTGTATAGAATAAGTTTTTACATTATTAATCTTGGCTAAAGTATCCATCTTCTTCTGCAGAACCTATACTTTCACCTTTTCCGAGCTTAATAGCAAAGTTTGAAATTTTTCTTAATGAACTATTTAAACCTGTGCCTCCTCTGTTTGGTGTTTCTACAATATATATTTTTTTTCTAAAAAGTTCAGTGCCTGTACTTTCCTTTGACATAGCTGCAAATGCTGGAATATTAAGCCTATTTTCAATGGCCTCTGTAAGATAACCGCAGCATTCTCCATATCTTTTATAATTTAATGCAGGTCCACATATAACTACATCTGCTTTAAACTTTTCAATCATCTTTAATATTTCTTCAATTGCCTCTTCTTTATTTTGAAGAAAATAATTATCACCACATACTATGGTTCCAATAATATCAGCTCCATTTTTCATAAGCATAGTCTTCAAAAGCATCCCCATACCTGTTGATCCATTTTGAGCCTGTGGCTTTATATCCATTCTTTCATCCCCGCCAAAACCTGCTTGTACCTGATTTAGAAATTGAACAACTCTTATCATATAGTTTCTTCCTCTCTATTTATTTGTTTTTTTCTTTAGCTCATTTATTTCCTTCTGCATAAATATCATGTTTTGAACCATATCTTTTGCTAAAAGAGTAGTCATGAGCTGATCCTGAGCATGAACCATAAGAAGGCTTAACTCAGTATGAATTCCCTGTGCTTCTTTTTGTATAAGAGAGGTTTGTACATTGTGAGCCTTAATTATTGCTTCATCTGCTTTTTTTAGTGCTTTTTCAGCTTCTTCATATTCTCCTTTTGTAACTAATTCAAATGCTTCATATATATTACTTTTTGCATCTCCCGAGAAACTAATTAGCTTAAAAATAGTTTTCTCATTTATTTCCCCATTAACATTTTCTATCATGGCAATTCCTCCATCTGCATTAATTTATTTAGTGATTAATTATGTTAATTTTAATAATATATTTAGCAACAATTATGCCAGACCGTTTTCAATGAGCAGATATACGCAAAACAGATGGGTTTGAATTGCTATAAGCATATATATTTATACAGTTATTATACACTTCTTAAATATAGAGCCATATACATTTATACAGTTGTTATACACTTGTTACACATATCACAAATATTTATACACTTTTTATACACTTTTGTTGAAATAGTTAAAAAATAAAGCCAAGTGAATTGGTTAATCTGAATAAAAAGTATTCTGGATTAACCAATTCACCTGGCTATACAAAATTTAAATATTTATATGTAGTTTTTTAAATCATCATTATATTTTTTAAAATAAAACATATTTCATCATCACTAAAGTTTATATTAAAGGCTTTTTCAATTTTTTCAAGGCTGCTTTTTATTACTTTAAATTCATGTGTATACTTTTGTATCAGCGTATCTTTTGCATAACATCTAGGAGTATTTTCACCTGTAACAAGTTTATTTATACAGCAGGCCATATGTACCATAAGTCCTATCTTAGAGTTAAAGTCTAAATCTTTTGCTATTTTCACCTGTATATTATCTACAAATTCCCTATATAGCTGTTGAAATTCATCTAAATCTATATTAGTAATATCATTCTTTAAGGCTTCTATAAATGAATTATACTCAAGTGTTTCATTCATATTAAATATCATTTTATTATTTTCTAGTATTTCTTTTATCTTACTGCAACTTTTATCCGTAAATATCTCATATGTTGATATATATGGAATCCCATATATATCTGGATTCATAGTACCAACTATGGCAAGTATATTTTTTTCTTTAGACAGATTATTTATAATATTATACATATGCTGCTTATTATTAGATGCTATAGGAAATACCTGCACATTACTGTCACTAATGCATACTTTTTCTTCAATATAATTTTTAAGTTTCAGCGCACTTCCCTCTCCTGTTGTACATATAGTTATTATTATATTATCTTTTTCAGGTATAAATTTGTCTGAGACTTTAAGTGAATAGGGTGAATAGCAGGACATCTCATTTTTAATATCTTCATATATTGTATTAATATCTGATTCTATTACTGCCTTTCTTGAACATTCAATGGCAATTGGAGTAGAAACCATGTCTATTACTTTTATATCTATGCCTGTATCCTTATTTATAAGCTCTCCATAAATTCCAAGTGAGCCCATATCAGAAAGCAGGATTACTCCATGTCCCTTATGATTTTTTACTATAATGTTTTTTAACTCCTCATATGCTGTTTCTGATTTTTTATTAAGATTCATATCATATGCATAAACATTGTTTCCCCTGACTAAAGTATTAACTACTTCAGCCATAGAAGAAGCTGTAGATCTTCCATGCATTGCTATAACAACTATGGGCCTGTCTTCTATACATTCGCATCCAGTTTCGTCCACAGACAAAAACATTGATATATATCCTATTTCATCTTCAGAAACATTAATATTGTAAGTCTTCTCCAGTATAGTAACTAATTCTTTTGAAATCTCAAATTCTTCTTTATTATTTTCTTTAATATTCTTCAAGTTATAATTAACAATTTTTTTATTGTTTCTAAGCCTTTTTATACTTGAATCTATGTGTAAGCACAGCCCGTAAAATACCTTGTCAGGAAAAATTCTCTGAAGCTTATGCGATGCCATTTTTAAAAAATTTTCTACTATAGACATTATATTTTTATCTACTATTTTGGATAATTCCTCTTTATTGACTCCATTTTCAAAATTTCTAATAAAATGCTTAAAATAATTCTCTATATCAAGCTCCATTATAAGCTTTAAATCATTATCGCTTGTGCCTCTTTGTTGAAGTTCCTGTATCCTTCTTTCTATTGACTCATAGAAATTATCAGGTAAAGAATAATCTCCTTCTGGAACATAATTTTCCTGTCCACTTGAAGTAAAACAAATTATTTCACCTTCTGTTATTATTTTATCTATATCTCTAGAATAATTTTTATATATTATAAGCCCCTGGTTTACACAAGGGGTGAAATCAGTACAATGAACTTCAACATATTTAAGGCCTTTTGAAATTGAATTCAAAAAAGCATTAGCACATCCAAGCTGTATATCACTTTTAAGTTGTCCTACATTTCCCGGACAATCATACAAAAGTAACTGCCTGATTGTATTAGTAGAAACCGTAATCTTCTTTTTTATTCTAGATGCTTCCACTTTAAAAAATTCACAAATAAGTCCGAACCTTTCATCAAGGCTTCTTTCAGCTAAAGCTGGTATTTTTATACTCATAGGTATTCTTCTTGTAAAAGTAGTCAATAGTGAAGCATCTATATTCTCTGTAGTGGCACATATTATAAGAAGCTCACTTTTTTTCTTAGTGTCATCCCCTAAAGGAGTGTATAATCCCTTATCAATTAAATAGAAAAGCATCTCCTGCCCTTCAGGTGGAAGTCTGTGAATCTCATCAAGAAAAAGTACCCCTCCATCAGCCTTTGCAACTATTCCTCTTCTATCTTTGTCTGCTCCTGTAAATGCCCCTTTCTTACATCCAAACATATGAGTAAGCAGCAGCTGCGGGTTATTTGCATAATCTGCACAGTTAAAAATTTCAAAGGGTGCGTTAGTATCAAATATATTATTTTCAATTGCAAACTTATACATTAACTCAGCAAACATAGATTTTCCAACTCCACTTGGGCCTACTATAAGGGTGTGAAGCCCATTAGGAGGGTAAAGTATTGCAGCTTTTGCCTGCTGAATACACTTCTTAAGACTTTTATCACTACCTATTAACAAATCAAAATTATTTTTTTCCTCTTGAGAAACTTCATCGCATTTTTTAATAGCGTTTAAAGTATAACGAACAGGTTTTCCTTTTATCTTAAGAAGTACTCCTCTCTTGTATAAATCATTTAAAATTGCACTGGCATTACTTCTCTGCATATTAAGTTCTTTAGAAATTTCTTCTGCGCATGTTCCTTTTTTACCGGCTTTTATTTCATTTTTTATAAATTCTAATACTAATTCCTTTTTATTCATGCCCATAAGTATACATCATCCCCAGATATTAATTATAATCCCATTATATCTGTGGCATGGATTCTTGACAAGTGACGAATTAAACTGTTTCATTACACGAGAGAGGTTTACTTATAAAAAAAGAAGTACCACTAATCTAGCACTTCCCAATAACTTAAAATATTTATAGAATTCCTCCATTACTTTCTATAACTTTTTTAAGAGGCTTTTTTATAAACCTGCTAACTGTGGCTTGGGATACAAAACAACGTTCTGAAATCTCAGTTATATTATAATGAGAAATACTTTCTATATTATTAATCATAAATGAGGCTATATTATAATTTATATCTTCACTACTATGATTATTAACATAATTATTTAACTTATCTATAACTATCAATTACTCTGCCTCCACTATGACAACTATCCTAACACATAGGGTTATCATAATCTTTATAATTGCTTAAATCTTTTTCAGCTGGTTCAGTAATTTGAATTACATATTGTAATACTTTAGTTTTTCCCATCAGCATCAATCCAGTATTTATTTCCTGAAACATAGCCTTGTGTCACCACATCCGCCGCCGCTGAAGGAGATAAAAAAGTAGGGGATGATTTCTGTGTCAGAAGGGAATATTCCATGTTATTCACCCCACATTTAACATTTGGATTATATGACATGCTACACCTCCTTCACACTATTCTACAAATCCAAATTTCACTTTCTAATATATTTATTATCATTAGATGGCATACCATCTTCATCGGAAATATATCTTTCAACTCTCATATGCAAATCATATTTGTTGCGAAGTTCTGCAATGGTATTCATCATTGAGGATGCATGGTGTTCATCAATTGCCTTTTGGTTTCTCCAACTATCAATTAACAAAACAGTTTCTGCATCATTTATTGGAAAGAAATATTCATACTTTTCATTTCCATCCTCGTTACGAATTGCTGCTGCAGTGCCACTGCTTTCCATTTCTTCTGCAAACTTGCGTGCATTTCCATTACTTCCGGTATAGTATAAATTAACTGTTATACTCATTTTTACTCACTCCTTTACACCAGGATAATTGTTCATTATACGCCTTGATATTACTGGCATGTAGAGTTAATATGTGACACTACAAAGGGAGGTATCGTCATGAATAACAGTCAGCCAGTATTGCATTTGTCACTTTATATAAATTGCTGCAATTCTCAAAATTATATGACAATAATTACAATTCCAAATCCGAAGATTGGATGCTATTATCCTTCACGCATTCCGAGGAAAGCCAGGATATGTATAACATTGAGTGGATAATCGGCATTGAATCATGCAATAACTACTCATCATTTCGTTGAATTTATTGTACAATGATTAGCCTATTTTTGCAACATTTCTGTCAACTCAACTCGTCCAAAAGCAATTCTGTCTGCACAACTATCTAATTTCACAAGATTGATATATTTCCATAAATCTGCCATTTTACAAAGGATTCCGCTATTCGAAATTCACCGGAATACGCAGAATCCCTTTATTTATGGTACTTTTCAATCTTCTATTTTTCAACTCTTGATAGAGTAGAGCAGTGGGATTGCCACCGCCCCCTCATCAAACCGTACGCGCGGTTTTCCCGCATACGGCTTTTCGATATTCTTCTTCCTTCAGCATTCAGCCACAAATACTTGCCAATCCAACCTGTAAGGTCAATTCTCTGACCTTTGCCGCATTTCCTAGCCTATAGTAATGATGTATCCCCTAAAGCAAGGGGGTACACTGCAGTTAAACCATTTATACCTTATCGCAAAATAGAATTTATGATAATTTATAAGCCTCTACCTTATCTAATAAAATTGGTCCCTATCCATGTCTCTTTTTTTGGTAAACCGAACTTTTCTTTTCCTAATGAAATACTTTTAATTAAGAATGCCATATTTTTACCTAATGTACGCATTGTCTGTAATCCTTCTTCATCTCTTCGGACATCATCTGGTGTATATCCATGAACACTGTTCCAGTATTGACTAGAAGCAACTGGCATACCTGAAATCGTAAAATATTTATTGATTTCATCAAAGGTAGCTGAGCATCCACCTCTTCTTGCTGAAACAACTGCTGCACCAACTTTCATTGTTTTGTCACAAGGTACACTATAAAATAATCTATCAATAAATGAGATAAGAGTTCCATTTGCCGAAGCAAAATATACTGGTGAACCAATAACTATTCCGTCACACTCTTCAAATTTAGGCGCAACTTCATTAACTAAATCATTAAATGCACATTTCCCATTCTTTTTACATTGACGACATCCAATGCATCCACGAAGATCTTTATTGCCAACATGAATTATTTCAGTATCAACACCTGCTTCATTCAAAGTTTTTTCTACTTCTCTTAATGCTGTATAGGTACATCCATTCATATTTGGACTGCCATTAACTAATAATACTTTCATTTCATTTCCCCCATTCCTAGCCCTTCTTTACAAATATCTTTCCTATTGCATATTTCATCTTTTATTAATTAGTTCCACGAAGAAGTCAACAGTACTTGCTTCTTGATGTGAAAAGAATAAGCTATTTCCTGTATCTAATGTCTTAATTGCATCCAATACATATCTTTCACACCCTTCTTGGGATACCTGAAAAACTCCATATCCTAAAAGAGGCATTTTTACCCCATTGTTTAATGTTACATATTCCATGTGTAATCCCTCCTTGATTCTCAAAGCACTTTGTCGTACAATATGATTATAGTACTCGGTTGTTACTACCGGTCAATACTTAAAGTGTCTTTGGGGGAAAATTAATATGTATACAATGAAAGATACATGCCAAAAAGTAGGCATGACATATGAAACTCTAAAGTTTTATTGCAATGAAGGATTAGTCCCAAATGTGAAAAGAGATAAAAACAACTATAGAATTTTTGATGATAGAGATATCAATTGGCTTAATAGCCTATCTTGCCTTAAAAAATGTGGACTGAGTATTCAAGATATGAAAACCTATGTTGGCCTATGTCTCAAAGGTCAATCAACAATTCCTGAACGTAAGATAATGTTAGATAAACAGAAAGCAGATTTAATGAATAGAATACTAGAATTGAATGAATGTGTTGATTTTATTGATAATAAGCAGAAATTCTATGATAATGTACTTGTAGGAAAAGTTAAGTATACCAGCAACATAATTAATATTGAGGATTGAAGCAGCAATGGGTATGTAGAAGGTTAGATTTGTGTTTATGCACTCTCTACCTGCATCCACGTTTTTATTGAACAACACTTATAATAAAAAAAGTTCTGTGTATTCGTTAAATCCCCTAAAATCGAGTAGGCGGTAGATAATTATTTTATCTACCGACCTCTCATACCACCGTGCGTACCGTTCGGTACACGGCGGTTCAATAGAAATTAATGTTTTGATGAATATATTTCAGATATAGAGACTAAGCCTATTATTTAATTATTCCTTCCATGATTCCAAGAAAAATTGCAACTGCCAGCAAATCAGCAGTGCCCCCTGGACTTATATTTCTTTTTACAAATTCCAAATTCATATTATTTAGTTTTACTACTGCATCAGGCTGATTCATGCCTCCGGATTTAATAAAGTCCTTTGAAATTGACTTAAAATAGGAATAATTTTCTACTCCTCCTCTTATTATCACATTTGTATCTTGGCTTTCTGACATTAGCTTCAATAACATTTGTAAAAAAAGATTATTCAAAGAAAAGTTTTTATTTTCTTTCCACATTCTAAGTACAGGTACTGCGTTTTTTAGCACTGTATTAAATCCGCTTTCTACCTCTCCCCGAATGCCTTTATAACCATACTTTTTGTATATGCTTTCCCCATGGGTAAGTTTTTCTTTTTTTGCAACTTCTTTAAGATCCCTTTCAGTTAGCCCTTTGCAAATTTTTTTTACTTCATTTGAAATCATTTCAGCCATCATATAATTAAGCCCATTTTGTTTATACAGTTTCCCAACTGCTGCACAGAGAATTCCCATTGAGAAAATTATCCCCTTATGAGTATTAACCCCACTGGTAGCTTGAAACATGGACTTTTCACAATGGATCCCAGGCTCTCTTATTTTTGAAAGAAGCTTTGTTTCATCATCTTCCGTAAAGGAATAACCCTCTGATACACAATCATATAATCCTTTATACAATGCAGAACTGCTTGCCATAAATGTAAAAAAGTCCATATCATTATGAGCTCCTGTGTTCCAGCGGTCCACCAATCCCGGCTTAGGTGTTGTACTTACCTCATATAAAATTGCTCTTTGAGCTAATGAAGCAATAAAATGTGCGTATTCCTCTTTGGTTTTCAAAAGTTTACCTCCTAGAATTCTGCTTATTTGTATAACAAATCTGCTCTTCAATTTATATTTTCACTTTAATTATAATATTAATATGGCAATAGGCAAATAGCTTTACATTATGTGCTATTGTACTTTTCTATATAATCATGTTATAACTAAAATATTGACAAAGCATTATATAGATTTTAATCAAAGTAAGGATGTGGCTAACTTGAAAAAAGAAGTTTTAAATTTTCTAAAGGAAAATAGATTCAGCTTTATATCTGGTCAGGATATAAGCAATAAACTGGGGGTTACCCGAACATCAATATGGAAGTATATAAACCAGTTAAAAGATGATGGTTATGAAATAGAGTCAGTGTCAAAAAAAGGCTATAGATTTATTTCCTCTCCCGACATTCTAACTTTTGATGAAATAGAGCCTTATTTAAATACAAAAATAATTGGAAGAAATATATTTCACTTTGATTCCATTGGTTCAACAAATACTAAGGCAAAAGAACTGGCAGATGCAGGTAAAGGCCACGGCAGCATTGTAATTTCTGAGGAGCAGGTTTCTGGCCGTGGAAGACTTGGCAGAAGCTGGGTGTCGCCTAAATATAAGGGTGTTTGGATGTCAATAATACTGACTCCGAATTTAAGCCCCATTGATGCAGCTAAATTAACCCAGACTGCTGCAGCTGCAGTTGTTAAGGCCACTGAAGAACTAGGATTAAAAACCTGCGTTAAATGGCCTAATGACATTGTAGTAAATCATAAAAAGGTATGTGGGATTTTAACAGAAATGAGTGCCGAACTAACTAGAATTAATTATGTAATAGTAGGTATAGGTGTTAATGTGAACATTGATGAAGATGATTTTCCGGAAGATATAAAACAAATAGCAAGTTCCTTAAAAATAGAGACAAAATCAAAAATTAATCGTCAGGAGTTAGTGGGTAAAATTTTAAACAACTTTGAAATTTTATATAATAAATTTGTAAATGATAATGATATAAAAGCATCTATTGATATCTGCAGAGATAATTCCGCTGTAATTGGCAAAAATATATTTGTTGTGAATCATGGTAAAAACATAAAAGCTAAAGTGTTAGACATTGATGAGGAAGGAAGATTAGTAATAGAATATGAGAATGGTTCCAGGGAAAATTTAATTTCTGGTGAGGTTTCCATAAGAAGTAATGGAAACTATATATAACATAAAGGAGCCCCGCCATTTAACAGAACTCCTTTTTCAATTAATAAGCTGCTGATTTTTGAACTGCAGGGACTACTTTCACACCAAGTGCTGATGCTGCAGCACATTTCAATAAATCACCAGGAATAAAAATAAAAAATCCCGTTTTTAGTGCTGCAGCAAATGTCATATCTTTACCCATTAAATTTTTTACTATTAAATATAAATATGGAACCCCAATTAGATAAACTACCATTACACCAATAAATGAAGCTAATAATAATCCAATAAAACCAGGTTTTTTGTTTCCTTCAGTTAATTTACCAACAACATATGCACATAAAATAAAGCCTATGACATATCCAAATCTTGGACTAAGAACTGAAGAAAATCCCCCTGTACCTCCGGCAAAAACCGGCACTCCAAAAAGTCCTATTACAACATATACAAGCTGTGATAAAGCTCCTAATTTTGAACCAAGCATTACCCCTGCTAATATAGTAAATAAAAGCTGAAGAGTAATTGGCACTGTTCCTATTGGAATTTGAATAAATGCCCCTACTGCTGTTAATGCTGCAAACAATCCTGTTAAGATCATTTGCCTTGTGTTTATTTTCACTCTTGTTTCCTCCATTATGTAAATTTATATTTATTGTCAACTCTAAATATAATGTAAGTTTACAATATGGATATAAAATTGTCAACCAAATATTTAAATCAGTTGACAATATGTTCTTTATTAATTTGATATGTTATTAAATAAACTTTTTAAATCCACTTCTCCAAGCAGAACACCTGCTAATAAGATGACAGCTCCAAAATATCCTCTCACGGTGAGGACCTCTCCTGCAAAAAAGAAGGCAATAACTGCCGAAAATACAGGCTCTAAAGTAAATATAAGCCCAGTATGTGATGCACTGGTATATTGCTGTGATGTAGTTTGTACAACAAAAGCAAATGCAGTACAGAATATACTTAATACAATTACAGCAATCCAACACTTGAAATTTGGCGGCAATGTGGGTGTTTCAAAAATGAAACTGAATATTGTACTGTAAAGCCCTACAAATCCCAGCTGCAAAACTCCAAGACTTACTGAGTCTGCTCCCTTTGTCAGTTTTCCTGTGATGATTATGTGAGCAGCATAAAGCACAGCATTCAGCATACACATAAGATCTCCAAATCCCATCTGAAATCTGCCATTTATAGTTAACAGTCCTATTCCAATAGTACATAAAAAAATACCTAACATAACCTGTTTCTCAGGTTTCTGCTTAAAAAACACAGCTGACAGCACTGGTATGAAAATTACTGTAAGACTATTTATAAAGCCAGCATTGGTTACAGAGGAATATTTAATTCCATAATTTAAAATTATATAATCCACAAATAATATTGATGATAAAATCATGGCATACTTAACTGTTTTGAAATCCACCTTTAGTATTCTTTTATAAAATATAATAAATGATAAAATAAATCCAATAGAAAATCTTAAGGCAACTAAATTTATTTCCCCCATATAATCAAGAGAAATTTTTATTAACAGATATGATGCTCCCCAAAATAAAGTAACAATAAACAGCATAAGGTCAGCCTGCTTTTGTTTATTCATAATAGCCCTCTCTTATAAATTTGATTATTTAATTATACTATAAAGGGAATATAAAGCAAAATTGATGATCTCCTGAAAACAGGGAATCATCAATTTTTTTATGGTTATTCTGCACTCTTAAGAGATTCTATCATGTCTATTTTGTCGAATCTTCTGTACATCACCAGGTTCACAATTGCAGAGAACAGTATTGTAAGTGCAACAGAATATAAGAAATAAATTGGTTTTATTGTTCTTAAGAACATCATCACATTTGTTTCTGCAGAAATTATTATAAAATTATTCATCACTATTCCTACAGCTATTCCAAGTAAACTCCCAATAATTGTTAGTACAACATTCTCCTTATATATATAAGATGCTAATTCATTATTATAAAAGCCCAACAGTTTTATTGTTGCTAATTCTCTTTTTCTCTCGTTTATGTTTATATTAGTAAGATTATAGATTACAACAAAGGCCAATACTCCTGCAGATACAATTAAGATCAATACAACAGAATTAATGCTGTCAACACTTTTATTGTAATCAACATGGCTTCTATTTTTAAAGCTTACTGAATTAATGCCGTTTATAGATGTCAGTGACTTTAAAGTATTGTTCTCTGAGCTGTCTGAAACATTATTCAGCAATCCATAAAATCCATTGAAGAGTATCTTATCACCAGTTATTTTTGTATAATAAGCAGGGCTTATATAAATGTAATGCTGAACGTACTGCTCAGTAATATCAGAAATTTTAGCTTTTACTGTTTTATCATTAATTGTAAGTTCAATAGTATCTCCAGCCTTTTTATTTATAAGCTTTGCCAGCTTCTGACTTACTATTATTCCATCATCGCTTAAATTCAGACTTTTATTTTTCATGGTGAGATCTATATATTTGTTAATATCATTTTTATTTTCCGGCACAACCACATAGGCATCTTCTGTGCCAGCATCCTTTTTGATTGTGCCATTCTTCATATAGGCAAACATCACTGATTTCACATTAGAATCCTTAACTATCTTATTTTTCATAGCATCTTTTTCATCAATACTGATTTCATTTTTAAGGGTAGCATGCATGTCAAATCTATATATGGTATTAAATTGTTTTTCAACAGCACCTATTATACCGCCTTTTAGCCCAAACCCTGTTATCATTAAACCTGTACATGCTGCTATTCCGAAAATTGTCATAAAAAGTCTTTGCTTATATCTAAATATATTTCTAGCTGTAACCTTATTTGTAAAGCTTAGTCTTTTCCATATAAATGTAATCTTCTCAAGAAGTATTGTTTTACCTGACTTTGGCGGCTTCGGCCTCATTAAAGCTGCTGGTACCTCCCTAAGTTCTTCCATAGTAGCAGCAATAGAAGCAGACACAGTAAACAATATTGCTAATACAGATGCCTTAAGAGCAACACCGCCGTTAAATGGAGTTACCCTTGTTGGAATTGTGTATAATGCTGTGTAAGCATTCATTATAAGGGGTGGAAACAGTCTATACCCAAAGGAAACACCTATTATACTTCCAATTACACTTGCAGCTAAGGAATAAAAAAGGTAATGGAACACTATTGAAGTGCTGGAATACCCTAAAGCTTTAAAGGTTCCAATTTCAGTTCTGTTTTCCTGAACCATCCTTGTCATAGTAGTAAGGCTCACCAAAGCTGCAACCAAGAAAAATATCAGGGGAAATGCCTTTCCTATATTGTCAATTCTGTCACTATCCTGTCTGTAGGTTTCATATCCTACATTATCTGATCTTCCGAGAACATACCATTTTGCATTTTTTATGTCCTTGAGCTTATTCTTATTCTCATTTATTTCATCCTCTGCTTTTTTAAATTCAGAATTTGCCTTTTCTTCCTCTGAGGATAATTTTTCTGCATTATCATCAACTTGTTTTTGTGCTGCAAACAATTTAGCCTTTCCCTGGCTCAGCTTGTTTAATCCGTCATTTTTTGACTGATTCAGCTTTATCTCAGCATTAGCTATACTGTTTTTACTTGCCTCTAGTTTTTCTTTTCCAGCAGATAATTCTTTTTCGCCAGCTTCAATAGATTTTTCATTTTCAGCAATTTTCTGTTTTCCTGCATTAATATCGTTTTGGGCATTATCAAAATTACTTTTCATGGTTTCCAAATCAAAGAAGCTGTTTACCTGACTCAAAGCTCCATCAGCCTTCAATGAATCATATATGGGATCAAAGCTTTTTCCTGAAATATCTTTTCTATATATATTATCCAACGTGTGGTATTGATAAAAATATGTTTCATTTTTTGGATCCGTTTCCAGCTGCTTTTTGGCTTCAAGTACTTTTCCTTCCACAGCAGATGATATACCTTCTGCTGCCTGCTGCTTTCCTGAATTAAGCTTATTTTCGCTGGCTGATATATTATTTTTACCCTGGGTAATCTGCAGTTTTGCACTTTCAACATCTTTAGCTTTTGAATTCAGTTCATTTTCTCCTGCCTGAATGCTGCTTTTACCCTGAGCTATCTGTTTTTCTCCCTCAGCCATGCTTTTATTAAAAGTATCCTGATTCTGAGAAATCTTTTCTGAATTTACAGCTATTTCGTCTTTGGCATTATCTAATTGTTTATGCGCATCAGCAAATTTAACTGCTGCCTGTTCTTTAGAAGTTTTTAATTTATCTTCAGCTTCTGAAATCTTTTCACTGCTGTTTTTTATTACATCATCATATCTTATGCTGCTTCTTACTATTCCAAGATCCTTTAAACTATTTTCAGTACTTTTTATGGTTTTAGAATAACTTTCATTATCCAAAAGGCTGTTTTCTGATTCTTTATTATTTGCTTTTACATATATTTCTGTATAAACATCACTTTTAAATACTGATGGTAATATATATACAAATCCACTTACAGATCCATTTCCAACAGAGCTGAGCTGTCTCTGAGCAGATACATAAAGCGGCGATTCACAGGAACCTGTTATTTTAAATTCACTATTATTAAGGCTGTCACTTAAATTTGTATCATTACCAGAACTAAGCACAATTTTATCCCCGATTTTATAATTATTTTCTTTCAGGAATCTGTCTTCAACCACTGCTTCATTATTATCTTTAGGCAGCGTGCCCTTTGTAACTATTATTTTGTTTATTCCGTTTTCATCAGGCAATGAATTCACATTAAGAACAAAAGATTTATTGTCCTTTTCAACCACAGCATCAATGGAATGTGAACCCTCTGCTTTTGCTACACCATTTAACTGTCCTACTTTTACTAAGTCATCCTTAGTAAGTCCAAGGGTCGATATCAATTTAAAATCCATTAGATTGTTTTTATTGAAATAATTATCCCCGGACATTTTCATATCAGGGCTTGTAGCTCTCACACCGGCATAAAAAGATACTCCAACTGCAATAATTATAACTATAGATAAAAATCTGGAAAGTGTTTTTTTAATATCCCTGAATAAATTCTTTATAAAAGTCTTTTTCATAATTACCACTCTATGCTTTCTATAGGTACTGGATCATCATTCTTTTTAATATTTTCAACTTTACCGCTTTTTACTGTAATTACAGTATCAGCTATTGGGGCTATTGCAGAATTATGGGTAATGACGATAACTGTCATATTATATACTTTTGAAGTATCTGCCAATAGTTTTAAAATAGATTTTCCTGTATTATAATCCAATGCTCCTGTTGGTTCATCACAAAGAAGTAATTTAGGATTTTTAGCCAGAGCTCTGGCAATGGAAACCCTCTGCTGCTCTCCTCCTGACAGCTGAGATGGGAAGTTCTGAATTCTATTTTCAAGGCCTACATCTTTAAGCACTTCCACAGGATCCATTGGATTTTTACATATCTCTACTGCCAGTTCAACATTTTCCAGAGCATTTAAATTTTGAACTAAATTATAAAATTGAAATACAAATCCTATATCTTCTCTTCTGTATTTGGTAAGCATTTTTTTATTATAACTGCTGATTTCGTTTCCATCTACAAAAATACTTCCACCGGATACCTGATCCATACCGCCTAAAAGATTTAGTATTGTAGTTTTTCCTGCCCCGCTTGCTCCAAGAATTACAACAAATTCTCCTTTGTCTATGGAGAAGGAAATATCATCCACTGCCTTAATTGTTACTTCACCCATAGTATAATTCTTTTTAACATTCTTCAGCTCTATGAAACTTTTCACTACTATTTCCTCCACTTTATTTTTGTGAACGCTGGTTCTCTTTTGCTTTAAAAAATAATGTTACTTTTTGAAGTAACAGAGAATTTAAATGTTTTCACAATCTAATTTATCTAATATATTATTAAAGAAAATGTCAATTATATCAAGTATGAGCTTTCTTATCCTGTCTCCGTCTTCCTGCTGATTTAAAATAACAGCCATATCTTCTACAAGATTGCAGGAAAGAAGATATATAATAAAATTATCCTTAAGCCTCATGCCTTTTAAATGTAATTCATATTCCATAGTTTGAGAAACTATTCTTGTAATAAAATCTGCAAATGTGCTTTTGCAGTTTTCATATTTAGAGCCTTCACTTTTGTTTAGGAGTATGGCAAGTTCTATGCTGTTTTCCTTAAAAATCTCCATTATCTTATTAAGTAAGTTATAAAATATATGTTCTGCTTCATCATTAATCTTAACTGAATTAATTTCACTTATATAATCCATAAGCCTTTTATACACAGAACCAATGAGATTTTCATATAAATCTTCCTTGCTGCTGAAATATTTATATAGATTTCCCACAGAAGTATTGGAACTATTGGCAATAATTCTTATTGAAGCACCCTTGTAGCCTTTATTTTTGAATTCTCTCAGTGCTTCGTACACTATTCTATTCCTAACTTCGTCTTTTAAATACTGCATAAAACCTCCAATTACCATGTGAAGCCGTAATCTTTACCTATACTATGTATTAGAAAACCGTTGTTCTCTTTTAAAATTCTACTTTAGTTTATACACTATGTCAATATTAATTCAGATATTTTTTAATATAAAAGCTGATATCAGCATTAAATAATAAACTCCTTAATTTTTTCGTAGGAATTTTTAGCATCTTCATAACCTTCATTGTATATATTAAGAAGCTTATCTGAATCTCTTTCAAGCCGTCCTACCTCTAATGGTTCTGAATGTCTTATTACAATTGCCTTTCCCTGCATCTCCAATTGATCAATATAATCCAGTGTTTCATTATACATCTTATATCTGTTAAGCAATGCATTTACAAGCTTAGGGTATTTTTTATACTTTATTTTTGCCAGTTTTGCATGCCTCATTGGAGTTTTGCGGTATCCCTTATGCCTTGTTAAAACAATTATATTTTTGCTGTTGCCATCCTTTATGGATTTAGCAATGGGAATGGAATCAGTAATTCCTCCGTCTAAAAGTTCATGTCCCTTAAGCCTGACAATAGGAGATATAAATGGCAGTGATGAAGTTGCTCTTAATGCATAAAATCCATCACTTATATCATCCTTATTAAAATACATTGGTGACCCTGTATTACAATCTGTAACTCCCACCAAAAACTTACATGGTGCCTTGGAAAATGTTTCAAAATCAAATTTAACATGTTTATTTGGTATTTCATCAAAAATAAAATTCATTCCAATAAATGATTTCTCTTTTATGAAATTTCTAAAGCTCATATATCTCCAGTTATTATTAAAATCAATATTTACTTTTTTATTTCTTCCCTTTTGCCTTGATATATATGAAACTGCATTACAGGCTCCTGCAGATACACCTATAATATAGTTAAAATATAAATCCTTTTCCATAAAAAAATCTAAAACCCCGCTGGTATACAGTCCTCTCATACCTCCACCTTCAAGTACAAGTCCTACATTGTCCATAACTGCCTTATCCTCCGTTTTATGTTTATATAAATACTTTTATATTTAATTATACACTAACAAACATTTGTATAATATAAAATATCCAGCTTTTATTCTTTATTTACATATTGTTTTCAATTTAATTAATATTTATTGATATAGATCTGCTGCAAGTTCCTTCATCACTTTTTCATTTTTAACAACATAATAAGAATGTTCTTTTAATAAAGCTCCTTTGCTGCATAAAGTATTTAATGTTCTAAGAAGATGCCTATAGCTGGCTCCTAGTAATTCTGATATTTCAGTTAAATTTTCATTAAACCGTATTACAGTCATTCCATTACTGTAAATTCTTTCTCCAGCAGCAATTATGTAGCTTGCCAATCTATTCTCCAAAGGATAAAGCAGATTTATAGAACTATTTTTCGAGCATCTGTTTAACTTTTCTCCAATTGAAATACTAAGATATTTTAAAAACTTTGCATCCTTTAATAATGATAATCTTAGTTTTTCAACCGGTATTCCAATGCAGTATGTATCCTCTATTGCCTGCACATTGTTATAAGCATTCTCTCCATTTGGGAATTCTACATCTCCCAGCATTTTAAAGCTATTATAAAAGCACAATAATAGTGATTTACCATTGCTTAAAGTAGCATATACCTTTGCTTTACCTGAAATAAAAAAATAAAGATAACTGAGCTTTTCATTTTCTCTGCAGATATATTCATTTTTTTTAAATAATATTAATTCCGCAAATGGCTCAACATCATGAGAAAAAAAGCTGTTAATATTATATTCTTCAATATACTTATCCTTCATTTTAACATTATTTATTTTCTCCATAATCTTTTCTCCATAAAATTTATATTTATTTAATAACTATGACATATGTCATAGTTATTTTCAACTGTTTAATGATAAATTAAAATTAATATCATTAATTTAGGGGGAAAAAATATGTACAATTTTCTATCAGCTTTTATGGGTGCACTAATTGCTGTTATGATTTTGTTTAATGGCACATTATCAGGTTCAGCAGGAAATTATTTTTCCACTATACTAATCCATTTAGTGGGCCTCTTTTCAATAATATTAGTTCTTATAATTAGTAAATCCAAGCTTCAGTTTAATAAAAAACTTCCACTATACCTTTACAGCGGTGGTGCTATTGGAGTTTTTACTGTTTTATTTAATAATTCAAGCTTTACAGCATTGGGAGTTTCTTTAACCCTTGCTTTAGGTCTTTTAGGACAGACTGTTTCATCTATTATTATAGATCAATTCGGCCTATTGGATATGAAAGTTATTCCTTTTAGGAAGGATAAAATAATTGGATTATTATTAGTGGTACTTGGAATATTCGTTATGGCTGTTTTTTAGGAGAAATAAAATAGTCTATAAATTTATATGTAAGCATATTCAGGCATGATATAATATGATCACAAAAAAGGGAGCAATTATATTTGAGTAAGAACTATAAGCCTAAAGAATTTGCTGAATTATTAAATGTA
>ENA-UOOI01000616-UOOI01000616.1-fermentation-metagenome-genome-assembly--contig:-NODE-616-length-43832-cov-3.897526_pt1 | contig 43832 bp, 39 predicted proteins | sample MGYA00245779_ERZ724027 | MGnify/ENA primary metagenome ERZ724027 (study PRJEB28704, sample SAMN03018318) | fermentation metagenome | biome: anthropogenic terrestrial biome; feature: soil; material...
ATACCCCGTCGGCAAGGTCCTGATCTATGGCCTGCTCAATAAAATTTCTGGATGTAACTTCTTTTTCCATCGAATTTGTCCTCCTAAATACTTAGCTGTAGTGTATAAAATCATACCACAAAAAATATCTTTTTCAAAGGTTTTTCATAAAAATAATGCAAAATCGCAAAAAACAATATAACTGGGACTGTTTTTTTGCTCCAAGGTGTGCTACACTATAAAAATGTGTTTTCAATTTATAAGAAAGTTAGGTACAATATGAATTTTAGTGAATTAAATCTTCGCAATGAAATCCTCAGAGCTGTCCAGACGATGGGCTATGAGGAAGCCACAGATATACAGACCGGTTCCATCCCCGCCATCCTCGAAGGTAAAGATGTAACCGGTCGCTCCAATACAGGAACCGGTAAAACAGCTGCTTTCGGTCTGCCGATTGTTCAGCGGACAGCAGATAATCCTGACAGATCCAGTGTGCTGATTCTGGCTCCTACCAGAGAGTTAGCTCTTCAGATTACCGGTGAAATGAGAAAATACTCGAAATATCTGCCAAACATCGGCGTCGCATGTATCTACGGCGGTCAGCCCATGAATGGACAAATCCATGCACTGAAGAAAGCCCGTATCGTAGTCGGAACTCCCGGCCGTATCATGGATCACATGCGCAGAAAAACTTTGAAACTGGATCATTTAAAAACAATCGTTCTCGATGAAGCTGACGAAATGCTCAATATGGGATTCATCGATGACATCAGAACAATACTTAAAAGTACACCCGATGATCGTCAGACGATACTTTTCAGTGCTACGATTTCTCCTGAAATCCTGAAAATCACGAAAGAGTTTCAGAAAGATCCGGCATTCGTAAAGACAGATAAAGGGCAGAAAACAACGGCGAAGATTCACCAGAGTTTTTATTATGTCCCAAAAGATCAAAAAGAAGACGCTTTAAAGCTGTTAATTGAATATTCCAAACCAAAGAAGGCTTTGGTATTTTGTAACACAAAACGCATGGTAGACGGACTCGCGGATTCCTTAAGCGAAAGCGGATATCGCGCAATCGGCCTGCACGGTGATTTAAAACAAAATCAAAGAAACGCTGTTATGCGTGATTTCAAATCCGGGCGGTCCAGAATTCTGGTTGCCACTGATGTGGCCGCCAGAGGAATCGATGTTGACAATATAGAAGCCGTATTCAATTATGATGTTCCACAGGAACTCGAGTACTACGTACATCGGATCGGCCGGACAGGGCGTGCAGGACATGAGGGTGCAAGCTATACTCTCGTTTCCGGAAGAATGCAGCTAAATCAGCTTCACTCTGTTGAACGTTATATCAACGAAACTATCGAGGAGAAAAAGATCCCCGGGAAAGAAAATATTATGAAGAATCAGAGTACAATCTTTGAAGACACTCTGATAAGTGCAGTTGATTCAGGTGTTGACCCGAAATGGCAGAAATTTGTAGAGACGCTGACCCAGAAAGGATATTCCGCAGTGGATATCGCCGCTGTCCTCTGCGAGAAAGCGCAGAAGAAAAACAAACGACTGTCCTCCATTCACGATATCGAGTATCGTCCGGCGCCAAAGAACAGCCGTGGTTATGACAGGGGCGCCAGGAATAACAGAGGCAGGAAAAACGGACATTCCGGAAGACCCTATAAGGGCCATGGGGGCAAAACCTATGGTTCTAAAAAATATGGCAGTAAATATTACGGAGATAAAAAGCCTTCAGCTAAAAACTACGGAAAATCAAATAAAAATCATCAAAAAACAGCCACTACAGATTAAGCTGTGAAATGCAGAAAATAAAAAAAGAGAAACCTGTCGGAATATAAACTCCGACAGGTTTCTTTTTTTATACTTATTGATTCTCTTTTTCAAGTCCCGGCAATATTTCCAGCCAATAGCCATTCGGATCTTCGATAAAATAGATTCCCATCTTAGGATTTTCAAAGCAGATACAACCCATCTCTTTATGAAGATCGTGTGCTTTTTCAAAATCATCCACGCGGAAAGCCAGATGAAAATCATTTTCACCTAAATCATAAGGTTTCTCTCTGTCTCTATTCCAGGTCAGTTCCAGCTCAAAATCCGATGTGTCATTTCCCATATAGACGATAATAAATGATCCGTCATCGGCTGGATTTCTGCGTTTTTCTTTCAATCCCAGTGCTTTTTCAAAAAACGCCATGGTTTTGTCCAGATCATAGACGTTATAATTCTCGTGAATCATTTTAAATTTCATAGTGTGCCTCCCTTAACTTAAATATTCCTTTGCATGTTGTGCTGCCGCATTTTCAAGTATATGGTATTGACGGAATAAAAGCAAGGAAAAGCAGTTATTTATGTATTTTCTTCTGGTATCGAAAGACTTCATCGCAGGCGGTTTTCGACATCACTAAAACACAGATAAGATTTGGAACAGCCATCAGGGCATTCATAATATCTGAAAAATCCCAGACCACATCAAGTGCACAGGTTGCCCCTATAAAAGCAGTCAAAGCATATAGGAAACGGTAGATGATACAATAGTCCGGTTTTTTGACAAGGAATTCGAAGGCCTTTTCCCCCTGATACTCCCATCCGATAATAGTCGCAAATGCAAACAAAACGATTCCAATGCTCACAAGAGCGCCGCCCCATTTTCCAAACGTTGTTGAAAAAGCCGCAATTGTGAGGGCTGATCCCGTGACCAGAGCTCCCTTTTCATCCGTGATACCAAGGACACCGGAGGAAGCCAGGGCGAGACCGGTGACCAGACAAATAACTATGGTATCAAAAAAGACTCCTGTCATACTCACGTACCCCTGTCTCACCGGGTCATCGGTATTCGCAGCCGCTGCGCTGATCCCGGCTGCTCCAAGGCCGGCTTCATTCGAGAATACACCCCGTGATACTCCCCAGCGGAGGGACTGCTGCATAGATGCCACAATCGTCCCTCCGGCTCCGCCGGCAACGGCTTTCGGAGAAAACGCCATCTTTATAATCTGTGCAATCCCCGCAGGGAGACTTCTGACATTTACAAGAATTACAAGAATTGCACCTGCCATGTAAAAGACAGCCATGCACGGCACTACCACCTGAGTGATTTTAGAAATACTCTTGATTCCGCCTAAAATCACAAAAATTGTTAAGAGCGTGACGACAAGACCACTTAATCCTTTGGATATGCCGAAAGTTTCATCCAGCGCCATAGAGATCGAATTGGACTGAGTCATATTGCCCATCCCAAATGATGCAAAAACAGCGAATACAGCAAATAATATGCCCAGTACCATTCCGGTTTTCTTCGCGGGAAACGCCAAAGTCAGTGTATACATCGGTCCCCCCGAAATCTCACCCTTTTCGTTTACAGTCCTGTATTTTACAGAGAGAAGACTCTCCGCCAGTTTTGTCGACAGCCCGATAAATGCCGACACAATCATCCACACCAGGGCTCCGGGTCCTCCGAGCACCATAGCTGTAGCCACTCCCACGATATTTCCCGTGCCTATTGTAGCGGCTAGTTCTGTCATAAGTGACGAAAAGGAGGAAATATCACCCTCCCTTTTCCCAGCTTCTTTATCCTTAAAACCTGTCACACTTTTCAGTGCGTATCCCAGATTGCGTATCGGCAGAAAATGCATTCTAATCATCAAATATATCCCTGTCCCAAGCATCAGTATCAGCATGGGCGGACCCCATACAAGATCATCAATTCGTCGAAGTAAAGCGGCAGCCTGCTCCATAAATCCTCCCATAGGTCATATACTCTTATAAGATATACAAGATTATAAGTATTTATGATTCAGATCATCCTCGAGTGAAATGTATTTATAATCTTTTGAAAAGTTTTTCTTTTACCTCATCCGAAGCAAAGGCCACTTTCACAGCATTTTTCTGTATCTCAACAATCTCTTCATCGGTGATGCCGCAGTTTTCCTGGACAAAATCAATTTCTTTTCCAATTGTTGTGTTACTGACAGTACGATTATCTGTATTGAGTGTCACGAGAAGCCCCCGGTCTATGAATTCACGGAGGGGATAATCATCTTTGCTCTGAACTGCCTTTGTCTGAAGATTACTGACAGGACACATCTCAATGCCTGTTCCACACTCTTTTAATACAGCAATATCAACCGGATGTCCGCGAAGTGCAATCCCGTGACCGATTCTTGCGGCACCACACTGCACGGCTTCCACGATGTTTTCCAGGCTGTTACATTCTCCGGCATGGATGGTAAACGGCATTCCTAACTTTCGGACCTCGCTGAACAGAGGAATGAATTCCCGCATCGGATAAGCGGCCTCATCTCCGGCAAGATCGGCCGCACAGACTCCTTCTCCCAAAAACTCTCTTGCTGTGCGGATCATGCGCAGATTCTGGCTATCACTGTGATTACGCATTGCACACACAATCAGACCATATTCAATGTGAAACTTCTTTTTGCCCCGTTCAAGTCCCTCCAGGACAGCCTCAATCACCCGGCGGCAATTTAACTGTGCATTCACCGACTGTATCGGGGCCAGCCTTACTTCCACATAGATGATGCCATCCATTGCCATCTGTCTCATAAAATCATAACCGGCTTTTCTCAGTCCTTCTTCCGTCTGAAGACACTTAAGCGGCAGATCAAACTTTTCAAGATATTGCGCCAGGCTTTTACAGTTGTCATCCACCATCAGTTCCCGGTCAGAAACTTTTCTTCCAAGAAGCTCCTCGACGCACCCTCTGCTAAGAGATCCGTCGAGATGACAGTGAAGTTCGATTTTTGGCAGCTGATTTATTCTCTCATCCATATGGTACCTCCATTTTTTCTTTCAGCCCTCACGATGTAACACTTCACCGTATCATTTCATCTCCGATCATGCTTATGGTTTCCGTAACAAGTGACTTAAAATCATCGCTTACACGGTCGGCAGTCTCCTGCACTTCTTTATGGTTCAGATGCTGATCCGTGATTCCGGCAGCCATATTCGTGATACAGGATATCCCGCAGATCTTCATGCCCATATGATTTGCCGCAATTGCCTCACAGACGGTGCTCATCCCGGCCGCATCAATCCCCAGTCGGCCATACATCTGTGTTTCTGCAGGTGTTTCATATGCCGGGCCCCGGGACTGCACATAAACTCCCTGCTTTAAAGGTACTCCTGTGATCTTCGATGCCTTAAGCAGCAGCTCCCTCAAGTCCCGATTATAAACCTCACTCATATCAGGAAATCTTACACCCAGCTCTTTGGAGTTGGGTCCAGTCAGTGGACTCGGAATAAATGATGAAACATGATCGGTGATCATCATGAGATCTCCCGGTGACAGACTTTTGTTAACACCACCGGCAGCATTTGTCAATATAAGAATTCCGGCTCCCAGCATCCCCATAAGTCTGACGGGAAGTACGACATCACTCATATCATATCCCTCATAATAATGAACTCTCCCCTGCATCGCGACGACAGGCACACCCCGTACCGATCCAAACAGGAATCTCCCCTGGTGACCGGGAACGGTAGATACCGGGAAATCCTCTATCTCCGTATAAGCAAGACTCTGCTCTATCTTCATCTCGTCCGCATAATCTCCAAGGCCGGATCCGAGCACCAATGCCACCTTAGGTTTAAACTTTACTTGCTGCTGTACTGCATGGACACAGTCTTTCAATTTCTCATATACAAGATTCAAACTTTCTGTCACCTTTCTTTTTCCTGAACCAGGCGGACTGCCGAACTTGCTCCAATCCTGTCACATCCTGCCTCGATAAACGCTTCCATATCCCTAAGGCTGTGAATCCCGCCGGCCGCCTTGATTTTTACTTTCGGATCTATATATTTCTTAAACAGTACAACATCTTCGAGCGCTGCACCGGCCGATCCAAAACCAGTGGAGGTCTTGATATAATCGGCACCCGCATCGGATACCGCCCGGCACATGGCAGTCTTTTCTTCCTTTGTAAGATAACAGGTCTCGACGATCACTTTTAGGATTCTGCCTCCGGTAATTTCCCGAAGTGTCCTGATCTCATCGCAGACGAACTGATAATTCTTATTTTTCACAGAAGATATGTTTACTACCATATCAATTTCCGATGCCCCGTCTGACAGCGCCTGTCTTGTCTCTGACGCTTTTGCCGCTGTCATACTGTAACCCAACGGAAAACCTACAACCGTACAGATATTAAGGTCTTTGTAAGTTTCATGCACACGTTTTACATAACAGGGAGGGATGCACACAGAAGCGGTATGATACTTTAACGCCTCATCACATAATTTTACGATATCCTCCCATGTGGCATATGCCGAAAGCAGTGTGTGATCCACATGTTTCAATAATTCCTGTGTCGTCATATCTATTCTCCTTATTTCAGCCGTTCCAGCATGGAATTACCTATTGTTTTCTCCGGCATCTTTACCCCGAAATTATCGATGACGGCAGCCCTGATATCTGCAAATGTATCGGGAGCTTTCCATTCCCTTTCATTGATTTAGAATAAGCCAGAAACGGCACCTTTTCTCTCGTGTGGTCGGTTCCCTTATAGGTCGGATCATTTCCATGATCGGCAGTAATCATCAGTAAATCGTCTTCATGAAGTTTTTTTAAAAGAACTCCCAGTTTTTTATCAAAACGTTCAATTTCCTGTGCATAACCAATCGGATCTCTCCGATGTCCCCAGAGGGCATCAAAATCAACCAGATTCACGAAACAGAGACCGCGAAAATCTTCATGCTCCGCGATATCTATGGTCTGCTCCATTCCATGTACTGAACTTTTAGATTTTAAAGCCTTCGTGATTCCCTCACCTGCGAAGATATCATTGATTTTTCCTATCGAGATCACATCAAGCCCCGTGTCTTTCAAAGCGTTCAGCGCAGTCCTGCCAAACGGCTTAACCGCATAATCGTGGCGGTTGCTAGTCCGCTTAAACTCTCCCTTTTTCTTTCCTACATACGGTCTTGCGATCACTCGTCCGACCTTCCACTCATCTTTCATCGTAAGTTTTCGGGCGATTTCACAACAGCGGTACAATTCCTTCAGATCAAATGTCTCCTCATTTCCACAGATCTGAAGGACCGAATCTGCTGAAGTGTAGACGATCATATGACCGGTTGCAATCTCCTCTTCGCCAAGTTCATCTAAGATCTCGGTTCCGCTTGCGCTTTTATTGCCGATAACTTTATGACCTGTCTGTTTTTCCAGCTCCCGGATCAGTTCATCTGGGAATCCATGCTCTGTAAAAGTGATGAATGGTTTCTCAGTCTTAAGTCCCATCATCTCCCAGTGCCCGGTCATCGTATCTTTGCCGTTACTGGCCTCATTCAGTTTCGTGTAATAGCCAAGCGGATGTTCGGCCGGTTTCACCTGCACAAGCGGATGCATATTGGCAATTCCCATTTTCTGAAGATTGGGAATGTGAAACTCCTTTACACTTTCAGAGATATGTCCGATGGTATCCGCACCTGCATCCCCGAAATCAGCAGAATCTTTTGCCTCCCCGGCACCCATGGAATCTACTACAATTAAAAAAACCCTCTTATATTTAGCCAAACTATAACTTCCTTTCCTCTGATTTACATATCTGTCATCATCATAGCAGAATTTACCTCATTCGTATAGGAGACTCATAATCTTTAATCTTTTGTTTAATTTAAGTTATCGGGACCAAACCCCATCGGAAGCATCTCTTTTAATGTGTGAATCTCATAATGATTCGTATCTGTCGCAAGAACAATCTGAAATTCTTCCGGGCTGCAAAACTCCATCATCACCTGTCGGCAGACGCCGCAGGGAGCCGTATACTCAGTTAGCTCCCCGGATTTTCCTCCTACGATACAGATTGCCGTAAAGTCTGTTACACCATCACTTACCGCCTTGAAAAAAGCGGTTCTCTCCGCACAGTTTGTAGGTGTATAAGCCGCGTTTTCGATATTGCATCCCCGATAGATTTTTTTACTTTTTGTGAGCAGCGCTGCCCCTACCTTAAAATCCGAATACGGGGTATAGGCAAAAGCCATCGCCTCCCTGGCCTGTCGGATGAGTTCTTCTATCATCGGAGAAGAAAGTACATACTTTTCTTTCATATTTCACCTGTCCTTTCCTCTTCGATCTTCTCTGATCAGATTCCGTATCGCTTCGACAGCTGTGTGAATCGCCGTATCGGTATCATGTACAATCGGATTGTCAAGATGTGCTTTTTCTCTCTCCTGGTTTGCCAGAACCAGAAATACTGATCCCGCGCGGACTTTCAGATAACTGGCCACGACAAACAGTGCCGCTGATTCCATCTCTGAAGCCTTACATCCGAGCTTCAGCCATGCATCCCATTTGTTCAAAAGCTCATATCCCACCGGTTTTGTCTCCGGTGAATGCTGTCCGTAGAAAGAATCCTTGCACTGTACGACTCCGACATGACAGGGGTTCTTGAGATCTTTTGCGGCCTGTACCAGTGCAGTGGTCACAGTAAAGTCAGGAACCGCCGGAAATTCAATCGGAGCATACTCTCTGCTTGTCCCTTCCATGCGAATCGCACCGTCTGCGATCACCAGATCTCCGCTTTTCACATCGACATCCATGCCGCCACAGGTTCCGACACGGATAAAGGTATCAGCGCCGGACATCACAAGTTCTTCCATCGCAATCGCAGCAGAAGGACCGCCAATGCCTGTCGAAGTCACACTGACTTTTTCTCCATCCAGTTTCCCCGTATAGGTAACGAATTCTCTGCTGTCTGCGACCCGTGTGGCATTCTCAAGATATCCTGCTATTTTTTCACATCTTTTTGGGTCCCCGGGCAGAATCACATATCTGCCGACATCCCCTTTCCCCACCTGAAGATGATACAGCTTTCCTTCATTTTCCGAATAATTTACCATTGGCAAGTCTTCCTTTCCTCAGTTTACGTTATCTATCTTTTCTGAAATTAATTTTTCAATCATCTGATACTTTTTTTCATCAATCAGAATTGTCCTTCCCTCTTTTGCGATACTGCCTTCTTTTTCCATCTCGCGAAGACAGCGGTCGACTGTCTTCGTGGAGAGACCCGTGCTGCCTGCCATCTCCTTTCTCGTAAGTCTGATCCGGCACACCTTATGGTCTGATGATTTCTGATACATCTGCATAAACAGCAGATACAGACGATCTGTCCCCTGTAAAAGGAGAAACAATCTCTCCTTTCTGACCTGTTCGAGCATGTAACCTGTCATAGAATTCACCTGCATTAAAACCGCATGAATATCTGAAACCATCCATTTTTCAAACTGATCCTTGGAAATGCGGAGAAACCGGCAGTCTGTTTCCGTGATCAAGGTTGTCTTATACTTTGTACAGCCAACTAGAAATTCCATGGCACCAAACGTCTCAACCGGAGAAAATCTCGCATAATCATAAACACATTCATATACGCGGTAATCCGTTGCCTTCACAATTCCCTCTACCAGAATATAGACTGTATTCACCTCTGCATTCTCGTGTATAAATGCCGTATTCTTTTTGATGTGGACAACCTGAAAAGATTCCAGAAGCCATTTCGGTGCATTTGCGAGAAAGTTGTTCAGGTAATCTCTGTCTTTGTGTTGCAGGGAAGCAATCAGGTCTGTAACTTCTTTCATCTCTGCCCCTTTTCATAAGACTGACCGCTGGCTTTCGGTGCTGATGACCGGCCCACAAACAGAATCAGAATCACAATGGTGAGCACGTATGGCAGCATTGCCAGAATCTCAGAGGGAACTTTCAGTGCGCTTCCACCTAGCAGAACAGTCAGAGCCTGGGCGGCACCAAACAGAAGGCATGCACCGTAAGCGCCATGTGGAGTCCATTTTCCGAATATCACCGCCGCCAGTGCGATAAATCCCTGGCCGCTGATCGCTGTCGGTGTAAACTGCGGGATAATCGCAAGCGTCATGGATGCTCCGCCAAATCCCGCACAGATCCCGGAGACAATCACACACAGATAACGAATCTTATAGACATTGATGCCCATTGTATCCGCAGCAGCCGGATGTTCACCGACCGCGCGGACATGCAGTCCCCATTTCGTCTTATAGAGGAAAAACCACAGGAATACAGCAAGTAAAAGTACCAGTACCACCGTCATATCCACATTCAGATTTTTCATAGCACCTTTAAAATGAGCGTTTCCAAAGAGTTTTGGAATCTTTTTTGTGACCGGAACCGTCATCGTCGCGTCGTCGAACAGCAAACGGCAGAAAAACAACGCCATGCCGGGTCCGATCAGATTAATTGCGATACCGGAAATCGTCTGATCTGCTCTGCAGGTAATGGATGCAAATGCATGAAGCAGCGCGATCAGCCCTCCCGCAGCAGCGGCTGCGAAAAATCCTCCCCATGCGCTTCCCGTAAAGTAACCTACACAGGCTCCTACAAACGCACCGATTGTCATCATTCCCTCAATCCCGATGTTCGTCACGCCGGAACGTTCAGATACAACACCGCCAAGTGCCGCAAAAGCCAGTGGAGTGGAATACATCAGAGTAATGCCAATAAACAAAGTTAATTTACTCAGCATGTTTTCTCCCTCCCTTCGCATAACGTGTCAGTATCATTGGTATAATGTGCACCAGGGCCACAAAGAATATAATCACGCCAATGACAATATTTATAATTTCCGAGGGTGCATGAACCACATACTGCATGGACTGCCCCCCGTATAGAAGTCCGCCAAACAAAAGCCCCGCGAAGATACAGCCGACCGGTGAACTCGAAGCGATCAGACAGACACCAAGTGCATTGAAACCTGTGTTTTCGAAAGCGGCAAGCGTTGTAATCCCATGAGGCGAATTCCCGGTAATATAAAGAGCCGCGGCAAGTCCACAGATACCTCCGGATATAATCATAGAGTGAAGGATATTCCTGCTGACATTAATTCCTGAAAACTCTGCCGCATCCCTGTTGGCACCGACAGCGCGAAGCTCAAACCCTTTTGTCGTCCGATTCAGCAGAAATGATATCACAACCGCAAGTATAACTGCAGCGATAATTCCAACATTCACATCTGTCTTTAAAAGAGTATCCGTGAGAAACCGGCTCGAAAGGAGTCTCTCTTTTCCCTCCGTGGTTGCCTTCCAGCTTCCTAGCACCATCGTATATCCGGACTTGTTAATCGGATAGGTTCCCATCGTCTCCGGTTTATGAAATCGTTTCAGGTCACAGATATAATTTTGCAGATAAAGTGCAATCCAGTTCAGCATGATACTGGTCAGAACTTCATGGATCCCGAATTTTGCCTTCAAAAATCCAACGATCCCCCCAAACAGTGCTCCCGCAAGGATACCGGCCGCAATAATCAGAGGAATTTCAATTACCGGCGGCAGGTCAAGTAAGATGCCGGTCACGGTTGATGCAATACATCCCATAATGTACTGTCCTTCCGCACCGATATTAAACAAGCCCGTCTGAAATGCGAAAGCCACACCAATCCCGGCGATAATAAGCGGAGTGCTCTTGATTATGACATTCGAGATATGCTTCGGACCAGAGAATACTCCCTGAAGCAGAACCGCCATCGAATGTACCGGAGGATATCCTGCCGCGACCAGAATCAGACCGGCTACAACGAATCCACAAAATATAGCGATCAAAGTCATCATAAATGGTTTTTTCAATATTTTTGCCGCTCTATTCATGGTTCTTCCCTCCCGCCATCAAAAGGCCGAGTGTGTTCTCATCCACGGTCCCCTGTTTGAAGACATCCTGTATCTTTCCGTCATAAATCACAGCAATTGTATCTGACAAGTTCATGATTTCGTCCAATTCAAAGGAAATCAAAAGAACAGCTTTCCCCTTGTCCCGTTCTCGAACCAGTATCTTGTGTACCGTTGCAATCGCACCTACATCAAGGCCTCTCGTCGGCTGTACCGCTATGAGAAGGTCCGGATCCATATCGATTTCACGACCGATGATGATCTTCTGCTGATTGCCACCTGAGAGTTCTCCCGCACTGCCGGGGCCGCAGTTATCCGGCCGGACATCATATTCCCGTATCAGTTTCTCTGCAAATTCCTCTTGAGATTTCTTATCGAGAATCCCGTGCTTTGAAAATGGTTCTTTCCTGTATTGTTCGAGTATCGTATTCTCATTTACTGAAAAACCCAGGATCAGACCTCGCTTCTGCCTGTCCTCCGGAATCGTGCTGACACCGCTGTCAATCACTTCCCGGGGTGTTGTATTCTCAATTGCTTTTCCATTTACAAAGATATGACCGGATTCCGCAGGACTCAGAGAATCAATAGCATCAATCAGCTCTTTCTGACCATTTCCGTCAATTCCGGCAATTCCGAGGATCTCTCCCTTTCGTACTTCCAGATTCAGGCCCTTAACGGAATCAAGTTTCCTTTCGTTTTTAACGACAAGATTCTCAATTTTGAGAACGACATCACCCGGTTTTGCGGGTGTCTTGTCCACAACAAGCTTCACATCATGCCCGACCATCAGTTTCGCCAGCTCGTTTTCCGTCGTGTCTCTGACAGGAAGTGTATCTACATACTTTCCTCTGCGGATGACCGTGCAGGTATCCGACGAAGCTTTAATCTCCTTCAGCTTATGCGTGATAATAATAACCGCCTTGCCGTCCTTTACCAGGTTATTCATGATATCGATCAGATCTTCAATCTCCTGAGGGGTGAGCACCGCTGTCGGCTCATCGAGAATCAAAAGATCGGCTCCGCGGTAGAGTGCCTTTAAGATCTCAACCCTCTGCTGCATCCCCACGGATATATCGCGTATCTTCGCATCCGGATCAACATCAAGACCGTATTTCTTTACGATTCCGAGGATTTTATTTCTTGCCTCACGTGTATCCACGATGCCGAATTTTTTCGTCACTTCACTGCCCAGAATAATATTCTGAGTCACTGTAAAATCCTCCACCAGCATAAAATGCTGGTGGACCATCCCAACCCCATGTTCGATCGCAGTGGTTGGATTTTTGATATCTGCTTTTTCTCCGTTAATAATAATCTTGCCGGAATCCGGCTGATAAAGCCCGTAGAGAATATTCATCAGAGTACTTTTCCCGGCACCATTTTCACCGAGAAGGGAATGAATACTCCCCTTTCTGACATTTAGTTCCATGTCCTGCAGCGCATAAAAGGACCCGAAACTTTTCGTTATTCCCTGCATCTGTACCGCATACTGCATGTTCTGCTCAGGCATAGGCATAACTCCTTTCACGACGCTTCGCCATTCATATATCCATCAAATTCATCTTCATTTGCAGGAGGGGTAATCTCTCCGCTTTCAATCTTATCACCGATCTCCAGTGCTTTCTCATAGAGGCCGTCTTTCATGTTCTTGTGGTCCTCCGGAAGTCCGATACAGTCTTCCTTCAATCCATAGGTCAGTGTCTGCCCGCCGATTTTTTTACCGTCCATCGCATCCTGAGAGACTTCTTTGACGGCACGGTTTACAAGTTTCAGTGAAGACGTGAGCACATTGTCCGGTGCCAGATAAGCCTGATCTCTGTCGACACCGATTGCCCACTTGTCTGCTTCCTTTGCAGCCTCGATCACACCGGTTCCACTTCCGCCCGCAGCATGATATACAACATCACAGTTATCAGAATACATCTTGCTGGCAATTGCCTTTCCCTTTGCGGCATCACTGAAACTCTCTGCATACTGTACGGATACATCAATGTCTTTTCCGAGCTCTTTGGATGCATAGTCGACGCCTGCCTGATACCCGTACTGAAACTGGTCAATGACATTGGAAGATATTCCACCGACAAATCCGACTTTGTTCGTCTCTGTTGTCATTCCCGCGATGTACCCGACCATAAAAGATGACTCCTGGGCACGGAAAACCACTCCCGTGACATTATCCGGTGTATCTTCAAAGGAATTATCAACGATCGCATACTGTTTGTCAGGATTGCTGTCAGCGGCCTCCAGAATCGCATCTGCGCAGGCAAAGCCAACGCCCCATAACAAACTGGCTCCACTGTCGCCGAGACGCTCCAGGTTCGTCACGAAATCCGAGGCCTGTTTTGACTCGATATAGTTTACTTCAGTTCCGCTGTCTTTGCTGAATTCCTGCAGCCCCTCCCAGGCTGACTGGTTGAATGACTGGTCATTGATTCCTCCGGTATCTGTAATCATCGCCACAGAACCTTTGCTTTTATCGGCCTTTTTGTTATCTGTCTTTTCACCGGAACTTTCACTTGCGTTCTTTATGCTTTCACCTTTTGAACTTCCGCATGCTCCCAGCGATACTGTCATAACTGCCGCCAGCCCAAGTGCAAATACTTTTTTTGCCTTCATACCCTTTTTTCCTCCTTATTGGTCCAAATGTGGACGAATTTCCCTTTATCAGCTTTTTCACTTTTCATTATAGCCGATGTAAAAGGAAATAAAAGGACATATGTCTGCAAATTGCAAGATGCCCGTCGGTTTGTGAATATTAACTGATTTTATGGCCATATTTTTGTGCATTATTTATCAAACTATATTATAGCTAAATAAATACGCATAAAAATAAGACTCTGCAGTCTATAGATCAAAACTTAAGAGTCTTATTCGAATTCCACCCTAATCGGGTTGCGTTCTCATGTTTTTCGGGTCCCAAGATCATGCTTTTTCATGCAAGCATGAAACGCAGGACCTTTTGACCCTGGTATCATATCATGCTATTGCACCATGGGCTCGCCTTTCATAGCCCTTATTTCAGTCATCAGACGTTTTGTATCCTCTGGATCTCCATCGGCCTCCAGAACAACGGCACCCTCAGATCCATCTGTACCACCACAGGCAATGCACATACAGTTGACACCATATAACGTCTCAAGAGCGGTGATTTCAGTCACAACAGAAGCTCCCATGACAGGGAGAAGTCCGACCGCTTCACCAATTGAATCCTGGGCATGATGTCCGGCAGAAAATTCCACGGCTGCCCGGACATCCGGAACCAGTTTTTCAAGACCGATCGGGACGATAAACTCGACGCCACGCTGCATGACAGGACCAAAGGCCGCACCTATCGTGCCTCCCATATCATTTCCCGCCAGAATTGCCGCAAGGCCTGTATGATCAACTGCATTTCCGCCTTTAATGAAAATATCTCCTTGTTTCAGTTCCGGGAGATATTCTTTCCAGTGATTCTGTTCCGGTTCCTTTTTCCCGTTTTTTATCACATAGGGAAATATTCTCGAGTTCTCATCGCTGGATGAAAGTTTTCCGTCGCGGATCATCCCCAAAGTATAAGCGCTTTTCTTTGGAAATGATACTCCCAGTAGTTCTTCGGCGATAAAGGCATTTGTTGTCCCGCCGGCCAGTATAATCATGTTGTTTTTCAATGCGTGCTGAACCGATGGAAGTGCTTTGACTCCCTTTGCAATCAATCTTTTCGACTCACTTGGTGTGAGTGTAACTTCAACTCTCATGTTCCATCCCCTTACAATAGCTGTTCTCTTATCTCCGTGGGCGATTTTGCTGATAATAGACCGGGCGCGATATCAAAAACTGTTCTCGCACCGGCCTCACCTTTTTTCGCCAGTCGATAAGCCGCTCTCGCATAGCATACCAGAATACTTGCCGTAAATTCCGGATTTGATTCCAGCTTCAGTGAATATTCCATCATCTGCTTATTCTTGTCTCTTCCGGTTTCACCGCTTCGAATGACAAACCCGCCGTGTGCCATCTTACTGTGTTTCTCTTTTAATTCCTCTTCCGTGATAAAATGTACTGTCGTATCATATTCTGCGAAATAATTCGGCATATTCTTAATTGTGTCTTCAATCTCTCTTAAATCAGCGCCCTCTTCTGCAACGACAAAACACTCACGCCGGTGCATCTGTCTTGCAGTAAACTTCGGGCCGCTTCCGCTTCTCACTTCTTCTACGGCCTCGTCCACCGGAACCGTGTACTGAATCGCATTTTTCACGTGCGGAATTCTCCGGAGTGCGTCGGAATGTCCCTGGCTTACACCCTTTCCCCAGAACGTATAAGTATCACCCTGCGGAAGTATCGAATCACCCAGAAGTCTGTTCAGTGAGAACATTCCGGGATCCCAGCCGACTGAGATTATGCCGATATGCCCTCCGGCCTCTGCCGCTTCATTCATGCTGCTATAATATTCAGAAATTTTTGCATGAGTATCGAAGCTGTCAATCGTATTAAAGTTTTTGACAATTGCCGGCCCCATCTTCGGAAGGTCGGTTGCCGAACCTCCGCAGACAATCATGACATCAATGTCATCTTTTTTAAGTTCCAGGTCATCCATAGAAATGACGGGAACGTTCTTGCTTAAGATGCGGACTGTCTTTGGGTCGCGCCTGGTAAAAACTGCCACAAGCTCCATATCCGTATTTCTCTCCACGGCAAGTTCTACGCCCCGGCCTATATTTCCGTATCCTGCGATACCGATTCTGATTTTTTTCATATTGTGTCTTCCTTTCTGTTGCATCCATCGTAACTGGTTTTCATTATATAGGATTCAAAAAGAATACGCAATACTGAGATAACTTACCGATAAGCCTGATAGCCGTGCTTTAATATTTTTCTCAGGTCTTTTTTGGATATTGTATCCACTCTTTTTCGAAAAGCGGAGTAGTTTGTCTCCTTTGCTTCCATATCATCTGTAATTTTGGAAATAATCTGGTTTTGATTCATGTGATGTTTCTCAAAGATATTTTTTGAATAGACATTATCTGCATGATAACCTCTCTTCTCGAGGTCTGCATTTACTGCTACAAGTGATTCCAACTCTCGAATACCGCCGGTCGATACGATAAAGATATAATTGCTTTTATTCATCACTATGCTTGGAATAACATTTTTAAGACTGGGATAATTCTTTTTCCCGGAATTTTCAAAAATAAAACCGACATTTGAATTATTTTCATATATAAAAGTCTGCTTTTGAAAATCTGAAGCCTTCCGTATTGTGATTTTTTCATCTTCGGCAAGTTTTTCTGCCAGGGCCTTGCATCTGGGTTTTGCATCTTCGTAATAAATCGTGCATTCTTCCATCATCATTCTCCTAGTTCATCCTATTTATTGATCATATTCACTTATAATTATATTCCTTTTTTGGTAGAAGTCAATAAAAAAACGGCTGAAGAGCTACGATATGCTTCAACCATTTTCCATTCAGGAGGATCAGCCTCCGATTGCATTCATATTTCTCGCCGAGTCTGAACGGCTTTTATAAGATAAGGTTTTATGACGTGCCGGCTTGTTGTACATCGCCTGACGCAGCGTTTCTTTCAACGTTTCTCCATGTAAACCCCTGACCGGGATTTCCTCTTTTGAATGAAGACACGGTTTTAAATGCCCGTCTGCCGTCAGGCGGATACGATTGCAGTCATCACAGAAATGATTGCTTAACGGCGAAATCATTCCGATCTTTCCTTTGGCACCCGGAAGATGATACAATCTTGCAACACCGTCTTCACGGTGAACGGGTTCAAGATCCGAAAGATAATCCGATACAATACTGTCCGCCACATATGCTTCTTTTCCAAATGGATGTGTATGACCAATTGGCATCAGCTCAATAAATCGAAGTTCCAGATCCTGCTTTCTGGTCAGTTCCGCCAGAGCCGGTATTTCATCGACATTAAAGCCGCCGATCAACACGGTATTGATCTTAACTTTCATACCACACTCGGCTGCCGCCTGTATCCCGTCCAGGGTATCCCAAAGCTTCCCGCCTCTTGTGATGTATCTGAATTTTTCTTCATCTAATGTATCAAGACTGATGTTTACACGCTTTAAACCTGCTTCTTTCAAATCCCGGGCAATTGGTGCAAGACGTGAAGCATTCGTCGTGATCGCCAGATCTTCCACGCCCGGCAGACCGGCCAGGGATCGGATCAGAGAGACAACATCCTTCCTGACAAGGGGCTCGCCACCTGTCACACGAATCTTTCTGACGCCAAGTTCCGTTGCAGCTTTTGCGATCTCTATAATTTCCTCATAGGATAGAATATCCTCATGAGAAAGTTTACACACACCCTCCTCGGGCATGCAATACATACATCGGTAATTACACAAATCGGTAATTGAAATTCTGAGATAATCTATCGTTCTTCCAAATTGATCTTTCAATGGTATTTTTCCTTCCCGCATCAGAAACCGATGCAAATGGATTATAGTGAAGCACGAATTAATTATACCATTTTGGGACAGTTTTGCAAATTAATTTGCACCCCCACCACTCATCTGATATACTATTGACTTAATGAAAGGGATCTGCCAAACAAGAGGGAGGAACAAATGAGGCTTGCTTTTACTGCTCTAAAGCTGCAAGGTTATGAGAAAAAGGGTATGATTTACAGTGAAAACAGTATAGGAAAATTCGAATGGCTATATACAGGAATTCTTCTGGGAATGACCTACGGTCTTCCCGCTCTTGGAATTGTGCTGCCAGATATATTATCTGCAGGAATTATGCTGGCTTTTATTCCGGCAGGGTTACTGGGACTGAAAAAAGTACTCACCTTTACCGGTTATCGGGAAATAAATCAGAAATTGCTTTTCCAGATGATGAATCAGATGGATGCTGTCGCGGACACGACGAAAAAGATCAGTCAGAAGAATATATCCTCCGATCTTTCAATCGGTAGTAATCGAGAAGGGTTCGAGTACCTGAACGAATTATTCATCAAACGGCATCAGAAAATCCTCTGGAAATCGACAAAGCGAATTGCATTTGCCTGCGTCTGCCTGATCGGTGCCATACTGCTTATTCTCGCTTTAAAACCGGCAGTGAAACCGGAGATCAATGATATGATTATGACTTATCTTCCCTATTTTGTCTGGATTATGTACCTCATCAACCGCGGAACAGGTTTTACAAAAGCCCTGTTCATGAACTGTGATCACAGTCTGCTGACGTACTCATTTTATAAATGGCCGGAATATATATTAAAGCTTTTTCAGATTCGTCTTCGTGAAATCATTAAAATCAATGCGTTTCCGGCTGTGATAATTGGGATCGGCCTGTCTGTTATTCTGTACTTCTCAGGCGGCACGAAAAACGCCGTAAACTATATGGTGATCGTTGTCTCAATATTATGTATGAGTGTATTTTTCTCCATTCATTATCTAACGATTTATTATCTACTGCAGCCTTTCAATGCTACAACAGAGATAAAAAGCGGAACCTACCAGATCGTAGTATCGGCAACTTATTTCATCAGTTTCCTTATGCTGAAATTCCACATGTCGACACTGATCTTTGGACTGATGACCATCCTGTTCTGTCTGATCTACAGTGTTGCAGCATGTGTTCTAGTCTATAGACTGGCTCCCCGAACCTTCCGGCTTCGAACATAACACCATAACGCTTGTCAAGCCGACAAAATTAGGTTATTGATGTTTCAGAATCATTATAAATATGTTATGATAAAGCAGAATCTATTTTGTAGTTATCAATTAAGAGGCTTTAAATTATTCTAGTGAAAGGATAGATGATACCAATGTCCTTATTAAATCAAAGTGAGCTTTATACCATTGCAGACATTTATGACCTTCCTGATGGAACACGTGCGGAACTGATCGACGGTCAGATTTATTATATGGCTCCCCCAAGCCGAAAACATCAAAGTCTTGCCGGTGAATTGTATCTTGTTATCGCAAACTATATAAAGGAAAAAGGCGGACCCTGCAGACCTTATATTGCACCATTCGCAGTATTCTTAAATCGGGATGACAGGAATTATGTGGAACCGGATATCAGTGTAATTTGTTCACCGGGCAAACTCACTGATAAAGGGTGTAACGGAGCTCCTGACTGGATCATCGAGATCGTCTCACCAGGAAGCAGGCGCATGGATTACTATAATAAACTGTTTAAATACCGCACCGCCGGTGTTCGGGAATACTGGATCGTAGATCCTGACAAAAATCGTGTTGTCGTATATAATTTTGAGTCGGAGGATATCAGTGATTATACTTTCGATGATTCCGTTAAGGCTGAAATCTATGAGGATCTTTCGATCGACTTCAGTCAACTGGATTTTTGAAAGAGAAATCCTGAAGGATATTATATCAAAAACGTTACTGTTCACACGTTGACTTGTAATAAAAGAACCGATGGTTTAAACTTATCTCAAAGTTAACCACCGGTTCTTTATACTTCGAATATTTGCGATACGTTGTTCGTCGTTGGCACCCGATGATCATGAAGGAATAGAAGGTGACTTTCGGTGTTTGCTTTTCTAAAAAGGCGAATTATGAAATTTGCTCATTTACAAATATTATTCAATCGATGTTGCATCAAGATAGTTAAGAAATTCTGTAGCCATTTCGCGCGGAGATTCCATGGCCCCGCTTTTTAACCACTCCATTGTCATATTCAACATAGCGCCAGATAAAAAATACAGTTTATATCGATGAATAGAATTTTGTGGCATGTTTCCAAATAAGTCTTCAGAGAATCGATTTAATTCCTCTTGAATTAACATACCTAGACCATTGTTGTAAAGTTGTAAAAGATAGAACTTCTGTTTTAAATAAAATTCTAAACTAGCGACTAGATTATCATAAATCAGCAATTCGTCCATGTTCTCCGAAAAATGTATCTTTTCCCTGACTTCATCGTGCATTCGTTGAATATATGATTCAATAATTGATTCTTTAGAGTCGAAATTACGATAGTAGGAAGATCTGGCTACCCCAGATACTTTTACAATGTCTGTTACAGATATTTCTGATAATTTCTTGGTTTTTAGTAAAGTAAATAGTGCTTCTTCAATGCTTTTTCTAACTCTTATGTTCTCACGTATTCTCTTATCCATTTTTATTCACCTCATACGTATTGTACGAGGTTTTTTTGTATAAATCAATATAAATGACACAAAAATGCTTGTTTTGTGCCAGTATGATCTATTGAATTAAAAATATAGTGTGGTACAATTTGATTCAGATAAGGGAATTTTATCAATAAAAAATTAGGAGAGAAAGCCAATGGATACTATTACTATTAAATCTACAATTGACGGAGATTCTTATTCTTTAAAGCAGTTACAACGAATCGAATATGAGCGACAACGCCATGTCCTTCAAGAAATGATTCATTTAGGCGCGGAAGTTACAGATGATGAGAAAGTATTATCGTTTGATGATATTAATTATTTGAGTTATAAGGATGCTGCAAGGATCTTGCTTGATACAAAATTAAAACTTGGGTTAGACGGAATAAAAGAATTATATAAGGATTCCTTAGCCAAATCTGATGCTTTTTGGCGAGAAATTGATTCCAAATATGAAGAAGGAGAACCATATATTGAGGCAACTGCCTATATGGAAGTTACAGGGTTAACTTTACAATCTCTCCAAGATACAATTTCGAAATCAGTTGATGGAGATGTTGCTGGTTTAACGTCGAATCCAGAACATTTTTTTGATGAAAAAATGCCAGGCTTGAAGCCAAACGAAAAATGTGGAACAGAAACAATGGGAATGTTTGGCTCACCAGTTGAAACCGTAGTAATTTTTGATTCGACGATTACAAGCCCTGCGAAAGAAGAAGATGGGTATAGAAACTTTGTCAGCGGAACTTCAAGATTACTAGATGGTACACCTCGTCACGACGTGGCAGTCCATCAAGTGAAAACAAAAGAAGACGGATTCGATTTAAAAATGACTGTCTATTATCCCCAAGCCACGCCTAAAGAAATGGTTGATGGTCATAAGATTCATCTATTAGTTGAATTTTTAGGTGGAATTATTGCAGCTGCTGGAGATAAAAAAGTAATTTAAATGATTTTACTTTAAAAATTAAGGAGGAATTTATTATGGAAAATGCAAGACTAATGGATCGACCAGAGGATTTTAAGAAATTAGGTATTAATCCTGATAAAGTAGAATTATGGGAAGGTGGACTTCGCAACACAGATGATATCGGAAATAATGAAGTTTGGTATTTTGACGGAACTTTTGAAGATGGTAGTAAAGTAATTATTGGATTTCGTCCTAAGACGGCAGCTGGAATGGGAGAAAAAGGTTTTTCCCCTAATTTGAATCTAGATATAACTAGACCCAATGGAACGACAACACAAGAATTTGCTTTTGCTACCATCGAGAATAGTTCAATGAGTAAGGAAAAATGCGATGTTCATTTTGGACCTGACTATTGTACAGGGAATTTTAAAGACTTTGATGTTCATGTAGAAAGTACCGCCACACTCGCTTGTGATTTACATTATCATGCATTAACAGAACCATTCAGACAAGCTACTTCAGAAATAGCTTTAGGTGACGAAGGCCAATATTATTATACGGATCTTTGTGTACCAAAATGTGAAGTATCAGGCACATTGACCTATGATGGTAAAAAGGTCGAAGTTAAAGGGCAAGGCTACCACGATCATCAATGGATGAATATTTCCCCTTTTGCAGCATTTCATCATTGGTTATGGGGACGTATGTATACTGAGAAATATGTTGTATACATTTATGATTTTGTTTGTTCAGAGCGTTTCGGATTCAAAAAAATTCCTTTCTTTATTGTAGCTAATAACGAAACAGGCGAAATTTTATTCGAGACAAACGGAAATGTTCTTGTTGACACAGAACTTGTACCTATGTCGGTTGGAAAGGATTTCCCTAAAACTAGTCATTATGTTTTCGATAATGGGGATAAAAAGGCGGTCTTTAATGTTAAGTGGAATGAAATTCTAGAAACACGTGATACCTATGGCAATGCACCAGCAGATAAACAAGAAGCGATAGCTCGTGCTAAAGCTCAGGGTATTTCAGATATGGATAAAGTTGTTGGGGGAACTAAAGCGATGTATGATCAAGCAGGAATCCAACCAACATATATTCGTTTCTTCGCAGAAGGCGGCGTAACTTTGACTATTGATGGAAAAAAAGAAAGTAGCGAAGGGCATATGATTTACGAATACAACTATATTGGTAAAGAAGATAGTAGAGCTGGTGTTTAATCGCAATGCCTTAGAAGTGAAGGGCAGGATCTTTACAAACAATAATCACGTAAAGCTTTTGTCTGTTTTTTGCAACCCTAAAGTGTAACAAAGTGCAAAGAAAAAGGTGTAACACCCTAGAAGTTATGTAGTTGCTGAATCTTTCATCAGTGAATGTTCAAACCTCCAGCTTTCCCTGTCGAATACTATGAGGTGGCTGTGATGTACCAGACGGTCTATAAATGCACCTGTCAGCTGGTCATCATAAAAGATTCCATTCCATTTACTGAATTCTATATTTGTTGTAATAATCAGACTGCGTTTTTCATAGCAGTCTGCAATTACCTGGAATAACAGCTGGGATCCTTCCGCGTAAAATGGAAGATATCCCCACTCCTCACAGATCAGCAAGTCTACTTTACTGAGACGTTTTAGAAGTTTTGTAAGTGACCCGCCGGCTTCAAATATAGTTTCTTTCTTTTGTTATTACGGTAATCAAGCTCCGCATTCAGGACTTTGAAAAGATACTTCTGGTGGCTGTCTCCTGACATCGACAGTGCATTGTCTGCAAAAATTGTACTCAGACGCACTCCCTTGCAGCGTTCATAGATCTGGGTCTTTCATAAGGAACTTGCCTCCCTTTGAAGAGATCATCATACCTTGCAGTATCCGGTGCTTTTAAATCGTCAAGCAGCCACTGATCAATGGCAGGTTTAAGCGGATCCAGCAGAAAGGCTGATTCCTTCGTCGGATGAGAATGTATATTAAAATCCTCCAGATCCAGGTATTTTCTGACTGTCTCATAGTGATAACCTGTCCGGCGCATGATTTCCCGGATAGAAACCTCTCATAGAGACGTTTGATATACTTGATATCATCCATTGTTAGCATCCTTTCTTCCTCCTTAATTTCTTGTCAAACCTAAGGATAATGGATTTGAGAGGGTGTTACAATGGTTTTTTATTGCAGAGAGTGTTACACTTTCGGATTGCATTTCGTTACAGTTTTATTACACACTAAACAAATCTCATATCCTATGCTCTTTTAAGATTTATTATCAAGAGTTTAAAACTATATATCCCAATTGTTTTCTTCATTTTTTGTATAATATGAACAGAAAAAATCTTGTGTTTAGAACTTCCAACAAATTATCTATACAACAATATTTGAAACCAAATTAGATCTAAGAGGAAAATGACGTGTACTATAATGAACGTATCAGAGAAATCAGAGTAGAATATTTCTTCACACAGCAGAAGATTGCTGACCTACTACACATCGGACAGCGAACCTATCTGTCATATTAGTTCATATAAACATCTGAGCTATGGCTCCTGAACATCAATAATAACTTTCATTGTTGTCTCCCGGTTTTCATCTATGTACTGATATGCTTTTAAGTAGTCCTTAAACGGAAAATGTTTAGAAATGAATGGTTTTAGTGCAACCTTGCCCTCATCAACGAGATTAATTTCGTAAGCGATTCTAAAGATCCGTAGTGTAATCTTTCCCTGATTCCTGTACAATTGACCCAAAATAGTTTTCAGGAGGTCATAATGATGAATCAGGATAACAAGAACTTATGGAAGGAACGCATCAAGACAAAAACTCAGCGAGGATCTTTATATTTTCGGTTGACAGAATGTCTCTGAAATTTTATACTATAATTTGTTAGAAGATATTGACTGCAATTTACTTCTATCAGCGGACACATCACTTCGATGACTTTCCGCAGTACAACATAAGGAGATCATATTTGACATTACAGGATTTTTTTAATCAGAACCCCAAAATTGCGATTGCGTTTTCAGGAGGTGTGGACTCCTCTTATCTTTTATATGCAGCTAAGGCATCCGGAGCAGATACAAGAGCCTATTTTGTAAAGGGTGCGTTCCAGCCCCAGTTTGAACTGGATGATGCCAAGCGACTGGCGAAAGAGGTTGATGTTCCTCTGACCATTATTCCAGCCGATATCCTGGCGAATGACAAGGTAACTGCCAATCCGTCGGATCGCTGTTACTACTGTAAACAGACTGTCTTTGGTCTGATTCAGGAAACTGCTGCAAAAGACGGTTTTCATACTCTGCTGGACGGAACGAATGCCTCGGATGACGCTTCCGACCGTCCGGGAATGAAGGCTCTGAAAGAACTGCAAGTGCGCTCTCCTTTAAGAGAAGCCGGACTGACGAAAGACGAAATCCGCAAGCGTTCAAAAGAAGCGCGTCTTTTTACCTGGGATAAGCCAAGTTACGCATGTCTTGCAACCAGAGTTCCTACAAATCAGAAAATCACAAAAGAAGAACTCGACCGAGTCTCTTACAGCGAAACTTTCCTGATGAGCCTTGGCTTTCAGGATTTCCGCGTGCGCACCGTTGAAAATGATGCCAAGATTCAGGTTAAAGAAGGTCAGCTTGAGCTGGTATTACAGCACAGAGAACAGATTCTTAAAAAACTACAGCCGCTGTATGACAATGTTCTGCTTGATCTTGTTACACGATAAGGAAAAAATAAAGCCATCTGTATCAACTCATACAGATGGCTTGCACTATTATTCCTCATCAAGATAATACTTCTTCATCTCTTCCGTGAAAGTTTCCAGATGTGATTCCTCGATTGCATATATTTCACTACACAGGCTATCGATGTCGCGGAAATTGTGACTGGTCAAAAGTATGGTTCGTTTTTCTTTCTGCAGCTTCTTTATGATTGCCTTTATTTCTCGGTTCGACTGATAGTCGAGTGCATTGAAGGGTTCGTCCAGGATGATGATATCCTGGTTCTCCATAATTGCCTGGGCGATGCCAAGCTTCTGCTTCATGCCCATCGAATAATTTTTCACTTTCGTTTTATCGTCTGGATTCAGTCTTACCATCTTCATGGTATTTCGGATATCCTCATCTGTAATCTTATCCTGAATGGATGCCAGAAACTGCAGATTTTGAAATCCAGAATAAAGTTCAATATATCCCGGAGCATTGATCAGAATCCCAACTCTGTCGGGAAAATCAGCTTTTTTCCCGAGCTGTTCTCCTCGGATATAAACTTCTCCGCTGTCTGGCTTTACAAGACCAACTAAAATCTTAAACAAAAGCGACTTTCCGCTTCCATTCGCGCCGATAATTCCAACTGTCGCTCCCTTTTCAATCTTCAGGTTGATACCCTCCAATATCACCCTTCCCTTATATTCTTTTGTGACGTTTCTAACCTCTATTACGTATTCCATCTAGTTCTCCTCCATCATCTGGTTCAACCGAAAATATCTCAAGAGTATCCACCCCGCTCCAATCGGTAGGAGCAGAATTCCTGCCATGATACCAAGTTTCATACCATCCCCGGAGAATGTCCCATACCTGCGGGCTAAAAATGCAACTCCTACCGGATTATATTTCAGGACTTGAAAAGGCAATATGCTGATTCCATGTAACACAACAAGGAGTGAAAAAGCAATTGCTGTGTTGTGTAGAAAGCTGTCGATCAGAAGTATCAAGACAAAAAGAAAGATCAGCTCCAGACTTTTTGAGACAAAAAATTCCCAAACAGTCGGAACAATCTCAGGCAGTTTTGCATTCGAATCACCGATCACCAACTTCCAATCAAGATAACCTGCTGGTTTCAATTGGAACACAAGCCCAAGAATTATAGTAATCGCAATGGTAACTAAAGTATAGATAATACAAAACATAGAGCCTGTCTTCAGAATTTCTTTCACCCAATTGCTTTTTCGTCGTAAACGTATCACAACAGAGAGACTGCTGTCCCGCTTTGCTCTCTGATAGAACACACACAGCAGATAAATCGGTACAAGATTATACAAAAGCATATCCAGAAATTCTCTTGTATAAAAATAACCTGACCCCATACCCCAGAACTGATGGATCAGCAGGTCCGGGAGCGTCATTCGATTTCCAAAAATAATCTTGGTGATAACAGAAAGTGCGGTAATCACCAAAATGATCATAGCATTTCTGATCGTAAACAATGTTTTTATGTACCACTGTTGTACGCCACCGAATATTTCCGGAAGGTGAGGTCTCCTAAAAGTCAAAGATTTCCACCAATACTTACTCATCAGCCATAGGATACCTGCCAAAATCAGAATGTCTGCGAAAGTATAGACATAAAAAGGTATTCCCGAGGCCAATGCATGGTGAAACAGAATAAAGTTTCCGGGGGAAAACATTCCCAGTATACTTTTGTGAAGATCAACAACCAACAGAAGATACAAGAAAAGTGAAACAGTAATTGACATTGTTTTTCCCATAAAGTGTTCTAATATTATTGGAATTGTACCATACAGAGTTAACCCGACGACCAGAAATATAACCAGGAAAATAAGTGCCATGACAGGTCTGGAAAAATATTGACTCATTACTTCCAGCTCTTCATGATCCTCTGCCATAAGATAGAAAGTATCTGTTAGCTTTTCAACTTTCAATCCGATAAAAGCAGCAACAATAAGATGTAACAACACATACAAAAGCACAATCAAGAATACAGATGTAATCTGTTCCAAAAAGAAATAACCATATCTTTTATATCTGACCACCGATAAGTCATGGTTTTCATTCATCTGATGATATAATGAAATCGAAAGAAACGGAAGCATAAAATAGAGCGTATAATAATGATCGGACATCGACGCCAATAAAAATTCTCCAAAAGAAAAGAATTCTCCCTCAGCGTGAAGTGTAAATCCCAGCTCCCAGGAGAAAACAATGATAAGCAGCCATATCTTGCCTGTAAAGAATTCGCGAAGATTTTTTCTCACTAAAGGCATATATTCCCCTCCCTCAAGTTTCTAAATGCTAATGGATTTTTGAACCAATCCTCTCTATAACTGATAAATATCTTCCTTTTTTATTTTTTTATAATAAATAAACAGGAAACCTGTCGCAAAGAGCAAAATTATCACTCCGATCATAAACGAGAAAATACTTGTAGCCCCCTGAACCAGAGAAGAAGGATCAAAAGATACAAACAAACTATATTCAGGAATTCGAATATTTGCAAGTATAAAACTATCCAATAAAGTAAAAATAAAAGGCCCGGACAGCACAACAAAGATATTTTTTTCAAAGAGAGAAAATACAAAACCCATTGACCCCAAAAGAAATCCTAAAACAGCTCTCCAGCCGCTGAGTTTCAAACTATAGAGTACCGGTGATTTTACAAAACTATATCCTGAAAAATGATTCATTATTGATTCATCGTGATGATCAGGTGCCTTTACAGCGGGAATTGCAAACTCAGCAGCCAAAAAACTCACAAAGGAAATGGTAAAGACAATGAAGGCAGATGCAAGCGCAACAATCAGCCATTCGGTCAGTAAATACCGGCTCTTTGAAATTCTCGGAACCGTATAATCAATATAATGATTTTTTCTCTTAAAATACACCAACCAGCATACCGGCATCGTTGCTACTGCGGAAAATAAAAAGCAGAACAATTCTTCTTCCTGTTCCCACACCTCAATCTTATGATAATAGACATAACTTTTTAATGAGGCAAGCCCTATGATCGTATTCATCACGACAAAGGACAAAACCACAATGGAAACGGGAAGCAATAATTGATGAATTTCCTGTTTGATGAATCTTCTCATATTATAATCTCCATTGAAAATTCCCTACGCGAACTCCATGCTTCGTATAGGGAATTTTCATGCTATAAACTACCTAATATGCTAATTACTTTTCCATTTACCTGTCACTTGAACCGTTACAGGCGTATTAATATCATTAGAAAATTGTACCCTCATGCTATTACCTTTTTAATGTTTTGCATCACTATATAATGTTTTTACTGAACCGTCATTTACATCTCGAGTCTGTATGTACGGCAATAATTGTATAATCACTTTATAACCATTGCCCTTTATATCTATAAAGTATATCATTTTAAAATTGTTAATTCAATACTTAATCATGTACAAACATTTTTGGGTTTATTGTGCATATATTAAAAAGGCCAAAAAGTTTAAAACAATAAGCTGTTTAAATACCAAACAGCAAGCATTCGAGAATATTGGAACATAGATCCTGATAAAAATCATGTTATTGTATATTATTTGGGGGCCTTCCTATGTGTTGGATGAATTTATATCAGCAAATATCTCCTGAAGATGACAGGACATATGCTGGACAGCAGCACAGGATACCAGAGATGAGCTGTGTGAAGCAATAAAGACAGACTTCCAGTCTATTGTAGAAGTAATTGGCAACTGTCTAAATACCAAGGTAGGTGACTTATAAGCATGCGCACCATCGGAAAAGATGCTAAAGATCTTAGGACCCGAACAAACATGAGAATGTAACCCAATCAGAATGGAATTCTCAAGGTCTCTCTTTAAGAAAACAAATGAATTCCAAAAGGTGATTATAAGCTTCTCGTGGAGAGATCTAGGAATTCCAGTCTTTGTTTTCCTGGAGGTTGAACTGACCAAGGCAAAGGGTTCGGAGATCCGGACAGATTGGAAACAGATCCGGAAGACCAAACGTCTTTGAGAAATTCAAAATATCATCTGTTTATGATTTAACAGGCCTCAATCTCCTTGATATTGAACTCATTTCCGGTCAGCAGATAGGTCTTTTCACTCCCGCAGTAAGGGCAGGACTTCTTATAATCCAGTGTAGAATAGGTTTCCCCACAGTCTTCACAGTACGTCACTGCCCCGATTGGCTCGATCTTTAATTCTGCATATTTTATGAGTTCAGACTTCTCCCTGAAGTACCGCCAGCAGTCGGTGAGGTAAGCGGGGATAACCCCGCTCACCTCACCGATCTGCAGTGTCACGGAAGCGATCTTCGAAATCTTTTCTTCCTCCGATAAATCGTCCAGAATTCTTCCCACGTGAATGATCAGTCCCAGTTCATGCATCTGTATACACCTTCTTTTCTCAGTTTTTGTTCCGGATGATCTTGATCTGTCGTTTCAGCGCATAGGGCAGAACTTTTCTGATCTTATCCTCACTTCTGGCCATGTTGCTGGCTGCCGGTATCTCACGGTTTAAATGTATGGCATCGAATTCGCACTTTGTCGTGCAGACTCCACAGCCGATACACTGATTCGGATCCACAACCGACGCCCCGCATTCCAGACAGCGACTGGTCTCAGCTTTCAGCTGCTCTTCCGTGAATGGCATTCGCGTATCGTCAAACGTCGATGCCGGCTTCACGCCTTTTCTATGGTTTAGGCTCTGGCGCGGCGGTTTATCGTAATTTTCTTTTGGTATATCAAGGTTTTCCTTATCCAGTTCCTTGAATTCTCTGCGGTTTCTCCCGATTGTAAGGCTCTGTCCCTCATGGACGAATCTGTGAATCGAGACTGCCCCTTCTTTTCCTGCTGCAATGGCATCAATGGCAAACTTAGGACCTGTATACACGTCCCCGCCGACAAACACATCCGGCTGATTGGTCTGATAGGTCAACGGATCCGCCACGGCGCCGTTTCCTCTTCCGAATTCGACTGCGCTTTTGTCCAAAAGATTTCCCCACTGAATGCTCTGTCCGATACTCATCAAAACATTTTCACATTCTACGGTGATCAAATCATTTTCATCATATTCAGGATTAAAACGTCCTGTTTCGTCAAATACAGAAGTGCATTTTTTCAGAACGATCCCCTTCACTCTTCCGTCTTCTGTAAGGACCTCTTTCGGTCCCCATCCATTATGAATCGTCACGCCTTCCAACTCAGCCTCTTCCTGTTCTTCTTCTGCCGCAGGCATAATGTCACGCCCCTCCAGACAGTACAGCGAAACCTCTGAAGATCCGGCGCGTGTGGCAGTTCTCGCGACATCGATGGCCACATTGCCGCCTCCGATGACAACGGTACGCCCTTCCAGCTTTGTTTCCTCATTCTGATTCACCTGATGTAGGAAATCGACACCGGTCCATACGCCTCCGGCATCCTCACCGGGAACATTCGCATTCCTTCCTCCCTGGCATCCGACTGCAACGTAAAAGGCCTGATAGCCATTTGCACGAAGGTTGTCAAGTGTAATATCTTTTCCGACTTCCACACAACATTCAAATTTCACACCCATCTCGCTAAGAACATCGATTTCCGCGTTTAACACATCTTTCTCCAGACGGAATCTCGGAATACCATATTCCAGCATGCCTCCCGGTTTTTCATTTTTATCAAATACCGTTACCGGATATCCTTTCTCGGCAAGATAGTTCGCACAACTCATCCCGGCAGGTCCGGCTCCGATCACCGCGATCTTCTCTGTAAAGGGTTTTCCGGTCTGATTGAGCATCTTCGGAATATAACGGGTTTCGGAATTCAGCTCCTGCATGGCAATAAACTTCTTAATCTCATCGATCGACACAGCCTGATCAATAGTTCCGCGTGTGCAGGCATCCTCACATCTGTGGTTGCAGATGCTCCCACATACCGCCGGAAATGGATTCTCTTTCTTGATCAGTTTCAGAGCTTCCAGATACTCCCCTTTCGCAGCCTTTTTGACGTATCCCTGAACTGCGATATGAGCCGGACAGTTTGCCTTACAGGGGGATGTACCGGTATCATAACAGTTGATCTGATTGTCATCTCGGTAATTCTCATTCCATTTCTCGGGCCCCCATTTGACGGCGTCCGGAAGTTCATGTCGTGGATATTCAATTTCTCCGTTTTTCGTGCAGAGCTTCTGCCCCAGCTTTACCGCTCCTGCCGGACAATGCTCCACACACTGGCCGCAGGCAACACAATTCTCGGGATCGACTTTTGCTATGTATGACGAACGTGACAGGTTTGGCGTGTTGAACAGCTGCGAAGTGCGAAGTGCATAGCAGGAACAGACACAGCAGTTACAGATCGCAAAGATCTTATCCTCACCGTCAATATTCGTGATCTGATGGACAAGTCCGTTATCCTCTGCACGCTGCAGGATCTCCATCACCTCATCACGGTCTATATAATGTCCTCTTCCTGTCTCGACAAGATACTCTGCCATATCACCCAGACCGATACACATGTCTTCTTCCAGATGGCCACAGCCCTCTCCCATGATTCTTCTCGATGTCCTGCAGGAACAGGGCCCTACCGCATACTGTCCGTCGTACTTATCCAGCCAGTGCGAAATATGTTCAATACTCACAGATTCCTGCTCAGTGGGGATAGCCTTTTCCACCGGTATTACATGCATTCCGATTCCCGCACCACCGGGTGGTACCATCGGAACAACGTTCTCAAGAGGAAGCAGTGACATGTCGTAAAAAAACTTTGCAACTTCCGGATGGCTTTCCACCTGTTCTTTATTCATGTTCATAAACTCGGCGCTCCCGGGAACAAACATTGGCAGCACATACTGCTTGTGGTGATCCCCATTCTCCCGGTTGAACTCCAGAATTCCGATCACACACATCTCATGCAGAATCTCTTCCATATGTGTCAGATCCATCTGATTTTTCTTTGCAAGTTCTTCCGCCGTCATGGGCTTTCTGACTTTCATGGAGAGGGCAATTCCTGCCATCTCATCTGTCAGAACAGATGCCAGCCCCTGGTATTCTGAATCCTCTGTGGTAACCTCATGCCCGATCCGGTTCGTAACTTTCTGACCCAGTTTCAGGATTAATTCTCTTTCTTCCGCCATAAAAAGCCTCCCTTATTATCAAAAACAATATCTGGTCATACCAGCATCTGTTATATATTTAACATTATATCATTATGCACAGATTTCGTCAATTATTCGCAGTTTCTTTATATGATTCTATAATTTTATTATTCATTCAAGTTGCTTTTTTATGATTTTTGTCATAAAATAGATTTATGGTATCTGGTATGACCAGAACCAGAAAGGTGGAAATCCAATATGGAATTCAAAAAGATCGTAGCTCCTACAATGAAGGATTTATCTGTACAGCAGCTGGAAGATAAGATTTTATCGGGTGAATTAAAGATTGGAACCAGACTCCCCTCAGAGAGGGTGTTATCTGCCGAGATGAATGTAAGCCGTGCCGTAGTAAACAGTGGCATCAACGATTTAAAACAAAAAGGTTTTATAGAAATACTGCCACGACAGGGTACCTTTGTCACTGATTATAGTAAAAACGGAAATTTGGAAACTTTAATTTCTCTGCTGGAATATCGTGGAAATCGTCTGGATCGTTCAGAAATCCGGGCAATTATCGAAGTCCGCATCTCCCTGGAGCAGCTTGCCTCAGAACTTGTCATTGACTGTGCCTCTGATGAAGAGTTAAACGAACTTGAACAGACAGCCAAGACACTGCCACACGCAAAGTCTGTACAAGAAGCATCAGAAAAAGCTTTCGAATATCACCATAAGCTTGCCTACTTAAGCCACAACACGGTCTTAACCCTGATTTACTCTTCTTTTAAAGATATTGTCATCAGCCTCTGGGTGAAATATTGCGATATCTATGGGGCTGACTCTCTGTTTGAGAATATTATGCATCTGCAGAGTTTCCTGAGAAAAAGAGACAAAGATGGAGCCTGTACATGGATCCGAAAATATCTGGGGGAATCCATCGATGGATCGAAGCAGATTTATGATCACTGAAGGTAACTTTAACAAACAAAAGACTGATAAACAGCGGCTTCTATGATTTAGCCACAGCCTATCAGTCTGTGCACAGCAACTATTGAAAGCGTTGTGTACCCAACGGTACACACGGTGTGTAAGAGGACGGAAGTTAATCACTCCCTTCTACTCGATTCGAACCTTTTAATCAGATTTTAAAGTCTTTCGATGACGTTTAATGTCCTCCGCTCAACTTATAAGTCATTCTATTTCTTCTTGAAATCTTCAGCAGATTGATAGCAGTCGGAATTGCTCCGGCTGCCGTGAATATGTACACCATAGCGAGGTCTCCGTGATAGACATTTCCATCTACGTATCCCTCCCCGATCAGTTCCGGCAAAGAACGGAAAGCAGCAAACAAATCCAGGTCATCTTTGAAATAATTATGGACACTGACTGCCCAGTCCAGTCTGTTTCCAAAATACACCATAATTATCATGATAACAGCACTGATCAGAATACCTTTAACACTCAGACGTCCTCCCATAAGTTCATATTCTTTTAAAGTACATACCCCGAGAACAATTCCGGAAAGTACTGCGACATAACCCAGCTGTCCGAGAAGTACGATCACAGCAACACCAATCAGAGATCCGAGCAATGCTCCCACTGCACCGGATACCACATTCTCTCCCTTTGCACTTTTTTTATCTTCTTTCTCTGTTACCTCAGTGGAACGCTTCAGAAAAGATTCTTCTGACAAAAGGGAATATGTTCCATTGACACTGTACACATCTGTATCCCCGATCTTTCCGGATAACTCACAGCAATTTTCATATCCGTTTTTTATCAGAAACGTAGTGACTGTATCCAATGCATCTTTTACTTTTTCTTGTGACTTTCTCATCGTCATCTTGCCCGGAATGATAAAGCTGATACGATAACCCTTGACAGTACTTCTTGCAAGAGATTTTGATTCTTTCACAACATTTTTCAGAAGACCCGCATCAGGAAACTGTCCACCCTGACTTACTGCAGCGATAAGCTGATACTGATTTGTCTGTTCAAAAGGGGTTAAGCAGACGATAAACCCCCGATAGTTCCCAAAAACAGTCATTGAATCCTCATCAAAATTGAGTCCCAGCTGATCTGCAAGCTCCTGCCAGTTTTCCTTTTGTTTTTTATTACCCATGAACCATCCTCCCATATGATGTACGGATTGCTACGTACTTTGTGTTCTTACAATCCTTTGTATCATTTTATTGTATTGCAATCCTATTCATAGGTCAAGAAAAATATATGCTTACAATTCAACTGTAAAACAACTCCCTTTTCCTTCTTCGCTTTCTACCTCTATCCTCCCGCCATGTGCCGTGACAATAGACTTTGCAATTGCCAGTCCGATTCCCGCGCCTCCTGTTTTCCGGTTCCTGGATTTGTCTGTGCGGTAAAAGCGATCAAAGATCAGATCCTGGTCCTCTTTTGGAATGCCGATTCCATTATCCCTGACTTTTATCAAAGCTTTTTCCCTCTGACTAAATACCAGGATTTCGACCAATCCCTTCCCATCGTCTGAGGGTGTATATTTTACAGCATTTGACAACAGATTTGTCACAACTTGTGCCATCCTCTCACGATCGGCACAGACAGTTGTCCTGGATCCGGATGCCTGAATTTGAATCCCCTGTTTTTTGGCCTGAGCTTCCCATGAGGGAACGATACATTCCACCAGTTCCCAGAGATCCACAGATGTCAGGCTTAATTGTCTGCTGCCGCTTTCGCTTTTTTCAAGAAGCTCCAGATCCTTTACGATCGTACCGAGGCGCTCTGCTTCCTCACGGCAGCTGTTCAGCCTCTCCTCGGTTGGTTCCCAGATCCCGCTCGTCATAGCCTCCAGATGCGTTCCGAGTGATGTCAGTGGTGTTCGGAGTTCATGCGCAATATCCGAGGTCAGCTGTCGTCTGGACTGTTCCTGATCATAGAGTGCCGAAGAGAGATGGTTCACGGCACAGACCAGGTCATCCAGCTCCTTTGTACTCGTCCGAGATTCGATCTGAACGCCATATTCTCCATCCGAGATTCGTCTTGCCGCCTTCGATGCTCTGGTGATCGGATAAACAATATGGCGTGCGAGAATCAGCCCGGTTATGATGGCCACCGCAAAAGCCAGAAGGCTGATCGAAAGTAATACAAGATTCAACGCCCGGATAAAGTGGAAGTCACTCTCACTGAAGAAATAGGGTCCGTAAGATTTAATGGAAACAGAGCCCAGTTTTTCACCGTCGTGTCTGAGATCATAATTATGGGTTGTAAACTCACCGAATTTCTGTGCCTTATTCATACGATTCGTGATATCCCCCATAATCTGCGAGCAGAGAGACATATCATGATTCTCAGCATCCCAGACCACTATGCCTTCGTTGTCATACAATTTAAGAATATAGCCGTCATAGAGGGAATACATGCCAACTGCATGAATATACTCCCGGTTCCACGTTTTTGTATCCTCATCCCACTGACCGGAGAGATCGGAGACGATATTCTCACTTCTCGCCTCCTCCTGGTCCCGGATATAAGCTGCGAACTGCCTGTTGATCACTATATTTGCGAGAATACCAGTCAATCCGATCACAAGCAATAGGACTGTGAGTATAGTAAGAGAAAGCTGGGTTCCAAGACTTCGTTTCTTCTGTTTAGCTGACATCATTTCCTCCAAATTTATAACCCAGACGATGCACGGTGAGAATATACACCGGGTCTTTCGGATCGTCCTCAATCTTCTGCCTGAGGTTCTTGATATGGCTGTCAATCGCACGGTCATATCCGTCGAAATCTTCTCCGAGCGCCAGATCAATCAGTTCCGCACGTGTAAATACTTTCCCGGAGTACTTTACAAATGCAGCGAGAATTTTCATCTCCGTTGCAGTCAGCGTGACCTCTTTGTCTTTTTTTCGAACAATTCCCTGATCAAAGTCGACAAACAGATCCCCGTTTCGAAACGAATTCCGCGTTGTCAGTGGAACCAGATCATCCCCGGAACGCCGAAGAAGAGCCGCCGAACGTGCCGACAGCTCTTTTAAGCTAAATGGTTTCGTAATATAATCATCCGCTCCCAGATCGAAGCCATGAAGGAGATCATCCTCTGTTACCTTTGCGGTCAACATGATAACGGGGACACGAGAATACTGCCGAATCCGCCGGCAGACTTCCTCCCCTGAGATATCGGGAAGCATGAGATCTAATACAATCAGCGACAGATTCTCATGTTCGCTGATCTTTAGTGCCTCACGGCCGCATTCCGCCCGAAAGGTCTTGAAACCTTTACTTTCATATAAAGCATTTAACACCTCCAGGATCTTTGGCTCATCATCCACCAGCAATACGTTCTTCAACACAAGACCTCCCATTTAAAAAATCAGTTTTTATGATCATACGTCCACATCGGCACTCGTGTCAAGCTTTACTGGCAGCAGGAAGCCGGTGCAAACCAGGATTCGGGATAGAGCTGGGTCTCGTACTGTGAAACTTCATTTTTGATGGCATCGGGATCTATATGATTGATATCATCCACAACCTTGACGTAACCGTAGGAGGTATTGTCACCATTGGAGAATTCGAAATCTTCGTCCGGATAAAGTCCAAGTGTATTCGAACCCCTGGAAAGCCCGCCTTTTTGATTATAGACCGGGACAATCAGCGTAGAATTCTCTTCCCTGTCGGACTGATTATCAATTTCCCATTCTACCTGAATGTCTTTTTGCACCACCAGTATGGCAGGTGTAAATCCATCATCGGTAAGAGATATGGATACGTTCTGTGTTTTCGAACTGCTTTCATCATCACGGATCTCGGCGACAGAGAGATCATCCGCCGGAATCTTGACCTTTGCAGGTTTTGGAGTCTGATCGGATGCATTTCCACCATCCTCAGAGGCTTTTGGAATTTCGGTTCCCGGCTCCACAACTGTGATGGTACTTCTCACCATGCCCATCCAGCAACTGTACTGAAACTCACCTGTTTTGTCCGGAGTGAATTCGATCACATTTTCCCCATCTTTAAACTGATACTGGATATCATATTCCGGAATATTGATTGACCGGTTACAGCCGTTGATGCTGCCCTTTGGTGCATCGATCACCCACTTTACCGGAGTTCCCTTTGTGACTGTGATTGCAGGAAATGCACGTGGCAGAAGTGTTGAATTCACAACCTGCTGTCCATCTTCGATCTTTGCAGGTACCTCAGATCCTTTTTTATTGTCAGCAGCTTTTGCGGTGATCTGAGGTGTCGATATCCCAGCCAGTGTCCAGCCCTGTGAAAACATGGACAATCCGAGAACTGCTACGAGCACAGCGCCGGCTGTCATCACTTTTTTTGTAAACTTTTTGCTCAGCACAGTGGAGAGAGCTCCAAGACCAAACATCAGCGGCACCGTCCCGAGACTGAACAGGAACATGGAAAACGCACCTGCAAATGGGCTTCCCGTAGATAGTGCGTAGATCTGCATGGACTGCAGAGGCCCGCATGGCATCAGCCCATTTAAGAGTCCTACAACCAAAGGACTGTTACTCTTCGCTTTTTTCAGATTCACCCTCTGGGTAAATGCACGCGGCATCCGAGGGGTCAGGCGGCGGAGTCCGGGGAAGATCCCCAGCATATTAACGCCCATGATAATCATGAATACTCCGGCGATCAGCTTCAGTGCTCCCTGAGCTGCCGCTGAAAAACTGATTACAGAGCCAAGGCCGCCGACGATGAAACCGACAGCTGTGTAAGAGATCACCCTGCCAAGATTATACAGAAAAGTCGGCCGAAGTGAAGCAAAGCGGCCTCTGTCTTTTGTATCACCAGTCTGGGAAATACACTGTGACAGATTGATGCCTCCGCACATCGCCACACAGTGGACGGAAGTGACAAGTCCGATGATAAAAAGCATTCCATATCCCATATTCGTCTCTGCAAGCTGACTGGGAGCCAGAAGATTTAACACTCCCGTCCGCTCCAGCAGAACATACAACGCCACAATAATAACAAGAAGTCCCACCGTCCGTTCACTGTTATTCCCCGCTTTTTTTTCGGTGTCAATCTTATCCACTGCTGCAGCTTCATTTTCCCGGATTACAAAATAATCTGCATCTTCGATCACCCGTTCAATCTCGCGTTCTAAGATCTGACTGGCATCGAAATCTACTTCAGCAGTCCCTTTGGCATAGCTTACAACGGCTTTCGTAATTCCTTTTGTTTTGTTCAGTACTGTCTCGATCCGGTTCTGACAGTTCATACATGTCATACCGCCGATCTTAAGGCTTATGTGTCTGATGTCCTGATCCATGTTCACACTCCTATACTTACGTTTTTACTTTGGTATCAATATACCTCAGAAATATGTAGAAGTTGTGGAGACAGATAAGAATCCGGAAAAATTCATGGAACGACAGAAATTCGATATTTTATATAGTCTGTCTTTTTTTCTGAATACAGTCAAAGCCTACTGCAAATGCAAGCACAAGCCCTTTTACAACCATTTGTACATAAGAACTTACATTCATCAACACCATTCCGTTCGTCAACGCTCCTATAATCAGTACACCGGCAACAACATTGGACAATTTTCCGAAACCTCCGCTTACTGACACGCCGCCCAATACTACACAGGTAATAACGTCAAACTCATAACCGTCACCGGCTGTTGGCTGCGCCGAATTAGTCCGGGACAGCATTACAATACCGGCAAGGACTGCAAAGAGTCCCGACAGTGAGTACACAAGATACTTTACATGTCCCACACGGATTCCGGACAACTTCGCAGCCTCTTCATTTCCGCCCACTGCATAGAAATAGCGTCCAAAATATGTTTTATTCAATATAAAACTCCCTATTGCAAAACAGATAATCATAATGATAACCGGAACAGGAATCGGCCCTGCATAACCCTGTCCGATCATTTTGAACTTCTCTGTAAAACCATTAATTGGAATGCCGCCGCTTATGATGTATGCAAGTCCCCTAAAGACGGTCTGTGTTGCAAAAGTTGCGATAAGAGCCGGCATACCTACTGTGGATACCATAAAACCATTGAACGTCCCAATCAAGGTAGCAAGCAGAAGAGACAATAAGATGGCCAGATACATATTCATTCCATTATGTACCATAAAATATGCACAGATAATATTTACAAAAGTAATAATAGAACCTGTCGCCAGATCAATCCCGCCGAGCAAAATAACAAAAGTCATACCAATGGAGGCAATTCCATACATAGATACCTGACGCACCATAGTAATAATATTATTCGGAGTAATAAATCTGGGGTTAGCAATTGTAAATGCAATAAATAATAATATGAATACAACCCATATTGCTTTATCTTTTAGCTGATATACCACTTTTTCCTTCATACTGGCTCACCCTCCCTGACTGCTGCTGACGCAAATGCCATAATTGTATCCTGATTAAAATCGTACTTTTCCAGTTCGCCTGTAACGTGGCCTTCTGATAACACGACAATTCTGTCAGACATTCCCATCAGTTCCTCCATCTCTGAAGAAATCAGCAGAATCGTTTTACCTTCCTTTTCTACGAGATGGTTCATCAGCTTATAAATTTGATATTTTGCCCCCACATCAATACCTCTGGTTGGTTCATCGAAGATAACTAGCTCTGAATTTGCCGCCAGCCATCTTGCAAGAATTACTTTTTGCTGATTACCTCCACTCAGATTCTTTACCGGTTGTTCTAAATTGGGAGCTTTAATTGCTAACTCCTCCTTATATTTTTTTGCAACTGCTTTCTCTTTTCTTGTATCGATTACACTCATGGTAGAGTTTCTCTCATATACTGCCATATTGATATTGTTTTTTATAGAAACGCCGAGCATAGCTCCGTGGCGTTTTCTGTCTTCAGGCACCAGTGCAATCCCTAAATCGATTGCCTCTCTGGGATTCCCGGGATTGATTTCCTTTCCGTTAAGAATGATTCTTCCGGACTTTTTCTTTGCAGCACCAAAAATTAAGTGGGCCAGTTCCGTACGTCCGGCCCCTACCAGCCCTCCGAGACCCAGAATCTCGCCTTTATGGATCTGAAAACTAATATTCTCATCTCCATTTCCACAGACATCCTGAAGTTCTAAAACGACTTTTCCCTTGTCGATGCAATCCTTCTTTCTTGCCGGGTAAGTCTCTGTCAGCTCACGTCCTACCATCAGATGAATCAGTTCTTCCACATGGCTCTCTTTCGTAATCAGTGTTTTCACATATTCGCCGTCACGTAACACGACAATTCGGTCAGAAAGTCGATATATCTCCTCCAGTCTGTGAGAGATATATATAATAGAAATTCCCTCTTTTTGCAAGTGCTTTACGACTTCAAACATGTTTTCAACCTCTGTGCTGGTCAGAGGGGCGGATGGTTCATCCATAATCAATATCTGTGCGTCTTGCTGAATTGCCTTTGCAATTTCAACCATCTGCTGATAGCCTACGGTCAGATTCTTCATGAGCGATTTAGGATTGATTTTAATATGTAGGTGTTCGAACGCTTTTTCCGCCTCCCTTTCCATTGCTGCCTTATCAATTATAAACCCTTTTTTTATTGGCCTTCCCAGAAACAGATTCTCCGCAGCAGATAATTCTGCTACATTGTTAAATTCCTGATAAATAATAGCTATCCCATTCTCTGCTGCCAGCTGGGGCGTCATACTTGTATGTTCATTTCCATTTATCACAATTTTACCGGATGTTGGTATGACCGCTCCGGAACAGGTTTTTATCAATGTTGACTTTCCAGCACCATTTTCACCGATCAACGCCAGAATCTCACCTTTTTTTAGTTCAAGAGAAACATCCTTCAGTGCAACGACACCTGGATATTCTTTTCTTATGTGCTGCAGTTGCAATACATATTCTTCACTCATAATTTTCCTTTTTCTTATTCATAATCTGCAAGATATTCATCCGCATTGTCCGCCTGAATTATTACAAAAGGTCTGAAGATATTATGATCATCGCCCTCAAATTTTTCTCCAGATAAAACTTTTTCATACATTTCCATACAAGCCTTTGCTGTCCTGGAATTGGAACCTTCAAAGCCTGCGGATGCTTTAGAAGCTTCATTTCCTTTTTCAATTGCTCTCATCTGCTGCTCGGTAGCATCAGCAGAGAAAATACCGCAGTCTTCCGGAATCTTATTATTATATTTCGTCAAAAGTGCCTGATTTGCTCCAATGTCAGATCCGGCATCGACTGTTAAGAACACTTTGCAGTCAGGGTGTGCCTGAAGTACTGTTTCAACATTTGTCTGTGCTTCATTCGCCACGAGCCCTTCAATGTTCGCAACTATCTCATATTTGTCTTTCGCAGCTTTTAACCCTTCAATTATCCCCTTTTCTCTTTCCAGCAGAATTGGTGTCTGGGGATATCCGATTACACATACTTCGGCTTTATTATCCTCTGAATAATGTTCATTAATAAAGTCCACTGCCGGCTCTGCGATTGTTTTGCCAAGTTCAGTGTTATCAAGAACCCAGTTCACAGTCGTATTCTCCATCTTGTCATCCCAGCACATTACCTTAATTCCTGCATCAAGAGCCTGCTTACACACATCCTCAAGTGCACTTGGATCAGAAGGATGAACCATAATCATATCAGCGCCCGCTGTTATAAAGTTCTCAATCTGGCTGATCTGTGTAGCGGAGTTATCTTTGCAGTCAACAAGTGTATACTCCCACCCTTTTTCTTTTAGCATTTTTTCAACTTCACCAAACACACCTGCCCAATAATCATTTTCCAGTGACTGTAATGTAATACCAAGTTTATAGCCGCCATCACTTTTTTTAGCAGTATCCTCCGTTTCTGCATTGGAACCGGCTGTCTCCTTCACAGGTGATTCGGTTGTACAGCCTGCCATCATAGACAAACCTACTACCACAGTTGTCAGCATTGCAATGATCCTTTTTTTCATTGAAATTCCCTCCTCATGGAATTATTTATTTTTTGCACTCCCGTGTACAAAAACTTAAAAGCTTGTAAACGCACCATCTATCACAATATCTGATCCAGTAGTAAAACTGCTTGTGTCTCCTGCCAGATATACACAAACAGACTGCAGCTCCTCTGGCTTCCCGAGTCTTCCCATGGGTGCCATTGCATTCCATTGTTCAATCAGAGGTACAAGATCGGAAGAATTGTTGATTAGCTCCGTTCCTATATATCCCGGGCTGATGCAGTTTACACGAACCCCCTTCTTCGCCCACTCTACTGCAAGAGATTTTGTCAGCATAACAACGCCTGCTTTTGATGCGTTATATGCGCATTGAGGCTGCGGCACATTGACTATGTGTGCAGACATAGATGCTGTATTAATAATAGAACCGCCTCCATGTTTCAGCATATACTTTCCAGCGGCTACAGCAGTAAGGTAAACTCCTGTCAGGTTAATGTCTATTACTTTCTTCCAATGTTCAAAGGTCATCTCTTCCGCCGGCTCATTAATACAAATTCCTGCATTGCAAAACGCAGCCTCCAGTCCTCCCAATTCGGAAACCACCTGTTCAATCATTGCATCTACCTGTTCCGGTTCTGTAACATCAGTCTGAACTGCTATTACTTTGCGCCCGGTCCTATCTGCCAGATCTCTTGCCGTTTTTTCTGCCTCATCAATATCAATATCCGCAATAGCAAGATCTGCTCCGGCTTCAGCAAATGCCTCTGCCACACTTTTTCCAATTCCCCGAGCTCCTCCTGTCACAAAAATACGTTTTTCGTCCAATCTCATTTTTTCAATAATACCCATTGTTTTTGCCCCTTTCCCAAAAAGAATATTACACTGTCAATCTATACCCTGTTCTATTCAGCTATTTTTACGACTGCTTTAACGATTCTCGATTTATCTTTCATACTTTCATCCATGGCCCTCTGGATATCTCTGAAATCAAAGATATGAGTGACAATACCTTTTAAATCCACCTTTCCCTCTGCCACTGCCTCTATCGCAATAGGATAAATATGGCGATATCTGAAGACAGTCTTGAAGGTAAGCTCCTTGTCTAGGGCAAGGCTCATGGAAAGATTCATCTTCCCAGTCTTTCCGTATCCCACTAATACAATATTCGACCCCTTTCTTACTACTTCAATTGCCTGATTTACAGTAATTTCTGTACCTGCTGTTTCAACAGCCAGATCAAAACCCTCTCCTTTTGTAATTTGTCTGGCAGACTCTGACACATCTGTCAAACTTGCGTTAATAACACCGGCCGCCCCCAGCTCTATTGCTTTTTCCAGACGTTTTTCCATAATATCTACCACATAAACTTTAGATATTCCACAGGCTTTCAACGCCATCATTGTTACCAGTCCAATACATCCGGCGCCAAACACGACTACACTTTGTCCTACGTGAGCATCTCCCTGTCGTACAGCATGAAATCCAACGGAAAGTGGCTCGGTTAGGGCTCCCTCCAGTGTACTCACATGCTCTGGGAGTTTGAAACAAAA
>ENA-UOOI01000617-UOOI01000617.1-fermentation-metagenome-genome-assembly--contig:-NODE-617-length-43824-cov-18.180470_pt1 | contig 43824 bp, 22 predicted proteins | sample MGYA00245779_ERZ724027 | MGnify/ENA primary metagenome ERZ724027 (study PRJEB28704, sample SAMN03018318) | fermentation metagenome | biome: anthropogenic terrestrial biome; feature: soil; material...
GGAATTATCCCGGCAGTAGATCAGTGGAGCAGCGTGAACCCCAACCTGTAACATACGATGCTAATTTCAAAAAAAGCCATTTCATCATGAGATGGCTTTTTTTGTGCTTTTTTTAACAGGAATCGTTTTTTGTATTTTTGGAAGATCAAGAATCCTGATCATTTTCCATATTACTGGAGTTTGTTTTCTGTCGAGTATACTGTAGAGGGCTGACTCCATACTGCTTTTTGAATATTGTACTAAAATAGCGGGGATCTGAAATTCCAACCATGTAGCTAACCTCGCTTATAGAATAAGCATTCAACTTGAGCAGTTGTGCAGCCCTTTTAAGTCTTACTTTGCGAACGAATTCAATAGGAGTTTGTTGCGTGAGCATTATCATTTTACTATTTAATTTGGAACGACTCATCTTCATGCTGGAAGCGAAATCATCCAACATAAAATGTTCATCATCCATATTTTCTTCAATCACAGCCATAACGTCCTGTAGAAATTTTGTATCTTGTGAAATTGCGCTAACATTTTGCGGATTTGTAATGATATTTCTGTGGGTTTTTTCCATAAAATCATTACGCATTTTCAATATATGATTAATTCTCACCAAAAGTAGACTAATATCTATTGGTTTCTCGATATATGCATCAGCGCCAGCTTTATAAGCAATAAGTTTTTCATCTTCATTTGAGTTTTCTGCTAAAAGAATATAAGGAATATGACTTGTTTTGATATCAGCTTTTATTCTCCTGCAAAAATCCAAGCCTGTCTGTTGTCCCTGAAATAAAATTTCAGAGATGATTAGGTCAGGTACTTGATCTTTGATTTTATTACATATTTTGTCTTCGGTTTCAAACAAATATACACGAAACTCTTTACTTAACGTAACGTAAAAAAAGTTGAGTGTTTCTTTATTTTCAGCGAGTATAAATACAATCGGTTGTTCTTTGGTCTCTTTTTGTTCTTCTGTTTCTTGAACACTAATTTCATTCTCAATTTCAACATAATACGCCACTCTTTCGGCTTTTTTAATTTGAGAATTATCATGCGTGGAAATGGGTTGGTCTGTAAAGCATGTGTTATCTACCGGTAGAGTTACAGTGAAACAGCTACCTTTGCCTAATTCGCTTTCTATTTTAATATTGCCGTGATGAGCTTCTACAAAATCTTTTGCTAACGATAGACCAATGCCTGTGCCTCTAACCAACATTGGATTATCGTTATAGACCTGCCAAAAACGTTCGAATATTTTTTCCCGATTTTCAGGTGCAATGCCAATCCCGGTATCACAAATAGATATTATAAAATCTTTGTGTGATGAAGAAACCTCGGCACTCAGATGAACATCTCCTCCCTTCTCCGTAAATTTGAAGGCATTGGATAGCAGGTTAAACATTACAATTTCTATTTTTTCAAAATCAAAAGTTAATAATTGAGACTTTATACTCGTCGTGAATGAAAAATTAATCTCTTTAGATTCAGCCAGCTCAGAGAATGATTGATATATGTCTTGTAATAAAGCGATGATATCGTTGTTTGTCAGATGTAAAATCAGTTTACCTCTATCTATTTTTCGAAATTCCAGTAGTTGCATCAATGTGTGTGACAATCGTTTTGAATTTCGTTGTAAAAATCCAAGCATCTCTTCCACTTCACTGGAATTCATTTTTGTGTGATTCTTTATTAAATTGTTAAGTGGGGCTTGCATCAAAGTCAGCGGCCCTTTAAAACTATGCAATAGATTGGTGTAAAAAGTTAGTTTGTAGATGTTTAACTCATTTATGCGCTGCAAGTGTTCTTTCGTGCGAAGCCATTGAAAGATTAAGTAGAGCAAAAGAATGAATATGATAAAATAAGCAATGTAAGCCCAGCTAGTTTTCCACCAGGGAGGTAGTACAACAATCTTTAGCTTCCGTGCCTGGGGCATCCAAAATCCTGATGTAGCTGTAGAACGAATTTCGAGGGTGTATTTTCCTTTCGGGAGATTGGAAAATGACACATTATTCACTTTGTCTAAATAAATCCATTCATTCGAGAGTTCTTGGATACGATAGCTATATTTTGTATTCGCAGTAGATGCATAATTAAGTGTCGAGAACCAAACGGTAAACTGCTTTTCACTGTGAGTTAAGGTGATCTTGGATAATTCGTTAATGTCAATGTTTCTATTTGCAGAATTACGGTTGGGAAAAAGTAATTGCGAAAAATAAACAGATTGTTTCGTCGAATCGGGTACAATTTCATCCGGGTTGAAGTATGTTAATCCGGATATTCCTCCAAATAAGATGTCCCCTTTTTCGGTTAACAGATGACCGAACGTGTAGTTAATGCTTGAAAAGTTACCCCCCGCCAATTCAAAATATTGGATATTATTTTTTTCATATCTAAATAGACCGCCTGTCGTACTTATCCAGATTCTTCCCGCCAAATCTTCAACAATGCTTGATATATAAGGAGGATGGTTGTTTTCTGACAGATCTATGCGATCAAAATTGTCTCCGGTTGGACTATATTTACACAGACCTTCAGACGTCCCAACCCATATATCGCCATTACTCGCAATGTGTATTGCCGTTATCCAGTTGGCAGGGATAGACAGTTGATCGTCTGTTTTATGTTTATATTCTTTTGTATTAGACGATATTTGTGAAAGCAGCATGTTCGAATTAAATCGATATAAACCACTGCGTGTGCCAATCCACATATTACCGACTTGATCTTTAGCAATGCTCCATACGTCATTTTTTGCAAATTTTTCAATCTGAATGCATTCATCCTTAGCGGCTGAATAAACCACAAGTCCGCCGTAGGTGAACCCCATCCAGATATTATTTTGCATATCACGGTAAATTGTTTTTGTCAGAGAGATGTTGTTTTGACTGAAAAACTGCTCCATATTGTCTTTCCTTTTAAATGTTTTATTTAGAGGATCGAAAAGCAATACTCCCTGTTTAGTTCCTACCCATAATTGATTATTTATGTCTTCCTCGATGCATTGAATAGCTATATCAGGAGATATTTCAGCTTGCATATGTGTTGGGCAATAATAATTAAAACTTGGATTGGCAGGAATTTTGCCATCTTCAAGTTTTAGTTGGTTTAATCCATTAGATGTACCTATCCAAAGAAAGTCATCATCTGTTTGAATGATAGATGAAATGGCATTATGGGATAACATGTACGAACCTTGTTCGTTGGCTTTTATGTTATGAAAGGGAGTGACAGCTGATTTTCTATGCACATATAGTCCATATTTAGTACCTGCCCAGATGTTACCCGCTCTATCTTCAAAAATCACATTGATGTTATTACTTAAATCTGTTGATGATTTTGAATTCATCCACCATTGTGAATTCGCAACAAACCTATTCTTGCCATTATCTATTAATTCAATGATTCCATGCCATCGTGAGCCAATTAAATAACGGTTGTCACTTAACATTATGAAGCTTTTCCCATCAATGTCGGGATCTATTTTGGTTTTGTTAGTCAGTTGGCGATCGTCTGTGATGTGATAAACATAATTTCTGCTGTCGCTATTTATCCACAATTTGTTGAAAGGATCGATTGAAAAAAAACCGAGTCTGTTTTTTGCTTTCCAAACCTTTATATCAACTATTTGTGACCGGAATAATTGCGTTGGAGAAATTTTTTTTATGGCGCAATAGCCAAAATTTGAACCAATCCATATATTTCCCGCGTTGTCAATGTCAATGAAATTCACATTGAATGAATGTTGATCTTCATTTAGTGGTAACAAAATTGAGGTTGCCATTTCCAGTTCAGGATTGATTACTTTAACGCCATCATTAGTTCCAAGCCATAGATTTCCTTCTGTGTCTTCACTAATGGTGTTTACTTGAAGATGGCTAAACTGTAAGCAATAGTCCGGTTTGACAACTTTACCACCCGGTAATTCCATGTAAGCTATACCCTGATCAGTGGCAATCCAGATGTTACCGTTTTGTGTTTTAATGATTCTTTTTATATTATTGCCGGGAAGTGAAAGATCGCTCTCTTCGTTGGCATAAAATGACAAGTACGTATAACCATCAAACCGGGCTAATCCATATTCGGTTCCAAGCCATAAAAAACCGGTGTCATCTTGAGTTATAGAAGTAATAGAGTAGTTTAGGAGTGAGTTCAAAGCTTCCTCCTTTTCAAAAAAAAGATTGTTTTCCTCTGCCGATAAGTGGCTGCAAAAGAAAAAAAGGGGTAGAATGATGGAATGTCGGATGAAATGTCGCATAAAACTTCACCAAAATTAGTGTGTGTAAATATAGATTTTTTTTTTGTGATTTCGTTTTTTTTTAACGTGTGTTTAGGATTGATTTTATATCTTATGCCCACAAACAACCATGCTTATGAAAAATGTCTATTCTCCGGTTATTTTCTTTATTAGGCAGAAAATATTAAACATATTTAGGGAAATAAATGAGGTTCGAAGACAATCATTTTCAATAATTTTGAAATAAAGAGTTGGTCTCTCCAAAAAGAATGTTCATTAAAAATATTTAAAGCTATGAAAACAAAGTTCATTTTCTCTTTAATTTGTTTATTCTTTTCTGCGAATTTAATTATAAAAGGGCAAAGCCCGAAACGCGATATTTATACCGCTTTAGAATTTAGCTTAGGTATACCTGTGCAATTTGCCCGCTCTGCACCTTTGAGTTTAGGCGACGGAAAAAAAGGATTTGTAATGTTATTCTCGGAAGAACGGAATCTGGATCCTTATGAAGGAAGTTTCTTTTTTCCAAAGAACAGGCCAAAACTTGCTGTTTTCGATTTGGAAGGAAGAGAACTGTGGCGCCGTGAATTGGCGGGTGCATTACCGGGCATTTGGTTTATACCCGTTCTTCCTTTTGACATGGATAAGGATGGAGTAGATGAGATTTATTATGTTAACAACATCAACACGGATAGACCATTTGCATACGAAGGCTATATGCTGGAACGAGCAGATGTTCTTAGCGGAGAAGTGACAGGACGCTGGCCTTGGAAAGCTCCGACTCACAATCAAGCTAACAGTTACAAATGGCGTTTTTTCTTAATCGGTGGTTATGTGAATGATGAGCCGGTTTTGGTAACTACGCAAGGCACTTATCGCGACATGAAGTTACAAGCCTGGAACGCTGATATGTCATCTCGCTGGGAGATCTATTATCCGGATGATTTTAATGGTCCACGTGGCAGCCACACAACGCCAATAATCGATATAGATCATGATGGAAAAGAAGAGTTCATGTATGGAGAGCGTTGCATTTCTTTTGATACTGGTAAGGAACTTTTTGTGTTGGATGGTAATACCTGGAATGATCACTCAGATGTTGTATTGCCAATTTATCAGAAGAAGAAAAGGGAATGGTCATTTTTCACTTGTCGTGAAAAGGGGGATGATGGCAGGCTTCCTCGTGCAGTAATGTTTAATCAAAGAGGCGAACAGGTTTGGGCAATTAAAGAAATGAAAGGACATTTTCATTATGGATGGGTCGGCAATTTAGGCTCAAATGGAGAGCGTATAGCCATGGCGGGCAGATATAATCGGGTATCCGGCGGTGATCCTGAGAGATGGGTTTATGATGCTGATTCCGGCATCGAGATCACGGTGCCTTTTCCATTGGGTGATAAATCGGATAGAAGCTCTTTGCTGGATATGGATGGAGATGGAATTCATGAGTTGTTAATAGGTCAAACGCTCTATAATAATGCGGGAGATATCCTATTCGATTTTGGCGAATCAATGAGCGTTTTATCACAATATAAAATTCTTGATTTACCGGGGGAACAGCTCATGTGTTACTATCCGAATGGAATTGTTAAAATATGGGCTGATCGTAATGGGTCTGAAACTACAGAAATGAAAAAAAGATTTTCGGATCCCATTTATGTGAATAATGTCAGGCACAGTTCAACAGGGTATAATAGAAATTATCCAATCTTAAATTATTAGCGATGAAGGGAACAGTAATTTTATGGTTTGTGTTGTTTCTCTTTAACATTGTAAACGCACAAACTGTTACAAAACAAGATCTGGAAAGATTTACTCCCCTTCAGTTAGCATCTTTTGTTGCGGACAAAGTGGTAGATAACACGCATTTCGGATATGAATATACACTTCAGCCCCTATATGCTGATATCGAGTTTATTAACTTTGGGAATAACAATAATGATTGTATTCCAGGCGTAAGCTATGCAGTTACAGTCATGTTATCGGAGATTGCCCAGGTAGAGGAAATTGAGGTGGGACGCACAGGGGCATTGAAAATTTGGATTAATGGACAATTGGTGTTTAGCCGGGAAGATCATCCCGATTTTCAAGTTGAGTTTGATGAGAAAACGTATATTTTGCCTGATAAATTCACTGTCAATCTTCATAAAGGAGAGAATGAGGTGTTGATAAAGTCGGATTACGATGGTCACGGCGATTGGTTGGTGCTTCTGCAAAGTAAGAATTTGGGGAGATATGCCGATAAGGGGAAGCGTATCCGTTGTACTTTAAGTCGATATGCCCCAAAAATACATGATGCTAACTGGTTAATCCTGGGCACCTTTGATGGTAATATTCATACCGTGCTTGAACCCGAAGAAGAGTTGGTGTTTTATAGACTTTATCATTCAGGTGATAGAAAATTCACATGGAATATTCCCAGATCCAACTTACTTGTCAGTAACAGGAATGGTGGAAAATTCTTTGATTGGAGCTACCATGTGGGATGTTTCATGTGGGGTTTGCAAAAATTATCTCATGAAACCGGAGATGAAAAATATGTGAATTTTGCCGATAAATGGTGTGAATTTGTCTTATCCTCACGTCAAATGGTAGAATATCAAACCCGCGAATTACATGCCGTACGGTCTATGAATTTTGGAATTGCAGGGCGCCCTATGCTTGATTATACTTCAGCCCCGGCCATGGCTTTTGTCACTCGGTTGGCTTATGGAAGAGATTTTCCGGCAAAGGAACAGTATAAGACTTTTTCTGATAGTATTCTCTCATATCTGATAGAAAAACAGTTTCGTTTTGATGGAGTATTTGCACGTACATACACTGTCGAGCCATCGATTTGGGCAGATGACATGTTTATGGGTCTTCCCTATCTTATCTATTCGGCAAAGACTGTTGCAGACCAAAAACTTTCGGGACAACTATTAAATGATGCAGCAAAACAAGTCATCATCTTCAGCAGTTATCTTCAAAATTTGCAGGACGGACTTTTTATGCAGGCTTGTTATCCACAGAATCCTGATTTCAAGACGCCGTATTGGTCACGTGGAAATGGCTGGGCCTTATGGGCAACTTCAGAGGTATTGATGGCTTTGCCCAAGAACCACACGTCATACGGGCAGTTATTGAGTATATTCAAGAGACAGATCGATGCTCTGGTAGCTTGTCAGAATTCAGATGGCACATGGAACAATGTTCTTGATATGGATAATTCCGTGAAGGAGTCGTCCGGGACAGCAATATTTACTCTTTGCCTTGCACGGGGTATTAATGAAGGTTGGCTAGATAGAGAAAAGTATTCAGCAACAGTTGAATCGGCATGGAAAGCATTGCGTTCATTTGTGGATGAGAATGGAGACTTTAACGGTGTTAAAGGGGGAACTAATTTCAGTGATGACCCAATGGATTATGAGCGAACTCCATTAATACAAAGTGATACACACGGCCTGCTCCCTTTAATATTTGCTTGCATAGAAATGGAACGATATTATAAGAGCAATCATTAAAAAAACTTCCGAGTCTTCTTCTGCCGACAAATAACAGATAATAACAATCGCAGCGATTAAACGATATGTCTTACGATCATCTGGTCTTCACCATTCATTGGATGGGGTGACTATCTATTGTGTATTTTAGGTATAATTTGGGATAAAACAGACTTTTTTTAGCAAAAATCAAACATAAACAGGATGTCAGAAGAAAAATATTTAAATAATCGACAGAATTCAAAAAAAATCAAAACTGAAACTTCTCTTTTTGATATACTTTTGAAACAGGTTTAAGCAGTATATTGCTGCTATGCTTTTTATAGGGAAAGAATATTTTATTTAATTGCCAGAAAAAACAAAAAGTTATGAGGTATTCATTAAATTGTTCTCCAATCTTTTTACGTTTTTGGGGAATATTAATTTTATTACTTGGGGTAGTTGCAGTTAATGCACAAACTATCAGTGTGACCGGAACTGTAACAGATGCGGAAACAGGAGAGACCGTTATAGGTGTGAACATTATTGAGTCTGGAACAAAGAAAGGGACTGTGACGGATATTAATGGTGTTTATAATTTATCGGGAATTCCTTCAAATTCTCAATTAACTTTATCAGCGATTGGGTATGAAACTTTACAATTAAATACCAACGGAAGAACGCTTATAAATGTTAAGCTTGTTCCGGCAATAGAGTCGTTGGACGAGTTAGTTGTTATCGGTTACGGAACTGTAAGAAAGAAAGACCTGACCGGTTCCGTTGCTGCTATCAGTCAAAAAGATATAAATAAATCAATTTTGACATCTCCTGAGCAAATTTTACAAGGTAATGCTGCAGGAGTACATGTAGTGACTACTTCTGCAGAACCGGGAGGGGATGTTGCGATCAGAGTTCGAGGTAGTAGTTCTATATCCGGTGGAAATGAACCACTGATTGTAATAGATAACATCCCATCTGATAAAAGTGCTTTTTCTGCATTAAGTGTCAATGATATAGAGTCAATGGACATTTTGAAAGATGCATCTGCAACAGCTATATATGGCTCACGAGGTGCCAATGGGGTTGTTATGATCACAACAAAGAAAGGCCAAACAGGGAAAGCCAGAGTTTCCGTTGATGCTAAAATGGGAATTTCGGAGCCTAAAAATTTACTGCCGATGATGAATGCGGAACAGTTTATTTTTTATGACAATATTGGACGTCTGAGCAGGGGGGTAAATTCATTGAATAAGAATTATCCAAGTGAAGCAGGTGTTGGGCAAAACTATATGGCTATGCTGGTGGATAATGGCTATAGGAACGAATATAATGTGCAAATTTCCGGGGGGTCTGATAATACAACATACTTTATCTCCACGAATTTGCAGGATGTTAAGGGACTGTTGAAAAATAGTCATAGCACACGATTTGGCGTAAGAGGAAAATTCAATCTAAAGTTACATAGAGATGTGGACTTTCAGATTAATACTTCTGCAAGCCGTGCAAAAAATCAGAAAATTAGCGGGGGAGATAATGGAGCGATGGTGAGGGCTGCCGGGGTTAGACCGAATACGAGTATTCCTGACGGCTCTTATTTCCAAGATGGTTTTTTCATCGACTCGGAAACGGGTGAATTAACCTCAGTTGGTGACGTTACAGGTAAAACAATCAGTATCCTTGATTATAGACGTCCATTTAAATTCGATATCAGCGGACAATTAAATTGGAGGATTTTACCTGAGCTGACATTCATGACAAGAGGTGCCTGGCAATATTCAGACGAAATGAGATACCTGTACGAACCAAGATATTCGCAATCATCTCCGGCAAATATTGATAAAAACAACAAAGCAAGAAGAACTTCTTATAACCGTGATGGATGGTTAAACGAAAATACATTGAATTATATTCAAACATTTAATGAAAAACATAATTTTAATGCTTTGGCTGGTGTTACTTTTGAGCATAATAAAAGAGAGGATTTTTATGCGCAAGTAAATAAATTTGAAACCGATGATTATTTGTGGAATAATTTAGGGGCAGGATTATTAAACCCTGTAATGAATTCCGGAAGTAACATGTACTCTTTAGTCTCTTTTTTGGGACGTGTTATGTATGATTTTGACTCCCGCTATTTTATTACAGGCACGTTTCGAAGTGATGGCTCTTCCCGGTTTGGATCATCTAATAAATACGGCTATTTCCCTTCTGTAGCGCTAGCATGGAATATTAAAAACGAAGAGTGGTTGAAAAAATCTGATTTGCTTTCAAGAATGAAGGTAAGAGCAACCTATGGAATATCGGGAAATGATGATATCAGTCAATATACTTCCATGTCTCTGTTAGATGACAATAAAGTCCTGATTGGGGGTGCAGAATCAATTGGAAATGTTCTTGATCAAATTGGGAACTCAAATATTAAATGGGAAACTACGCATCAATATAATACAGGTTTGGATCTCGGATTCTTTCAAAATAGGATAACATTAGGAGTAGATCTTTATTACAAGATTACTAAAAACTTATTGTACGAGTATCGCTTACCGCTTACAACCGGATATTCATCGATTATGTCTAATATTGGACGTGTAGATAATAAAGGATTAGAAATTGAACTGTCGTCTCATAATATTAGTTCGAGAAAATTCCATTGGGTTACCGATTTCAACATCGGATTTAATGATAGCAAGGTGGTGGACCTGGGAGATAATGACAAAGTTGTCCTCTACAGAGGAAATGGAATGATGAAAGTTGATATTGTATATCTACAAAAGGGACAACCGCTGAATGTATTGATCGGTCATGAAGTGTCGACTTATAAAAATTGGGAGGAAGTCTATGATAACGATGTTGTTTATTATGAAAATCCAAAAAGTTTGAAAACAATACCCGGTATGCCCAAGTATCAGGATACGAACGGAGATGGGGTCATTACAGATGCCGATATGGTTGTTTTAGGCATCACGATGCCAAGAACAACATTCGGTCTTACCAATACTTTCACGTATGGTCAATTTGATTTGTCCGTTTTCATCAATGGGGCTTTCGGTAATAGTGTATATAATGGGAACAGCGGAAAATTATTTACATTTCAATCAAATAACAACAATCAGTACCGCATGGCAATGGACTCATATCGGAATATGAATGCACTTATAGGTGATCCGGGATATAGCGATGGAAAGTACCCAATTCCAATTCACAATAAAAAAGGACCGGTATCTTCACAAACAGCCTATACATCTACAATGAATTCCAATTATGTGGAAGATGCCTCCTATTTACGCCTAAAAAGTCTTAGCTTATCTTACCGGTTTCCGGTGAAGTATCTAAAAGCAATTAAATTAAGTGGTTTGTCAGTGGGGTTGAATGCAACCAATCTTCTTACGTTTACCAACTATTCAGGAATGGATCCTGAAATGTCAAGTACGGAAGGTTCTTCTAACAGTCGGATAGGAGTTGACCGAAGTGCATATCCGGCATTCAAATCCTATACTTTCACAATGAATGTAAACTTTTAATTACTGTCACGCAACAAGCGTGATAATTGTTCACATATATGATTAAAGCGAGTTCACTAAAGTTAGACTTTTACTACAATCGGCAAAGTAAATAAATTTACTCTGCTCTCGTTAATCGCTAAAGTGCCATACACCATATTGAAAAAAAATAATCGTATGAAAAAAAGAATATTTTACAAACTGGTTTTATCGACAATTCTGATAGGTCTTATTTCATCTTGCGCTGATTTTTTAAAGGAAGATGTTTTGGATCAGACCAATCTTGACAATTACGTTAAAACTGATGAAGAGGCCGTGAAATTTTTATACGGAGGTATTGCTGCTGTCCGAAATACAGTTTTTGGCAGAGATTTTATCTCCGTTGTAGATTTAACAACCGATGATACATATTTTACAACAAACGATCAAGCCCGTACAAGTCTTAGTTCGTTAACTTATGACAATCAGAATGTTCATGTTCAGAATATTTGGGGAAGTTTATATACAGTAGTGAGTCAGATGAACATTTTAATAGAAAAACTAGAGACTTCGCCACAAATTACGGCAGCCAATAAGATAAAAATAATGGCACAAGCCAAATTTATTCGTGCCTGGGCCTATTTCCAGCTTGTACAAATTTGGGGGGAGGTACCCATTACGCCAACCTACCTGACTACTGCCGGCAATATCAGGCCGGCTCGGAATTCAATTGGTGAAGTGTATACATTAATTGAAAGTGATGCAACATATGCTTTTCAAAACTTAAAGGACAATTCCGTGAAAAACGGAAATTATATAATGCCTGATACAGTAAAAACAAATGTGGCAGGAGGGTTGGAATATTATCTGCCAATCAATAAAGGCGCCGGGGCATTACTCCTTTCGAAAATCTATCTTGCCCAGAAAAAATATAGTGAATCTGAAAGCGCTGTGGATTATTTAATGAACAAAAAAAACCTGTTCGATTTGTTGCCAAACTACGGAGATTTATTTGATGTAGACAAGGAAAATACACCCAATCGATGTAAAGAAGTTCTTTGGGAAATGGAAGCTCAGGCAATATCCGGGTTTGAGAATACACTACACAGGGAAATGGCACCTGCGGAAATGAAATTAATAAATGGACAGGATGCAGTCGGAGAAACAACGGGATATCATAACTATGTACCTACCGAAGAATTGGTAATGTCTTTCAACCAATATAAAGATAAAAGATATAAATGGCTATATCAATTTGCCACCATTGCTCGTATTTCTACCGGTCCTTCGATTCGTAAAGGATTTGATATTGTCTCGGCAAACCAAAGCGTCGGCGGTGCAAACTATGTATTATTACGTTTTGCCGATGCCTTATTAATTAAGGCAGAATGCAGGAATGCAAGAGGAACCGTAGCCGAGGCAAAACAATATGTTGATTTGGTGAGAGCACGTGCCGGATTGAATCCGTTAATGGCGGGACTTTCCAAAGAAGCTATGCAGGATTCAATTTTACTGGAAAGACGTTTTGAATTTGCTCATGAGGCAGGGAATCGTTTATATGACTTACGCCGGACCGGAACTTATATAAGAGAGATGAACAGTTACAGCCAATTTAGGAACTCTCTTGAAAATGTTGAATCATTGACAATCATCAATCCATCCTTTGTGAGCGATGTTCCAAAACAGGGTGATCAAAATACAGGTGGTGATTATTTTAATATTGTCGTTCCTTTTGTGCCAGGGGTTAAGATTGTGGATCAAAAAAATCTGTATCACCCGATACCCAATTGGGATTTAAAAGAAAATCCGAATCTTCTTAATGACTTACATACTCCAAATTGGAACTAACGAAATAAATTTAATGTTATGGAAAAGAATTTTAAACAATTAATATACCTTTTGCAGAGTCTGTTACTCGTTTTCATATTGGCTTCGTGCGATGAGATTCCGGATGACTTTTCTTCCGATCCAATACCGGATGCCGGGCCGGATATAGAAATCACAAAATCTGTAGATGATTATACAACCATTGTTCCTGCAGGTGACTGGGTAACAATAGCCGGTGATACGTATGGCATGGGAAGAGAGCCCTCTACAAGTGACAGTGATGGACAACTCCAAAATCAGTCTCCTGTACATACTGTTGCTCTAAACAGTTTTCGTATAATGACGAAAGAGGTTACAGTAGCTCAGTATCGTAAATTTGTTGAAAGTAACCCGGGCAAAGTGTCTATGCCCGAAGAGCCATTCTGGGGATGGACAAAATATGGTGATCGAGAAAATTATCCGATCGTTGGAATAACCTGGAAAGAAGCGGCTGCATTTGCACAATGGTTGGGTGGGCGCCTGCCCACTGAAGCCGAATGGGAGTATGCTGCGAGAGTGCCCAATGATCCAAAAGGTAACTTGTTATTTAGCTCCCAAAATGAAAAGAATGCCAAAAAAGCAGGCTGGATATATGATAATTCTTCGGCAGATATTAAAACTGTAGTCAATTCGAGAGGAGAGACGGTTGTATTCAATGGCTGGATGGCTCATAGTGTGGCTTCCATGTCGTCCGGTAAAAACTTATTTGGTATTTACGATATGTGTGGGAATGTTATGGAGTGGTGCAGTGATTGGTATGGAGAAAATTATTACACTGAATCCGGGGAAAACATCGAGAATCCTCAAGGCCCTCTTGACGGTATTTATAAAATACTTCGGGGAGGGAGTTGGTTTTCGCCGCAATATATGAGTAATGTGTATGTGCGTTTATATATGGCACCCGGAACCCGCTCTGAAGAAATTGGTTTTAGAGTAGTGATGGACATATAACCAAAATCAACAGAGTTCAAAAAGTGATTAACACGGGAATACTTCCTTCCCGTGTTAATCAAATAACTGTAAACATTTCCGTATGCGAAAAAAAATATTCTGTTTTATTTTTTCCGTTTTTCTATTATTACTATTTTCCATTTTTGGTTGTATACAAAAAGACACTTTACCTAGAGCGGGATTTAACAAACTCCAATACAGAGAGAGTGGAAAATATCTGAACGCTCTATACTATCGTGCTCATATGTATACGATGGTTCCAAGCCAGATCAGGGAGGATTTGAATTGGATGGCAAAAGCTGGGACAAATGCAATAAGCTTAGCCATATTAGAGCAGGATTTTGATGCTGCGTATGAAAACATAGAATTTATTATTAAAGAAGCTAATAAATTGGGGATGGATGTCTTTGCTGTTCCTTCACGCTGGGGAGGAATGTTGGCGGGTTCACCCAAGGTTCCGAGTGTTTTCACAACTCGCAATCCACAAACATGGGTGCTCAACAAAGATGGTTCGGCTTTTGACACTTCCATTTCCGGTAGAATAAGCAGTATTCATCATCCTGACACCTATCTCTTTTTCGAGAAAATGGTAGACAAACTTTTTTCAACCTGGAATTTTAAAGGAATAATCTGGGATGAGCCCAAAACATTAGACTTGGATTATTCACCCGAAGCGATAAAAAATCTCGGTGCAAATCCAACGATTGAACAACAGGTTCAAGCCAACGTTAACTTCTATTCCAGGTTAAATGAGCACATTAAATCCAAGTATCCGGAGAAAATCATCTCCCTTTTTATGTATGCAAGTTTTGATGATAAAACGGTATCTAAAATGGCTGAAATAAAGAATTTGGATTATTTTGGCGCTGATGGCAGGCCTTGGGGGAATGCTGACGGTGGTAAATTGGAACGCGAAGGCAAGACTCTTCTTGGAACACAGGGGCAACGTTTCATTGATGCTGCGCATGCGAATAATACCAAATCCCTCTTTCTAATGGAGAATCATAATATGCTGGATGAGGATATTCCCTTGCTTGAAAAGGGAATGCCCCAACTTCTAAAGATGGATATTGACCAGTTGATTTATTATTATTATCCCAGGAACATTGAAGACCCAGATAGGATAATGAATATTATCCGAAAAAATTTACTTGATTACCGTTAATCATGAAACAGTTGAAAGAAATAGTATTACTGATTATCTTGTTATATCTGCCACAAGGTATGACACTTTTTGCTGACTCCCGTTTGATAAAAAACCTGGACATCTGGGACGTCTATACATATAATTTTAATGCTTCACACTGGATCGAACAGGGGAACCTGCAAAATGGTGTTTCCATTTATGGAGAAGTAAATATTCCAATAACCAAACTCCCTGTTTTTTTACGTGGTGCAGATTTTCTACAAACTTCGGTAAGCTCAAACAATTATTCAGGGGATGTCATTGCCCGTTTTACTGTTGGAGAGAATGCAACTCTGTTTATTGCACATTCAGTTTTGATAAATGAAAAACCGAAATGGATGCGTGATTATCAATCAACCGGACAATATGTGAAGACAGCGTCAGGTGATTTTGAGGTTTTTTCGAAACAGGTTAGAAGAAGTGATGAAATTTCGCTGGGAAGTAACGGCAGTGCTGATTATCCAATGTATTTTGTGGCACTTCAGGCTCAAAATAAGATTGAAAACAGACCTCCCAAGGGTCGCGTATTTGATGTAAAAGAGTTTGGTGCCATTGGCGATAACAAGACCATCAACACCAGGCAGATTCAATCAGCCATCGATCGATGTTCCTCAACGAGGGGTGGGGGAATAGTATATATTCACGATGGTATTTATGTTTCAGGAACATTGGAAATGAAAGACAATGTGACTTTATACATTGAAAATGGAGCTATTTTACGTGGTTCCATGAATCCAGATGATTATCCGCAGAAGATATCGCATACAATCCCTTCGTTTCGTTCGGGGGAGCATTATCAACTTATTTTTGCAGACAGCAAGCAAAATATCAGAATTACCGGCGGAGGTATTATAGATGGGAATTCCATTTTTGAAGGCTTTCCAAGGCGCGGCAAAGGAAATGAAGATGAACGCCCGAGACTCATCAGAATGATTAAATGTGCAGATGTGTCAGTCGATAGTATTTCTTTGATTCGCAGTGCAAACTGGACTCAATACTACGAAGCGTGTTCCAATCTGTATCTGATCAATCAAAACATACGATGTTATACCGGAACACACAATCAGGATGGAACAGACATTAGTGGATGTAAAAATGTAGTTGTGCGTGGAATTCGTGCTCTGGCCGGAGATGACGTAATTTGTATAAAATCACTTTCGATGGAGATTGGTGAAAATATTTTGGTGGAAGATGTGACATCTCGCTATGCCAATTGTCATTTAGTGAAAGTAGGTACCGAAACGCATGGTGGAGTGAAAAATCTCACGGTACGAAATGTGGAAGGTTTTGCACGTTATGGAATTGCAATTGAAAGTGTAGATGGAGCGACAGTGGAGAATATTTTGTATGAAAATATATTGCTGAGGGGATGTGCCACACCATTGTTTATTCGTCTTGGAAGTCGCGGAAGGACTTTTCAAGGTGGTCCCAATCCGGCACCACAAGGTACCATGAAAAATATTACGATTCGAAATGTCCGTAATACCGGCATTGGATATGTGGAAGTCCGCAATGGTCCGGGAGTCGGTTCTGCTATCGGGGGGGTACCCAATCAAAAAATCGAGAATCTGACCATTGAAGATTGTGATTTCCTCTATTATGGAAGTATAATGGATAAAGAATACATTTACAGGGATATACCTGAGAACATCGACAAATACCCTGAATTTAATATTTACGGAACCTGTCCGGCATACGGACTCTATTTCCGGCATATCGAAGGATTAACGCTCAGGAATGTGAATGTGAGCGTAAAACATACTGATATCCGTCCCGGAATTGTGTTTGAAGATGCAACAGATATCAATACATCAAAAGTAAATGTTCAGCGTTTCCCATTCACTGAGCCTGCACCCATCTGGAATAAAAGTGAAACGAGTAATCAGTCACCCGTCGCTCAAACATATACACTGACTTGTAACGATCATCAAATTCCCGTAATGCAACAGAACGATGTGCCGATGTCTTACAATCTCAATTCGTATCAATATGCTCAACTTGTTTATGAAGGAACTCCCATGAATATCTCTGTAAATGTTAAAGGTTATCATGTGTTAGAGAATGATTGGGAAATCTCCCCTAAAAGTCGGAATATACAGGGGAAATTGGAGAATAACACACTCCGGTTTACCATAAACGAACCTGGTTATTTTGTAATTCGATTTGCAAAAAACCAAGATTTTACAAAGAGATTGGTATTGCTAGTCGATAAACCCTACAAAATACCAGACGGTGAAATGATTGATATTACAAAAAAATATCATGTGGATAACACAGGGAATAAGAATGAAACAGTACGTATTCAAAAAGCTTTGAATGATATTTCAGGAAAAAATGCCACGCTTTATTTTCCACAAGGGATTTATTCTACTTCAATGCTTCGTATTCACAGCGATTCCAAAATACACTTCGAAAAGGGGGCAATCTTGTTGGCAAGCACTGAATCGTTGGAACCCTACTTGGATATGGATGGTGGTGGCTCAAATCGGTTTATCTATATTCGGGATGCTAAAAACATCCATATTACCGGATTAGGAGGCTTTGATGGAAATGGAACATACTTTAGAGCCGTAAAGTACCCCAACGGTTCGGATGGAAAAGAGGCTATGCGATTACTATTTATTGTAAACTCGCGGAATATTACTTTCGATGGTATACTTCTAAAAGATGCTTCTCGATGGAATACACATATTGTAGGAAGTAGCGATATTTCGTTTCGTTACTGTAAGATGTTGAACAATCCCAATACAAATGCCCATCTAACAAACTTTGACGGGTGGGATCCGGACGCTTCACAGCGGGTACTCATTGAAAATTGCTTTGGATGGGCAGGTGATGACAATATAGCAATTAAATGCGTGGGTACAGGTTCCCCGAAAGTGATAAAAGATGTGAAAGATATTACGATACGGAATAATGTTTTTCTGACAAAAAAATCATCGCTAAAAATTGGAACTGAAACTCGCTGTGGAAGTATAAAGAATATAGTTTTTGAAAATAACGATGTGATTGAAAGCGATAGGGCTATGGCAATCGACGTGCAAGATCGAGCCGTAATAAACGGGGTCTTGTTTAAAAATAATCGAATAGAATACAATTATCCTGATGCACAAAAGCGTGGAATTAATGTAAACCTTTCAAAACGGGATGCAACGCAAAATCATATCGGGAAAATTTTGAATGTGCGATTTGAAGACTGCAATTTTGAGCAGATGTTCCCCAACGGCTTCAGACTATTTAGAGATCCTAATTTTACAACGGCATCGGATATGGATGTTACTTTTATAAATGTAAAAGTGGGTGATAAGCTGGTTACTTCGGTTGCCGATACATATTTCGATGATAAAACCAATAGTACGATAAAATTTGAATAAATAAAACTGATTGTGATAAATTATAAAAACTATATATACACGAGAGTATGAAGAAACTAATTATTTTAATGCTTGCTGTTGTTTTAACCGTAACAGGTTCTTTTGCCGCCGGTATATTTAAACAATCCGCTACCAGGCGTATTGAAAAAAATATTGATACGCAGTGGACTTTCAATTATTTCCCGGAAGAAGACGCTGACAAAAATGGGTATGAATCCATTACCTTCGATGATTCAAAATGGAGTACCATTGCGATTCCCCATACCTGGATGACTTATGAGACCACGGGCGAGTTGCACCCATATATTAAAAATGCTTCCGCAAAGGATAGTCCCTATTGGTGGGATGGTTGGGGATGGTACCGTAAAAGCATTATAATAGGTGATGAGTTTAAGGACAAGAAGATTTTCTTTGAATTTGATGGTGTTCAGAAATATAGTAAAATATGGCTTAACGGAAAATTCTTGGGTGACCATAAAGGAGGGTTTAACGGTTTTTATGTGGATGCGACAGACGCGGTCAAGTTTGGTGAAGAGAATGTCCTGGCTGTTGCCGTAAACAATTCGTTGAATGACAAATTTATGATTCCTCCCATGAATGCCGGTAATTGGGTGGTTTATGGGGGTATCGTGCGTGATGTGCGATTGGTAATAAAGGACAAGGTATATATCCCTTTTCAAGGTTCGTACAAGCACGAAGGAGGTACCTTTGTGACAACGCCTGTTGTGGATGCAAAAAAGGGAGTGGTGAATGTGAAAACATTCGTGAAGAATGAGGAAAACAGATCTTTGAATGTAACGTTAAAATCCATTATTACCAAAGCAGACAATTCTATTGTGGCCACTCTGGTAAGTAATGCAACCATAGAATCGGGTAAAATAGCAACTTTTGAACAAAGAAGTGAAGAGATAAAAAATCCTACGTTATGGTCTCCCGAGAATCCTTACATTTATAATGTGTATTCTCAGGTCTATGTCGGTGATAAACTGGTAGACACTTATTATAGTCCGCTTGGATTCCGTTTTTTTCATTGGGATTACAGTACCGACCGTCTATGGTTGAACGGCAAGGAAGTTCGTATCAACGGACAAAACAGACACGAAGAATTTCCCTGGATTGGTGCAGCTTTCCCAAAATGGATTGCTTTACGTGACATGAATGATATCCGTTACAATCTGGAACATAATTATATGCGTACAGCGCATTACCCTCATGATCCAAGCATTTATAATTTTACAGACAGGAATGGAATTATCATTAACGAAGAACAACCGAACATTAAGAACCAGGAATTTGACGATGAAGTGCAGGAGCAAATTTGCAGGGCAACCATCCGTCGTGATAGAAATCACCCCTCCATCTTTTTCTGGAGCATGGGCAATGAGACGACCGATGCCGCAGATTCAAAATGGGCACACGAAGAAGATACAACCCGTATCATCACATCACGTCACATCTATAACAATTCAGCAGGTGCTTTTGCTCCCCATAGTGAAAAGAACATGTCTATTGAAGGATTTTTGCGTTGTACCATCAAAGGTTGGTATGATACAGATGAAAAAGATTTGGAACCTACTGACAGCCAGCATGCCGGCACAGAAGTGAATGACGTGAATAGGGCAATAGAAAGAGATGTGCAATCGCATTACGGATCGGTATGGTTATATGCAGACCATGGTGCGGACCGTGAATATGTGAATGCTCCGCTAAAGCATGTTAATCCAAAAGGTTGGGTAGATTCCTGGCGTAATCCCAAATACAAATACTACCTGTGGCAGGCTAATTTTGCTACAAAACCAATGGTATTCATTCAATATAATTATTGGCGCCCCCAATATATAGGTCAGAAAAAAAATATCGTAGTACATTCCAATTGTGATGAAGTGGAACTTTTCGTAAATGGAAAATCTGCTGGGAGACAATATCCGAATGCTAAAAACCAGTTTACTTTGACATTCCCCGATGTACTTATTGTTGATGGAACAATTGCGGCAATTGCAAAACGTAAAGATGGCAAACAGGTTGAGAACAAAATCACCATGTCGGGTGATCCTTCAAAAATTGTGATTGCTGCAAGTCGTTCAAAAGGAATGGCAGTCAAAAACGAGATTGTGGAGATCAAGGCAAACATTGTGGATGCAAACGGTATTCCTGTGATCGGAGCAAATAATCCTTTGAAATGGGATGTCTCAGGAGTTGCCACGCTGGTAGGGCCTGAGCTTTATAACAGTGATATAAATCAGACAGAGGTATATGAAGGAACGATGTATATTGACGTGCCGACAATCAATTTGATCCGTTCAACCGGAAAAAAGGGAAAAGCAAAAGTGACCGTATCGTCAGCCGGACTACTGAGTGGAGAGATTGAAATTGTATTTGATGAATATCAGGATACCCTGGCTGTGAAAGGAATTTCAGAACCTGTCCTGGTTGATGAGGGCAGAGAGGCTGTAAAGAAAAATACAGAACAAATTACACGAATTGTTGCCCCGGAGGAAATGAAAGAATACACGGGTGAATTGCAATACCCGCTTGGTGATAAAGAAAATCTCAGAAAACAAATTCGCAACTTTATTTATTCCGAGAACCCCAAAATTGATACGACTACTGTTGATTTTCGTCACGTAATCAATAAGTTTTATCAGATGATGGAAGCGAATAACGGGCGATTGGTGGCAGATGATTATAACTTTGTGGTGGAACAATATAATATTTCGCGTGAAATAACACGCTTTATTGCCGGCACCAAACTTCCGCTACCATTTAAGGATCAACTTGCGGCGTATTATTCAGGTCTCATCGTGGATAATGGAAGAGATAAAAATTTTGTAAACGAGAAACAGTTAATTTCTTTAATTCCCGTGGGTGGGAAAACAGTAATGGTATCACCACAAAAGGGCTTGGTGAAGGATGTATATTACACACAGGAAACGGATTTACAAAAAATAATCCGTGATCTTTATCCCGAGACCAAAAAATTTTCCGGGGATGAAATGAAAAAAGCGTTGGATTTGGTTCAGCGAATCAATCCGTATATTTCTTATACGTATATTCGTGACAGGAAAACAAAAATACGTACTGATATTTATACGATTGAGAAAGAAAAGGTGATTTATATTCCCCCTGTAAAAAGCCTATTGGAAAATAAATTCCCAGATAAAAAAATTTAGTTTAACTATTTTAAAATGAATAATAAAGCTCTATTTTTCGTCCTGTTTTCTTTGACCGCATTACACGTTTGGAGTCGGGAACCGATTATTTATATCGAAGACAATACACCAAAATCGGAATATTATACCCTGGTTACAATCGGTAAAAAGTCGGTTCGTCCCCAGCAGTTCAGAGATATTAGCTACGTCCATTTCAGTATCAGTTCAGGTTCTGATATTCAGGTAAACTGCGTTGAAGATATCAATGAGTTTGAGATAAGTCCTCTGATAAAAAAAATCGACGGCCATTTAAATGGTAAATCACTTCGTTTTAGAATTCCCAATCCGGGGTATTATGTAATCCGTATCAATGGTGGACAGTATCTTTTCCTCCTTGCTGATAGCCCACAGGAGGAAATATATTCATCAAAAAGCAGCAATATCGTCAATGTTGAAGATTTCTTGCCAAAAGGTAACCCAAACCTTTTGTTAACGAAACATCTTCAAAATGCGCTTGATAAGGCCTCGGGTAGTGGGAGAATACTCTATTTTCCTTCCAGGGTGTATCATACCGGCACTTTGCAGGTAAAGAGCAATACAAAGGTTTATCTGGAAGCGGGAGCTGTCATAAAAGGTTCGGAAAACCGAAATGATTATCCAACGGATGACAATCGCTTGGAAAGTGATCACGTGAATCGGGCAAAAGAAGAATATACCGACAACGGTGAATGGATGACTTTTTCAAGGTTAATCCTGATAGACAATGCGGAAAATGTACATATCTCCGGTCGGGGAGTTATTGATGGAAGTGGGAGCATTATCCGTGCACAAGGCAAGCCTGCAAATTTAATCCGGATACGTCGGAGTAAGAATATCCTAATCGAGGATGTAATCCTTCGTGATCCTGCTGCATGGAATACACATATTCAGTTATCCGATTCAGTTGTCATGCGTAATGTGAAAATTATCAATGATTTCAATGTGGCAAATACAGATGGAATTGATCCGGATGCATCAAGGAATATACTTGTCGACCATTGTTTTGCTTATTGCAACGACGATAATATCGCCATTAAAACAACCAATAATCTGGGTTTAAATCAGGACCTGGAGAACATTACAGTAAAGGACTGTGTCTTTTTGACGCGTAAATCTTCTTTAAAAGTAGGCACTGAAACAAAAGCTGCAAACATGAGTAATATCCTTTTTGAAAATAATGATGTGATTGTTTCAGATCGTGGAATGGTTCTATACTGTAATGATGGAGCACATTTTAAAAATATCCGCTTTGTGAATAATCGTTTTGAATACTGCTATATCAAGGGCACACAGCGGCCTATTCATTTCATCATAAAAAATCGGTATGGAAAAGGAAGAATCGAGAATGTACTGATTAAAGATTGTGAAATTTACAAACCTTTTCCAAACGGTTCTGAAATATTCGGATTGGATGTACAAAACGACATTCAGCATATTGTCTTTGATAATTTTATCATCAATGGTGTAAAAGTCAATTCACTACAAGATGCCGATATTCGCATAAATGAGTTTGTCAAAGATGTGACATTTCGATAACACTATTTTGCCATGAGAGCGATCATACTTTCTATCTTACTGTGCATTGTATTGTCTGCTTTTTCACAACAAAGCGGTAGACGGATCGAAAAGCTGATCAACACAAACTGGACTTTTAATTATTTTCCGGAAGAAAAAGTGAAGCAGAAATATCCGGGATTTAACGATAGAAGGTGGAATGATCCAAAAGATCCGATTTGGAGCAAAATACTTGAAAGACCCGAATATGACGATTCTAATTGGGGTATTGTTTCAATTCCTCATACGTGGAGCACTTATGAGACCACAGGTGAGCTCCATCCTTATATAAAAAATGCCTCAAATAGGGATAATTCCTATTGGTGGGATGGGGTTGGCTGGTATAGAAAAAGATTTACAGTTGAAAAAAGCCTGGAAGGCAAGAAAGTTTTCGTTGAGTTTGAAGGTGTACAAAAGAATTGTCGTGTGTACATAAACGGAAAACCTATGGCTGAACACTTTGGCGGATATACTGGTTTCTCAGTTGATCTGACTGATTATATCAATTTTGGAGGAGAGAATGTGCTGGCCGTTTCGGTGTCAAACAAGCAGGACGATGATTATAAAGTGGCTCCGATGAGTGGAGGTTGTTGGAATGTGTATGGTGGCATTTATCGAAATGTAAAACTCGTTGTAACCGACAAATTGTATGTGCCATATGCTGGTTCTGCAAAATTTGAGGGAGGCACATTTTTTACTACGCCTATTGTTGAAAAGAGTAAGGCGCTGCTCGATATGAAAACCTGGGTAAAGAATGAATATACGGAGAATAAAGAATGCAGGTTAACGACAACAATCTTTGATAAAACCGGAAAAGTTGTAGCAAAAGTCATCTCGGCCAAAATGATAGTTCCTTTTTATATTGAAATGTTTCAACAAGAAGTGGAGGTGCCCGATCCTTTATTGTGGAACACGGATACCCCAAATATGTATCATGCTGTTTCTGAAATAGCCATAGAAGATAAAACGGTGGATATTTATCAAACAGATTTTGGAATACGTGAATTTCGTTGGGATTTTGATACGAATACGCTTTTTGTCAATGGAGAGGAAGTAAATATTCGAGGATTCAATCGTCATCAGGAGTATCCCTGGCTGGGAGATGCAATTCCTGATTTTATCCACGACATGGATTTGCGGGACATAAAAGAAAATCTAAATTGTAACTTTATCCGTCCCGGGCAATATATCTCGGCACCCTATGTGTATGACTTGTGCGACAAAATTGGCTTAATTACCTGCGGAGAATTTCCAAATGTGAAAGATTTTGATTTTACATTGGAATTTCAGGAGACCTATGCTCGCGAATTGATTCGTCAATACAGGAATCATCCGTCAATTTTATTGTGGGATATAGGAGACGAAAGTAATCGTGCTGCCGATTCGCGCTGGGTATACGAAGAAGACAATACCCGTTATATTTCATGCCGGGATTGTCCCGGTCCGAGCCCTGGAAAATTTATTAATTTACCCAGCAAATCTTTTCGGCTGTCCAAGATGTTAAACTGTAATGTTCGTGGGTGGTATGATGATGACGAGATGAATATACGGCCTTTAAATCAGCAACATGCTACTAATGAACAACACCGGCACGAAGCTGCAAGGAGCAGCCAGGATGGCACATCAAACAATCGAATTGATCAGTCAAATTTGGTCGTTTGGTTGTATGAAGATCACGGTTGTGACCGTCGCTATCAAAATGCACCTCTCCTCTTTTATAATCCCAAAGGGTGGGTTGATAGTTATCGGGTGCCTAAATATTCGTATTATCTATGGCAAGCCAATTATAGCAGGAAGCCGATGATATTTATTCATCCTCAATTTTGGCGGGCACAGTATATCGGTCAGAAAAAAGATATTGAAATAGACAGCAATTGTGAGAGTGTGGAATTGAAGATAAACGGACATCGTTTCGGAATCAAGAAGCCTTCAAATGAAAATTTCCATGTTGTGAAATTTGAAAATGTACCCATAGAAAATGGCACATTGACAGCTATAGGGAAGAAAGATGGACAACATGTTGAACAGGAATTACATATCACCGGTGAACCGGCTGTTGTTTCATTAAAAAGTTCTCATTCTCAAATCACTGCTGCACAAAATTCAATTGCAATTATTACGGCTGATATTTTAGATAATGAGAATAATCACATCTTTGGTGCAAGAAATACAGTGAGATGGGAGGTTACCGGCCCCGCAACGTTGGTCGGATACCCGGTATATCAATCCGATTTTGGGAAAAGAATGGATACAAATGGGACACTCTATATCGATATGCCGGTAAGTAACGTCATCAGGTCTACCGGCGAACCCGGCACAATTGTCGTACGTGTCTTTGCTGCCGGATTGAAAATGGGAGAAGTGAGCATCGATGCGGTAAGAGCTCCTGTTGAGGCAGATAATGGAATCATCGAACATATCCTGAATCAGGCCGGAAGGGAAAAAGTGATTCAAAATTCAAACGAAGTCATGGCTGATAATGAAGAGGTATTGCCGGTTGTTCGTGAACAGAGTGCTGACCTTAGAATTACCGCAAAGCAGAATGTTCCCAATGTATTAACTCAGACTTTGGCGGAAAACAATCCTTTATTAAATGCAGAATCTGCTGAATTTTCAGCGTTGATCAACATCCTGACAAAAATATGCTTTAACGGTGAGGGTGTCCTGTACGCCTCGGAATTGAATTACAACATCAATAACTTCAACCGTTTTTCTACCCTGAAACAGATCATCGATAAAACAGGTTTACCGGAAAAAATGAAATCTGATTTAAAAGAATACTTTTTGAAAGAATTGATTTCGTATGGTAACGAGGTGAATATCGAACGTGAAAAAAAGAAATTACTCACCGTTTCTGAAAATTCAGTCGTATTACTTCCGGGAACAAAGGAAAAAATACCGGGTGTAATTTCAACTGAAAGTTTAGACATTCATGATATTGTCGGTCGTGTTTATGACAGGTTCAATACCTTAAACACTGAAGAGAAAGAACATTACCTGAAATATTTAAGTGACGTAAATCCGTGGGTAAAAAGAATTTTTTATCTTACGGGTGATGCGAAATTGGGTACGAGACAAGAACATATTTTCTATCGGTTGACTGCTGGAAAAGCAATTTTTATTCCCGATATTCAACTTTAAAAAAAGAGATGACAATGAGAAAGATAGTATTGCTGGCAGTCTGCATATTCGTCTTGAATACCATGCATGCTCAGGAGCCTCAAAAAACTTACATCCAACCTTTGAAAGATGTTCTGGATTTAATTGAAAAAACATACAATGTAAAACTGCAATACGAAGATAAAATATTAAAGGATAACATGGTAGAATATGCCGGTTGGAAATTATTTTCCGATGTTGAAAGTACTTTGCAACATGTCCTGATGCCATTGGAACTTCGTTACATCGTAAAAGCAAAGGATACTTACGAAATTAAATCATGGGAATATTTTCGAAAACCTTATGCGGAAGGAGAGGTACAACTCCGGAATTTGCTGGCTAGTTACCCAATTCTTTCTGCTTGGGAAGCTCGAAAGAAAGAGGTCCGGCAAAATATATTGAGTAAATTGGGAATACATCATTTTCCGAAAGAAACCTCCCTGAATCCAATTCGCACAAATTATAGAAAACATGATGGTTACAGTGCAGAGAATGTGGCTTTAGAAGTTCTGCCGGGCGTTTATCTTTCGGGTACATTGTACATGCCTCTCAAGTTGGTAAAGAAAAATCCTGTAATGCTTTCACCCCACGGCCATTTCTACAATAAAATTGATAAATCGATACCAAACGAACGAGGTCGTTATCGCGAAGATCAGCAGAAACGTTGTGCAACATTGGCGAGAATGGGTGTCATGGTTTTTAGTTACGACATGTTTGCCTGGGGTGAATCTAATTATCAGTTTCCGTTAAAAGATCATCGACAGGGTATTGCGCTAACTATGCAGACTTGGAACTCGATGCGGGCTCTTGACTTCTTGTTGTCTTTGAAGGGGGCAGATCCCGAACGCGTAGGAGTTACCGGAGCATCGGGTGGCGGAACACAGACATTTATCATAGCTGCGGTCGATGATAGAATTACACTGAGTGTTCCGGCTGTCATGGTTTCCTCGCATTTTTACGGAGGATGCCCTTGCGAAAGTGGAATGCCTATTCATTTCATGGATAATGGCCTGAATACGAACAATGCTGAAATAGCTGCGTTAATTTCACCCAAACCCTTATTGGTAATATCTGATGGAGATGATTGGACAGAAACAGTTCCCCAGATTGAATTCCCATACCTTCAGAATATTTATTCATTGTATAACAAAAAAGAAAATGTGAAAAACGTACATTTGGGTTCTGAAGGGCATGATTATGGGTATTCCAAACGAATCGCGATGTATGAATTTGTGACTGAACATTTCAGGTTGCATACCAATGATGTGCTGAAAAGTGATGGGACATGGGATGAATCAAAAGTAACAGTGGAACCTGCTACTGAAATGTATGTTTTTGGGACTAATAATCCTTTTCCGGAAAATGCGATGATGGGCATAGAATCTTTAAAAATGTTCTTGATCGATTCTCAAAAATAACTTGGATTGGTCAACCTGAGCCCTCTTGCCCGGTTCCGGATAGTCGCACAGCAGATCGTCCACCTTCCTGTCCGGCGGGATATCGCACCTATTTCTGCTCATACGATAACAGACGCTGATCCCCTTCGAGCTGCCTTAGCCGGGTGATGTCCTGGGTGACCTCCACCACGCCGAGGTATTCTCCCTCATTGCTGCGTACGGCTGTGTACTCGATGTAGACAAACCTGGTCTTCATGAACGACGACATCCAGAAGACCGCTTTGTTCTCCTTACCGCTTTTGAAGTCGTTGAGAATCTGCTCCACAATATGAACGCTGCCGGGTGGGTGGCACATGCGCACGTCGCGCCCCAGGATGGCGCGGTTGCGTTCGAACACCCTGTTGGGACTGTGCGAGAAAAAACGCACCTTGTCGTTCTTGTCCACGAAGGTGATGTCGATGGGAAGGTGCAGGAAGAGCGCCTCCAGCTCGCCGAGGTCAAAGGCCCCCGACGAGAGGCGTATGGCATTGGCCGTCACATACTCCTTTTTCTCCGCCTGCATGCCCGCCGGCTTCCACTCCTCCTCCGGGTCGATCAGGCAATAGCCGAATTCGCCCGTCTCGTTATAGATTTTATACCACTCCTCTTCGGTGAGGGTATCCATTGCCATGGGGAGCAGGATCTCCTCCTCCTTCATGATCATGCCCTCCAGCATCTCCACCGTGTGGTCAAGCACCAGCTCTGCCAGCGAGCGCAGCTCTTCCGCGCTTTTCAAGGGTGCGGTGAGGGCCTCGTGTGCGTTCTTCAGCAACGCACGCGTCTCGTCGTGTTTGCCCCACATCACTTTCGGAGGGCCTGTAATCAGATGCTTCTCCAGGAAGGGAAAGAGCAGGTACTCCTTGCGCAGGTAGTGCTTCTCCACGTCCGAGAAGTTGTTGAAGAGCGTGCGCAGCTGCATCACGTATCCCGGTACCTGGCTGTCGCTTATCTGTCCAATTTGCTCCTTCACCGTGTGGTAGCTGTCAATCTCCTTCTTCAGGGCGATGTTTTCCTTTCTGAAGGTATCTACGGGATGACCCGCAGGGATGGGGGCCGCCCCCTGCAGGTCGATGCTTCCGTCGAGTACCGCCGTGTGCAGGTCGCAAAAGTCGAGGATCTCCTCTTCTGTGAGCGCGTTGCTGTTAATCAGTTCCTGCTCCACTTCTACCACCTCGTTGTAGGGGATTTGTTGCAGGGCGTTGATTAGCTGTTGACGCAAAACTTCCGCGTTCTCGCCTTCGTGTAACCGGAGCAAGAGGTGCTTGAGCAGTTCTTTGCGTTGCGATGAGTTGTCGATCAGTTCGCTCATGATGTTCTTATTAGCAAGTTATTCGGCAAATATACAATTTGGAATCAATAAAAATAGCAGCTTCTCTGTTAATTTATGCTCAGGCGCTGAGCATCACTTTCATGTCTTCGTCCACCTCCGTGATTCCGGCAATGCCGAAGTTGTTTACCAACACGTTCACCACGTTGGGCGAGAGGAATGCCGGCAGGGTGGGCCCGAGATGAATGTTTTTCACTCCCAGGAAGAGCAGAGCCAGCAGTACAATCACTGCCTTCTGTTCGTACCAGGCAATGTTGTAGGCAATGGGCAGGTCGTTCAGGTCGTTCAGGCCAAATGCCTCCTTGAGAGCCAGCGCGATCCTCACCAACGAGTAGCTGTCGTTGCATTGTCCGGCGTCGAGTACGCGGGGGATGCCATTGATGTCTCCCAGGGGCAGCTTGTTGTAGCGGTACTTGGCACATCCGGCGGTAAGGATCACCGTATCCTTGGGGAGTCTTTCGGCAAACTCGGTATAATAATTACGCCCTTTCACCCGTCCGTCGCAGCCGGCCATCACGAAGAATTTGCGGATGGCGCCTGTCTTTACGGCGTCCACCACCTTGTCGGCCAGTGCGATCACCTGGTTGTGAGCAAATCCACCCGTGATCTCTCCCGTTTCGATCTCTTTCGGCGAAGCACATTTTTTTGCATGTTCAATCATGGCCGAGAAATCCTTGGGTTGTCCCTCTTTCCGGTCCCCGATATGCTTGAATCCTTCAAATCCCGAGGCGCCTGTGGTGTAGACCCTGTCGCCGTATGTCGATGATTTCTTCGGGGGCACAATGCAGTTGGTGGTGAAGAGGATTACTCCGTTGAAGTTTTCAAAATCTTCGGTCTGGTGCCACCACGAGCTACCGTAGTTGCCGACGAAGTGGTCGTATTTCTTGAAGGCAGGGTAGTAGTTTGCCGGCAGCATCTCGCTGTGGGTATATACATCCACGCCGGTACCTTCGGTCTGCTTGAGCAGCTCCTCCATATCTTTCAGGTCGTGTCCGCTGATCAGGATGCCCGGGTTGTTGCGCACGCCCAGGTTCACCTTTGTGATCTCCGGATGTCCGTAGCTGGAGGTGTTTGCCTGGTCGAGGAGTGCCATCACTTCCACGCCGTATTTGCCGGTCTCGAGTGCCAGGGCAGTCAGCTCATCGGCCGACAGGGAGTCGTCTGTTACGGCCACCAGCGCCCGTTGGGTGAACGCATAAATCGTATCCTGCTCCTGTCCCAGGTTGAACGCATGCTCTGCATAGGCAGCCATACCCTTCAGCCCGTAGGTTGTCAGCTCGCGCAGGGAGCGGATGTCTTCGTTGTCACAGGCCAGTATGCCCACTTCGAGCGCTTTTTCAGCCATCTCCTCCTCGGTCTCGCCTGTCCAGAATGCCCCGTCGAAGGTGATTCCCTCCACCGATCCTCCGGCAGCGATCAATCGTTCTTTCGCGGCGTTTCTCATCTCGTACGCCATCAAAATACGTGTGATAAATCTGCTTTTGTCGAAGTTGGCGTTGGTGATGGTCATGAAGAGGCTGTCGGTGATAAACCGGTTGATCTGAGGGATTTCAATTCCCAGTCCTCTCAGGCGCACCGTGTAGTGTGAGATTCCCTTGCAGAGGAACATCAGCAGGTCCTGCAAGTTAGCCACATCGGCCGTTTTTCCGCAGACACCCCTCACGGTACATCCCTCGTTCTTACTGGTTTCCTGACACTGGTAGCAAAACATTTTTTCCATATTTTATTATCTTTTTGTGGTGATTTCTGATAACCGTTGCAAAAATATTGCTTCCAACATCCGATTCCTGTAACCGAGGTTACATCCCCGAATATTTAACATACTTTGGGATGTGTGCCCGAAAACGGTTTTTCCCCGAGGTGTAATTCATCGAGTACCGATACTATAACCATCTGTACGAAATATTTTGTGCGGATATTTTTATGCTCTTTTCATTTTATCCTATCTTTGTGAGTAAACAAGACCATGGCCGTATACGATTTATCATCCTGCCCGCTTTTCTTTCATCTCACTCCGGATGAAACAGAAAAGATACTGGAACGCGCCGTAAGCGAAGCGCGCACGGTAGAGAAAGGCAATTACGTGGTCCGGCAGGGCGATCAGGTCCATCACCTTATCCTGCTGGTGAAGGGGCTCGTGCGCACGGAGATGGTGACCAAGGAGGGCAATGTGCTGGAAATAGAATTCATTGAACCTGTGAGGCCGCTAGCGCCCGCTTTCCTGGTTGCTGCCGAAAGCCGGTATCCGGTGGATGTGATCACCATGGAAGAAACGGTTTTTTACCTTATCCCCAAGCCGGTATGGCTGAAAGAGATGATGCTGAACGAAACGCTGATGACCAATTTCATGCGGGTAAACTCCAACATGACGGTTTTTCTTTCCAAGAAGGTGCAGATGATGTCGATCAAGAGTTTGAAAGGAAAGCTATCGCTCTATATCCTTGAAAACACCACGGTTCAGACACCGTCGTTCGTCGTCAGGAGAACGCAGGCACAGCTGGCAGAGTATTTCGGGGTTCAACGTCCGTCGCTGGCCCGCACCCTCGGTGAACTCATCCGGGAGGGCGCCATTCAACTTTACAAACGAGAGCTCACCGTGCTGGACCGTCGCAAGCTGGAGGAGATGGTGTAGCGGGTGGAGAAGGTGTGAAAAATGATTTAATTGGTAAAAAACAGTTTAAAAAGAATAAAAGCCTATATTTGTATCAGGAAAGAAAAAAGTTACGTACTTTAATTATTATCTAAGACATGAGTAATCAATTATCAAGAAGAAAATTTATCAAGACAGCCGCTGTGGGTGCGGTTGGGGTAGCCGTTTTCCCGCAGTTTCTCGCTTCGTGCAAACAGAACAAGGCGGCTGGAGGTGACGAAGGCATTATTCGTCTCGGATTTATTGGTTTGGGTAGGCAGTCCATGTACCTGTTAAACGGGTATCTCGGAATTCCGGGCGTACAGGTTGTGGCCGGGAGTGATGTGTATGGCATCAAGAGAGAACGTTTTCTGAAAAGGGTCACCGATTATTACGCAACGGCAGAGCAGGAAGTGGGTGTGGAGCTGTACGAAGACTACAAAGATCTGATTGCCCGCACAGACATCGATGCTGTGGTGATTGCCACGCCCGATCACTGGCACGCATTCATGGCGATTGACGCAGCCAAGGCCAAGAAAAACATCTATCTGGAGAAACCCCTCACCTTTACCATTAAGGAGGGACAGATGCTGGTGAAGGCGGTGCGCGATAACGGAGTTATTTTGGGCGTTGGCAGCCAGCAACGTTCCGATGTTAATTTCCAGCATGCCGTGAAGATGGTGCAGGAAGGGAAGATTGGCAAGATTGAGCGGGTGAATGCCTATGTAGGTGGGCCTCCCACACCGTATGACCTGCCGGAAGAACCCGTGCCGGCCGATTTGAACTGGCCGTTGTGGCTGGGCCCTTCGGAGTATGTTCACTACAACTCACAGCTGAATCCTCCTATCTCCCTCAATCCCGAGCAGAACGAGCAGTTTTGGGGTGGGTGGCGCTGGTACAAGGAGCTGGGCGGCGGTTTCACCACCGACTGGGGAGCCCACATGTTCGATATTGCCCAGTGGGGACTGGGGATGGACGAGAGCGGCCCGGTCGAGATCATTCCTGCCGGTTTCGAAGATACGCAATTTCTCACCTATAAATATGCGAGCGGTGTGGTCATGACCGAGGAGCCGTTCAACGAGAAGAAGACCAAGGGCGTGAAGTTCTGGGGCGATAAAGGATGGATTGAAGTGTCGAGGGAACATTTCCTTGCTTCCGACGAGAGCCTGCTTCCTCCCACGGTAGAAGTCGCTGAGGGCGCTTACGAAACTAAAATTCCGCATCTGGAGAACTTCGTCAACGCATTGAAGACAAAGACCGATCCGGTGGTGCCTGTGGAGATCGGGCATCGTTCCTGCACGGTATGTACGCTGGGTAACATTGCCTACGACCTGGGCCGCCCCATCAAGTGGGATCCTGCTGCCGAGAAGTTTGTGGACGATCCCGAAGCAGATGCACACCGGTTATTCAACAAGACCTACAGCGAAGGGTATACGCTCTAACAGGAACACAATCCGGCTGGTATCGCATAGCCGTACTAAAGAACAAAAGCTGCCGATTGGCAGCTTTTGTTGCATTTATACTGTTTGCTGAGGCTTGAGCATGATGCCCAGTTCATCCAGTTGTTCCTGCTCCACTTGCGACGGGGCGTCAATCATCACATCGCGACCCGCGTTGTTTTTGGGGAAGGCAATGCAGTCGCGGATGCTGTCGAGTCCCGCAAAGATGGAGACGAAGCGGTCCAGTCCGAAGGCTATTCCCCCGTGGGGAGGAGCGCCGTACTTAAAGGCATTCATCAGAAATCCGAATTGTTCCTGTGCCCTTTCTTCGGTGAAGCCCAGCACGGAGAACATCTTCTTTTGCAGGGCGCTGTCGTGGATACGGATCGACCCGCCACCAATTTCCACGCCGTTGATCACCATGTCATAGGCATTGGCCCGCACTGCCCCCGGGTTTGAATTGAGCAAGGCGATATCCTCCGGTTTGGGAGAGGTGAACGGGTGATGTTTCGCGAAGTAGCGGTTCAGCTCCTCGTCCTTCTCCAGCAGGGGGAAGTCCACCACCCACAGGCATTTGTAGTTGTTTTTGTCCCTCAGTCCGAGGCGCGATCCCATCTCCAGGCGCAGTTCGGAGAGTTGTTTCTGTGTTTTCTCCGTCTCCCCCGCCAGCATCAGGATCAGGTCGCCCGGCTTGGCGTTGCACTTTTCGGCCCACTTTTTCAGGGCCACTTCGTCGTAGAACTTATCCACCGACGACTTGAGTGTTCCGTCCCCGTTGTAGCGGAGGTATATGAGTCCTTTGGCCCCAATTTGTGGCCGTTTCACGAAGTCGGTCAGCTCGTCCAGCTGTTTGCGTGTATAGGAGGCACACCCTTCGGCACAGATGGCACCCACATATTCGGCGGAGTCGAACACCCCAAAGTCGTGCCCCGTGGTCAGCTCCTTCATTTCGGTGAAGGTCATCCCGAAGCGCGTATCCGGCTTGTCCGACCCGTAGAGGCGCATGGCATCGGCGTAGCTGATGCGGGGAAAGTCCGGGATCTCGATTCCCTTTATTGTTTTGAAGAGATGCTTTGTGAGCCCTTCAAAGGTATTCAGCACATCCTCCTGTTCCACGAACGACATTTCGCAGTCAATCTGCGTGAATTCCGGCTGGCGGTCGGCCCTCAGGTCCTCGTCGCGAAAACACTTCACGATCTGGAAGTATCGGTCGAAACCCGATACCATCAGCAGCTGTTTGAAGAGCTGGGGCGACTGTGGCAGGGCGTAGAACTCGCCCTGGTTCATGCGAGAGGGGACAATGAAATCGCGTGCCCCTTCGGGCGTTGAGCCGATCAGCACCGGCGTCTCCACCTCCAGGAAAGCCCGCTCGTCGAGGTATCGTCGAGTCTCGAACGCCATCCGGTGACGCAGCTCCAGGTTCTGGCGCACCACGTTGCGTCGCAGGTCCAGGTATCGGTATTTCATCCGCAGCTCGTCGCCTCCGTCCGTTTCCGTTTCGATGGTGAATGGCGGTGTTTGGGATGCATTCAGTACAGTCAGTTTGGCGACGATGATTTCGATGTCGCCGGTAGGGATGTGCGAATTCTTGCTGGAGCGTTCCTTCACGGTTCCCGAGACCTGTATCACCCACTCGCGGCCCAGTTTGTTAGCCTGTTCGCAAAGCTCGTGATCCACCTCCTGGTTGAACGACAGCTGTGTGATGCCATAGCGGTCTCGCAGGTCGATGAACGTCATGCCGCCCATCTTCCTGATTTTGGATACCCAGCCGGCCAGGGTCACCTCTCTGTTTGCATCGGCCAGCCTCAGTTCGCCGCACGTACTGTTTCTATACATATGATATCTGTTTATTTTGCGTTTTTAGTAGTGCAAATGTACATAATTCTTGCGTTATACGGATGTTTACACAAAAAAAGGCAGGAAGATTTGAGATTGTCAGAATAAAAACGTACTTTTGCACCCACATTTTGCAAATATCTTTGAGGGATGCAGCGTACGTATGTTCGCTCCTCCCTTGAAAAAGAGAGTTCGGAAACGTTTATATATATTTTCGGGGTGTAGCACAGTCCGGTTAGTGTACCTGCTTTGGGAGCAGGGGGTCGCGAGTTCGAATCCCGCCACCCCGACTTAATAATCAAGGAGTTATATTGAGAAATGTAACTCTTTTTATTTTTGGTTTAAACATTTTGATCCGTATACCGCTATACTATTGATAACTTTTCTTCATCATTCAAAAAAACACAATATCAGGAGTATCACAGCTCCCTTACATGTCACCATTGCTCACCAATAATTGAAATGCACATTAATTAATTTGTTGAATGTTGTAGGAATAAATGCACGTTTAGCAGTGCCGTAATAGTTGCCTGTGGACTGCCAAACAGGTATAAAAACAAAGAAATATGTAATGTTTTGTAATGTGTTTCTCACCAACAACCTATAAAATATTTTTTTTTCTATTATATATTTGTGACATTAGTTAAAGACGATTGAGAAATTGTAAAATATTTAATTTTACCATGTTTCTCTTTGTCAATCATCTGAGGGAAACGTGAGTGATCGTTACCATTTGTCTTTTGCATAGCCGTAGGCATAGGGTTTGTTTAGTAATAATCATTTTAAAAATCATGGTTTATGAGAAAAATTGTTCTGTTTTTCGCAGTTATTGCCATGTCGGCAATTACCATCACTATCTCTTCCTGTTCCAATGATTTGAGCCTTATTGAGGAAGAAAGTTCCAATGATTTGGACCTAGTTGAGGAAGAAAGTGCTGTTGCCCTTACTGCCGGTACGCGCGCAGTAGAAGTCCCCATATGCTTAGATCCCTGTCGCGATGTACAAGAGGTTCGCCTTATGGCTGGACAATACTATGAAGCCGGAAAAGTTTACGTTGTCAACAACAGAGAAAATTTGTACGTGGCTTACGAAACTACCGGGGAATGGAAAATGAAAGCAATCCACCTTTATGTGGGAGCCTGCGACAAGTTACCGGTGAATAAATCAGGCAATCTTGTTCCGGGACAATTCCCTTATAAGGTGGAATTTGACGGGTTAAAAACCTTTTATTATGTTGAAATTCCGCTTGAAACACTTCCCGAAGGATGCGTGTGTGTGGCCGCTCATGCCGAGGTGGTAAAAGTGGTTAACGGTGAAATTGTACGAAGCGAAACAGCCTTTGGAGAAGGCGAAAAAGTGGGCAAAAACTGGTTTATGAAATTTCAATATTGCATAGCCCTTTGCGAACCGCCGGCTGAGGTATGTTACCAGGACGAAACAGCCTGGGCTGCAGGCTCCCGGTACGTAACACAAGGCAATTGGGCAACCTATACTCCTTATGTTGCCAATACTCCCATTAATGTTTATGCCGGTCAGACCTACCTGGTGGGAACCGTAACTTTTTCCGAAGTGGTGAATGGTAAAGTAACCATTACTCTCGCCGCGCTCAACGGAGCCCGGTTGCAGAATGTTGCCGAGTCGGTAAAAATTCAAGGGTACGAAACACCACCCAGTGGGAACCCGTCGCCTGGCCTGTTTACTACCTACAAAGGCAACCAGTCAACCGTAATAGTTGATGCATACGCTTATTATGGTATCCATTTAGATGTACAGCGTGTTGTGGATTGTCCTGATTAATAGTATAAACGGTAAAAAAAGGCGGTACGGCTCCGCCTTTTTTTGTTTGTCAGCGATTAACGGCAAATCATTACACTTGTGCTCAACACAAATATTCGGAGAAACGTATGAGTCCTTGTCAGACAGAATATTGCACTTGTCGATTCATTTTGATAGGTGTTTTTTGTGACCTGTGGTGCTTACCCCAATTGAAGACCAGGTCCTCTTTTTCGTATAATATTCCTCTTATTCCGGTCTAATGTAAACCGGATCAACTCCATTTCTATTTGAAGTATATTAGAGCGATATTAGGAGTCGCATCAGTTTAGGTATAGTCGATGATCATCGGAAGACACGGTATAACTTGTCCTTTTCTAAAATATGTTTATATGCACTGAAAATTGAAAACAGGGTGAGACAGATCGTGGCCACTTAACCCAATGTTATCTCCCCATTTTGGTTTTTTTACCGGGATAAAAATTTTCATCAATTCAATAGGCTAGGCACTTTTTCTTCTGTGACCACACAATTTTAGACTGATGGTTATTTAAGCAAAACGACCCAATAAATGGGCCGTTTTAAATGTTTTCACAACGGAATAATCCTTATTGTGAATTGCTTTCAGATAATTTCACAAATATATAACATTTTAAATACTTTGAAAATTGTTTTAAGTTAATAATTGTTTATCTTTGAGGGGTTGAATGGAATTATCTCTTTCTTAATACAATACATATGGAAAAAAGAATCTTAGGTCTTGATTTGGGTACGAACTCGATAGGATGGGCACTTATTAAACACAGTTTTGACGAGAAAAAAGGTGAAATTTTGGGAATGGGAAGTCGTATTATACCCATGGATGCTGCAAAAGTGGGTGAATTTGAAAGAGGTAATCCCGTTTCAGCTACAGCAGATAGAACAAAATTTAGAAGTGTACGCAGACTCTATGAAAGAGATGTGCTTCGTCGTGAAAGGCTTCATCGTGTTCTGCATATTCTTGATTTTTTGCCGACACACTATGCTGAAAATATTGATTTTGAAAATCGGCCGGGTCAGTTCATGAAAAATAAAGAACCTAAGCTGCCTTATCAGGAAATATCTAATAAGAAATATGATTTTATCTTTAAAGATAGTTTCCAAGAAATGGTGGATGATTTTAGAATAACCCAACCGCAATTATTTTATTTGAAAGCCAATGGTTCCGAGAGCAAAATACCGTATGACTGGACCATATATTACCTGAGAAAGAAAGCCTTAAGCGAAAAAATAAAAAAAGAGGAACTAGCTTGGATATTGTTGAATTTCAATCAAAAACGTGGATATTATCAGTTGCGCGGCGAAGATGAAGAATTAGAAGATAACAAAGAAATAACTTTTGAAATTCTGAAAGTTGATAAAGTTATTGATTCCGGGGAAAAAATAAAAAATTCTGGAGCCATACTTTACGATGTATATTTTGAAAATGGGTGGAAGTATGATAAACGGGTGACAAAAACGGAGGATTGGGCTGGTAAGACAAAAGAATTCATCGTGACTACCTCTGTTTTGGCTTCCGGTGAAATTAGTCGTAGTTATAAAGCTGTTAATTCAGAAGAAGATTGGATTGCTATTAAACAAAAAACGGAACAAGACATTGAGAGTACAAATAAAACGGTGGGCGAGTATATCTATGACACTCTTCTAAAAAATCCCAGTCAAAAAATCAGGGGCAGATTGATACGAACGATTGAGCGTAAGTTTTATAAAAAGGAGTTAAAGCTGATACTTGAAAAACAAAAAGAGTTTCATCCGGAATTAAGAAACAGAGATTTATACAAAAGCAGTATTGAAGAATTATATACAAATAATGAAGCACATCGAAATAATATAGCCAACCGGGATTTTACCTATCTTTTTCTTGACGATATTATTTTTTATCAACGCCCTCTAAAAAGTAAAAAATCGCTTGTTAGTAACTGTCCTTTCGAATTCAGATATTTCAAGAAAGAAGATGGTACTGTTGAAAAAACAGGTGTGAAGTGTATTGCAAAAAGTCATCCTTTGTATCAAGAATTCCGGTTATTGCAATGGTTAAAAAACTTGCGAATTTTCAGTAAGGAGGACATAAACGAGGTTGATATCACAAATGAACTCTTACCGACAACAACTGACAGAGAGAAGCTCTTCGAATGGTTAAATGATAAGACCGAAATTGATCAAAAATCATTTTTGAAATATGTCCCATTTAATCTGGAGGAAAGAATTAAAATGAGATTGGGAGAAAGACAATTTCAACTCTTTAAGAAGGACAAGGAGCAAGGATTGGATACATATTATCGCTGGAATTATGTAGAAGATAAAAAATATCCTCTTAATGAAACACGCGGTGAAATTCTGAAAAGATTAAAAAAAACAGGGATTGACGTCAACGTGTTGGACAAAGATACAGAGACACATCTCTGGCACATATTATATTCTGTAGAAGATAAAGCTGAGATTGAGAGTGCTTTAAATTCATTTGCAAAGAAACACAATCTTCCAGAAGGGTTCGTTAATGAATTCAAGAAATATCCAAGACTTGACAAAGAATATGGGTCGTATTCAGCCAAAGCAATTAAAAAAGTATTACCATTGATGCGTTTTGGCAAATGGTGGGATGGAGAGGCGATTGATGAATTCACAAGACAAAAGATCGATAAGATATTAACCGGTGAATATGATGAAAAAATAAAAAATCGCGTACGGGAAAAAGCAGTCGACCTAAAGGAAGAACAAGATTTCCAGAATCTTCCCTTATGGTTAGTGAGTTATATTGTTTATAATCGCCATTCCGAAACTTCTGATGTTCAATATTGGAAGACCGCACAAGACATTGAACTTCTAAAACAACATTCTTTACGGAATCCAATAGTAGAACAAATAATCAACGAAACATTGCAAACCGTTAGGGAAATTTGGGAATATTATGGAGAGGGAAAAGAAAAGTTTTTTGATGAAATTCATGTTGAACTGGGACGAAGTCTAAAAGAACCAGCTGAGAAACGGAAGAAGGTTTCCGAAAGAATCACTGAAAATGAAAACACCAATATTCGGATTAAATCGCTACTCGTTGAATTGTTTAACGACGATGAAATTGAAAATGTTCGTCCCTACTCACCTATGCAACAAGAGATATTGAAAATTTACGAAGAAGGTGTTTATCAAAATCCTGATGTCACGTACTCAATGGTGAGTGAATCCGAAATAAATAAAATCCGTAAGAAAAACCAGCCCAGTTCTTCTGACATAAAAAAATACAAGTTGTGGCTTGAACAGGGATATAGATCACCCTACACCGGAGTAATAATACCCTTGTCAAAATTATTCACTCCAGCCTACGAGATTGAGCATATTATACCAAAAGCTAAATTTTTTGATGATAGCCTGAGTAATAAGATTATTTGTGAATCGGAAGTAAACTCCCTCAAAGACAATCAGCTTGCTTATTCATTTATAAAAAATAACAGAGAACTAAAGATTGAATTAAGTCATGGGAGGTTTGTAACCCTGCTCTCTCCGGAAGCATATGAAGCAAATGTAAAGCGCTATTTTGGAAACAACAGATCCAAACTAAGGAAACTTTTACTGGAGGAGATTCCTGAAGATTTTACTGAAAGACAGCTGAACGATACGAGATATATAAGTAAAGTAGTAAAAACGCTCTTGTCGAATATTGTACGCGAAGAGGACGAGGAAGAAGCTATCGCCAAGAATGTTGTTGCATCTACGGGTGGAGTTACTGCCCTGCTAAAACAAGATTGGGGATTAAATGATGTTTGGAATAGCCTTATAACTCCTCGTTTTGAGCGATTAAACAGAATGGCAGGTTGTGAAAAGTATGGTTCCTGGGAAAATAAAAATGGGAAAGTGGTCTTTCAAATTAACACAATAGAGCCTGATTTATTGAAGTTAAACAGAAAGCGTATCGATCATCGACATCATGCTCTGGACGCATTGGTGGTTGCATGTAGTAGCCGCAACCACATTAATTATATCAATAACGACAATGCAAACGGAAAAGATAAATCAAAGCCCAGACGTTTTGATTTACGGAATCAATTAAGGATAATTGAAGAGGAGGAGGTAAATTCGGTAGTGAATGGTGAGCTGCAAAGAAAAAGAATAAAAGTAGCAAAAGAATTTCTTAAACCTTGGGAATCATTCACTCAGGACGCAAAAGAGGAGCTAAACCGTATTGTTGTCACTTTTAAAAAGAATAATCGTGTCATTAACAAAACAGTAAACTATTATCAGAAGTGGGTAAAACAACCTGATGGAACAATGAAAAAAGCTTACGTCGAACAAACGAAAGGTGACCACTGGGCTATTCGAAAACCCTTACATAAAGAAACTGTTTCAGCGCTTGTAAATCTTCAAATGAAAAAAACAGTAAATCTATCTGTAGCTTTGGACAATTCAAAGGATATCGTTAACAAATTATTACGTAAAAAAATTGACGAACTTATATCCGAAGGATTCGAAAAAAAACAAATTCAAAAATACTTTAAAGGGTTAGATAATAGATGGGCGGGAGAGGATATATCGAAGGTTGATGTCTATAACTTCACCAACGATAAGGAGAGTACCATGATCGCTGCTTCCAGGGTAAAATTAGATGAAAGTTTCAGTGAGAAAAATATAGAAAGCATTACGGATACAGGAATCAGAAAGATATTGCTCGCACATCTCGAAAAATATAAAGGTTTGTTGGATGAAAACGGAAACCCTGTCGCTCCGGAGACATTGGCTTTCTCACCAACCGGGATTGAGGAGCTTAATAAGAATATTCTCAATTTAAACGGAGGGAAAAAACATGCTCCAATATACAAAGTAAGGAAATTTGAAAAATTTGGTGAAAAATTCAATGTCGGAGTATCTGGAAACAAAAAACAAAAATTTGTTGAAGCAGCTAAGGGTACTAATCTTTTTTTCGCAGTCTATATCGATGAGGATGGTAAACGGAACTATGAGACGATACCATTGAATGAAGTTGTTGAACATCAAAAATGGAGAGCAACCTTAACAAGACAAGAGAAAGATATTACGCCCATAATTCCTGTAAATAGAGAGAAAGGAAAATTCCTTTTCTCACTTTCTCCTAATGATTTGGTTTATATCCCATCTGTTGAAGAACTTGCGAATCCAGGGGAAGTAGATTTTAATAATCTAGACAAAAATCAGGTAAAAAGGATTTATAAATTCGTAAGTTGTACAGGCAATCAAGCTTTTTTTATACAAAGCCATGTTGCATCAAATATTGTGAACAATTTTGAATTTTCTGCACTCAATAAAATGGAAAAATCGATTGAAGATATTATGATAAAATCAGTTTGTTGGAAGCTTGAAACAGATCGCCTTGGAAACATAATTAAAATAGTTGGGGAGGGAATAAACCGGATGAGTTTTCCTGACCGAAATATTCTCGAAGAATCGATTGCATATTCATATTCAAATGAATTACAGGCATTCATAGATCAAAATGAGGTGAATGAGATAGATGCAGAAAAAATTAGTAAGTTATCGCCAAAGGAGATCATTTAAGAAATGTAGCCAAGCTAAGTAAACAGATTCAGGAACGATAATAATTGAGTCAATGATCAAAAAAACTCTATATTTCGGTAATCCGGCTTACCTGAGCCTGCGAAACAAACAGCTAATAGTAAAACTACCGGAGGTCGAAAAAAATGATTCTATTCCAGATGATTTAAAAAAACAAGCTGAGAGATCGATCCCCGTGGAGGATATTGGCATTATAATCCTTGACAATAAGCGGATTACAATAACTCAAGGTGTCATTGAAGCATTGCTGGATAACAATTCTGCACTAATTACTTGTAATAGTGAACGAATGCCGGTGGGTTTAATGTTACCGCTATCGGGAAACAAAACTCAAACCGAGCGATTCCGAGATCAGATTAACGCTTCTCTACCTTTGAAAAAACAGTTATGGCAGCAGACAGTGCAGGCGAAAATCAGAAATCAAGCTTACGTATTATCAAGTAAAAATAACGCCATTATTGAAAATATGAAGGTTTGGGCTACTGATGTAAAGAGTGGCGATCCAGATAATTATGAAGCACGGGCAGCCGTATACTATTGGGCAAATTTATTCACCGAAATTGAAGGTTTCTCTCGTAATCGAGAGGGAATACCGCCAAATAATTTGCTAAACTACGGTTATGCGATTTTGCGAGCTATTGTCGCACGATCTTTGGTCGCAAGTGGATTACTGCCTACATTTGGTATTCATCACCGAAATAAATATAATGCCTATTGTCTGGCAGATGATATCATGGAGCCATATCGTCCTTTTGTGGATAAACTTGTTTGTAATATTATGGCAGAAGAGACAAATATTGAAGAACTATCTCAGGAAATAAAATTCAGACTGCTCAACATCCCGGTTCTTGATGTAATTATTGATGATCAACGAAGTCCGTTAATGATTGCCGTTGGACAGACAGCTGCCTCTCTCTACAAGTGTTTTTCAGGGACTCTCCGAAAAATAAAATATCCTACATTCGAATAAACTGCAAAATGAATCGGTTTAGTGAATATAGAATTATGTGGATTTTAGTTTTTTTTGATTTACCTACTGAAACAAAAAAAGATAGAAAAATCTATGCGACTTTCCGTAAAAAACTTATTCAGGACGGTTTTACCATGTTTCAATTTTCAATTTATCTTCGACATTGTGCAAGTCGAGAAAATGCTGAAGTGCATATAAAGCGCGTAAAAAGTTTTTTACCACCTGCAGGAGAGATTGGCATTCTTTGTATAACTGACAAACAATTTGCCAATATTGAGTTGTTTGTTGGAAAAAAAGAAAAAGAGGTTCATACACCCTATCAGCAATTAGAATTATTTTAGGGTAAGCATTCGGTGTAGACCGTCAAATTTTAATTTTTGAACATTTCTATATT
>ENA-UOOI01000619-UOOI01000619.1-fermentation-metagenome-genome-assembly--contig:-NODE-619-length-43777-cov-22.196560_pt1 | contig 43777 bp, 50 predicted proteins | sample MGYA00245779_ERZ724027 | MGnify/ENA primary metagenome ERZ724027 (study PRJEB28704, sample SAMN03018318) | fermentation metagenome | biome: anthropogenic terrestrial biome; feature: soil; material...
TTCCGTGGTAATCTCCTTATAGCACATATTGCTTCTATTATTATCCATACAGAAATCACCTCCGCAGAGCTACAGAAACAAGTGCAGAACGATTCATACTCGTGCAGAACGGCTGAAACCCGCGCAGAACTTTTCCCCTGAAATCTGCACCCTGTATCAAAATTATCAGCCTTTGCCATATAAGAACGCTAATATTGATACGAAGAGTGTCAACATTAGCGTTCTTATTTTGCACACACCCGCCGTCAAAAGGTCTTGATTTCAAGGCTTTTTGACGGCTTTTTTGCTTTCTGCCGTTTGTCGAGTGAGAATGAAAATACCCGTTTGCGAAGTGTACTAGCTGATTTTGCCTTGCACTCGACAAACGGATACTGGTGGGGTGTTCACACAACAAACGGAAAGAAATCGAATTTGAACACTGTGTTCACTCGACAAACGGAAGCAATATCGCCAGTTGATCGTTACTGTGAGTAGCGGCTAATTCAATTCGTCTTGGACTTCCTCAGTATCCGCGTATTTCAACACATATCCACCTGCGTTCTTCTGGACACCATTTGAGGCATCTCGAATACTCATCGAGTTTATTCCTGTTTCTTTTACAGCCTCTGTTAACGAATGGAATACCTTTATGACGGTCATATCATCAGATATCTGAATTATTGTACGATCTTTAGGTGTCTTAGGCTTATCTACGGCGGCTTTTTCTGCTTTTATCTGAGATTTCTGATCCTTTGCTAACATTGCATTTTGAGCTTCTTGCCACTTTACAAATAATTAAATTGCCTTTATTCTTCTGGGCTTCAAACACACCGGACTTGTTTCCGAAAGTATTCTTTGTGCGTTCTATAGCTTCATACCGTCCTTGGCAAGCTTGTGTATACATCGCTTTATATGCCGGGAATGGAAGCTGAGAGCAAGCCCATCGCGTTCGGGGATTTCAGCTTCTACTGGCTTATCGAGCGTGGTGGTATTGCATTGAAAGCCCTACATGAGAAATATGCCGTTAATGGTGTAACAGGCTTTATCGGCACGGAGTTTATCGACGGGCGACTCGTCAAGCGCGAAGGGTCAAAGCGCTGATGGTAGCCGGAGAGTAAGAAAAATATAAATAGTATGGTGTAGACGGGGCTTTTCAGCAACTTAATGGGAAGTTCCGTCTATAGCCTCTCCACCTTTCCCATCGTTTCTGACTCATAGTCAGGCATGGGAACTGTCATTTTTTCAGGAATTTGGCGCTGCGGAGTTAACGGGATAGCCTAAAATGATAAAAAGGATTGGCGCCTTTTTCAGTATGATAATGACGATCCAGGGTAAAATAAACCAAAAGTGCAAAGGTTGTGAGTAGATGAATCTTCTTTTCGCTGTTAAAAATATTATCATATATAAAGAACCAAAAAATAACCAAAGGTTTGAATTGCTTGAAGACGAAAAAGAGGATATGGAGATAAGCAAGCCTGCTGAAACACCGGAGGCAACCGATTCTAACTGTAATAGCGATGAGAAAGATAGCGCCGGGTCTCCTCCTAAACAGTTTAAGAAGCTAATTAGAGGACTAATAAAAACTGGAGAACCGAAGGATCGTTCAAAAGTAACAACCGACGTGAAATCGGACCAAAATAAAGATGATGTCAATCATATATGCAAAGAATTAAAGAATAACATGCAAAAGGTTAAGCAGGAATTTCATGTCCCCACCAATCAGGATATTGTCATCAGAGAATTTAAAATCATGCAGAAAATTAATGCTTTTATCGTTTATGTTGATGGTATGGTCGATAAGAACACCATAAACGATTATATTCTGCGTCAATTGATGGCAGAGCAAAAAAACAACAAAAACACGAAAATAAGTGTTGATTATATCACAGATAATCTTCTTGCAATTAATCAGGTTATTAGGCAGACAGATTATGAGGAAATTATCAAGCAGATACTAAACGGCCTTACCGCACTTTTTGTTGAAGGTAATCAAGAATGTGTTCTCATCGAAAGCCGCGGATATGAAAAAAGAAGTGTTTCCACGCCGTTAGATGAATCGGTAATCAAGGGGCCCCAAGAGGCATTTACTGAGAATCTGCGCACCAATTTGACATTAGTGCGTAAAATCATTAAAAATAAAGACCTTGTTACCGAGATGATGCCTATTGGAAAGGCAGAAAATACAACCTGCGCGATTATGCATATTAAGGGTATCACCAATCCCAAAATTGTGCAGGAAGTAAAGAGAAGGATCAGCAGCATTGATATTGATTTTATAGCGGGGGATGGTGGATTAGACCAGTTGATTGAGGATCACCCCTTTTCTCTGTTTCCTCAAATATTAAGCACCGAGCGACCCGATAAAACGGCATCCTTTTTAATAGATGGAAAGGTCGCCATTATCTGTGATGGCTCACCATATGCAAGTATAGCCCCGATAACATTTTTTCGTTTTTTCCACACCTCTGAGGATACAACCCTTCGTTGGCAATTTGGTACATTTTTGAGGCTTATTAGAATGGTTGCCGCCTTTTTGGCAACATTTTTACCCGGGCTTTTTATTGCCCTTACTTTATATCATCAGGAGATGATTCCCACCGAACTTCTATTTTCACTTTCGAAGGCAAGAGAAAATATCCCCATCCCTACAATATTGGAACTTCTGGTCATGGAGTTATTCTTCGAGCTTATGCGGGAAGCAGGTGTACGGTTACCTGGGGCTATTGGCCAAACCTTAGGCATTATCGGCGCTATTATCCTGGGTTCGGCGGCTGTTGCCGCAGGTATTGTGAGCCCTATATTAATTATGGTTGTCTCAATTACCGGATTGTGCAGCTTTGCAATTCCTAATTATAGCATAGCATTTGGGGTCAGGATAATGAGGTTTATATTTATTTTCTTTGGTGCGATTGCAGGCTTTTACGGTATTGCGGCGGGTATTATCATTTTTGGCGGCCTTGCCTGCTCCATGAAATCCTTTGGTGTGCCATACTTCAGTCCTGTTGCACCTAAAACGAAAGCAAATCATGATATTGGTATCATGGCACCTCCTTGGACGCTCAAAGAAAGACCGGACTTTCTTAATACAAACAACAGAAAAAGAACGAGCGGCACAGTGCGGGGTTGGATACAGCAAGCTAACAGAGGTAACGGCAAATGATTAAAGAGGGGAAATTCGGTGCTCAGGAAGCCGTATGCCTTATCACGGTAACAATAACTTCTAAAGTTTTTTTCTCAAGCCCGGCAATAATTGCAGGGCTTATAGGCAACACAGGTTGGTATACTACTTTAATTTCAGCTGCAGTTGCTCTTGTAGGTTTCTGCTTTATTTATTTACTATTGAAGCGTTTCCCGGGCAAAGACATCGTGGAAATATTTGATATAGCCTTAGGACGAGTTGTTGGATTTATCTTTTCGGGTATATTAGGAATATACATGCTTTTTATTTCTGTTACCAGAGTAAATGAATTATCGGAATTTCTTAAGGTTTACGTTATTCCTCTAAGTCCCAACTGGCTCATTATCGGTATTTTTATTGCCTGCATTTTTACTCTTTCTTTGTTGGGCTTAGAGAGTATTGCAAGGCTTTCAAAGCTTTTAATATATGCCTTGTTAGCCGGTTTTTTAGTCGTACTGCTTCTGGGTATACAGAATTATAATATTAATAACTTGTTCCCCATCTTTGGATATGGATTAGATAAAATTGCTTTTCAAGGTATTGTAAGAAGTTCTGTTTACGGTGAAGTGATTATACTCGCGATATTTGCTAAATCCTTTCAGGGTGTTAAGTTTATAAAAAAAGAGGGCATAACCGGTATTTTGCTGTCTGCTGCGATTATTTCTGTATCGGTTCTTTCTTATTCATTGACTTTTCCGTATTACGTAGTCCAAGAAATAACCGCGCCTATGTATGCGATGTCAACACTTATTGATTATGGAAGGTTTGTGCAGAGAGTTGAGCCATTATTTTTGTATGTATGGATTATCGGTAGTTTTATATCGGCAACCTTGGTTTTCTATTCATTCATATGGATATTCTGTAAAACATTTAGAATACAGGACAAAAAGCCAATCATAATCGGCAGTTGTACTATCCTTTATGCAACCGCTTTAATGCACAAGGATATCATATCCATAATTTTGGGGTACGTTGTGCTGATAAGAAATTTTGGTTCATTGCCGCTATTTGTATTGCCCTTGATAGCCTTGATTGCAGCATTGATCAGGAAAAAAGGAGGCAATTTGAATGCGTAAAGTAATCATCATATTGATTTTAGGCACTTTTCTGCTAAGTTTAACAGCTTGCTATGATGCTCACGAAATGGACGATATGCTGTATGTTGTTTCCATAGGAGTAGATAAGGGGATATCCGACAAATGGCGATTAACGATACAGTTTCCCACCATGAAAGAAGGCGGAGGACAGACACAATCCGGCAGTGGCGGCGGCGGGCAGTCACAATCCGGTAGCGGCGGAGATGAGCAGAGCGGACACAGTTATGCTTCTATTGACGCGCCTTCGTTTTTTACAGGCATCGACATGTTAAATGCCTCCTTGCCAAGAAAGCTTAATTTCTCACATGCGCAGATCATTGTGTTTTCTGAAGAGTTGGCTAAAGAAGGGCTGATCGGGGAATATATAGCGCCCTTAAGCAGATTCCGTGAGATACGCAGAAGCGCCCATGTATTTGTTGTGAAGGGGAACGCAATAGATTTTATAAAGGAGAATAAGCCTGTGATTGGGACGACTATATCAAAAAGTTTTCAAGTGCTTGCACATACAAGTGAAAATATCGGTTATTTCCCAAACATTACACTTGAGAACTTCTATGAAGCTCTCAAGTCCCCCTGCGGTCAGGCCATTGCAGCTATGGCCTCGGTAAATGATTCAAAAAGTTTTGCTGAGAACGGTGAACCTTGGGGGACAAAATTTAAAACAGGAGGAGACTATTTTGCAGGCCAGCTTCCGCGAACCGGCCAAAATAAAATTGAGGTATGGGGTACTGCATTATTTAACGGCGATAAGATGGTGGGTGAACTGAACGGGGATGAGACCCGGTTTTTGCTCATGATACGAGGCGAGTTCAAGCAAGGCTCCTTTACAATGCAAGACCCCCAAAAACCCGAACTGATTATACCTTTGGATGTTAGAGTCTCTAAAAAGCCCCAAATTGATATAGATATTAAAGATAAAAAGCCTGTTATTCGGCTCAAGGTTCAACTGGATGCGGATTTACTTGCCGTACAGAGCATGATAAATTACGAACAACCAGAACTTCAGTCACTATTGGAAGAGACCTTTAAGAAAAGCGTAGAAGAAGGAATCACAATGCTTATAAAAAAATGCCAGGGTTTAAATACTGATGTTTTTCATTTTGGTGACTATGCCGCGAAAAACTTTTTAACCATTGATGCATTTGAAAGCTATGATTGGAACAGACATTTTAAAGAAGCTGAAGTGATTGTCGATGTCAACTTTGCTATCCGTAGGACTGGAACGCAAATAAAAAGCTACCCTATAAAAGATCCGATAGGAGTGAATTAGATGAAGTATATTATAGTTGTGCTTCTGTTTGCCGAATTGATTTATCTGTTAAGTTTCGCTAAATATAACTGGGTAAAAAAGAATCGGCTTGCGGCAATAGGTTCGGCAATTATTGGCCTTGCGGCTTTTGCGCTTCCACTTTTTTTGATTTTCTTTGGGCAATATGAGTTATAGCTTAGTTATGCAAATCTTTGATTTGACGGTGTTGTATATGGTCTTGTGATAAGACACTCGGAAAATGTCCTGTTTGATAAGCGGGTCCAGAAGGTCTTTGCAACTGAGTCATCGATATACACGATTTGACCTTTTCTTTTTTGTGTTAGCGCTGCGCTCGACGGAGAAAGATAGTCTGCAAGTTCCTGACGGTTGAACGGAATGCAAAAGCGGCTGCGCCCCGTCCTCTTGGCTTCAGCCGAGAGATATCTCCCATCATTCCAGAGAAAACGCGAAAATCCATTACATCAAAATATCGAGAGACATTTTAGCGGTTTCCTCCCCAATATGTAAATTTATAAAAAATAGCCATAAATTTTATCCTCTCTTTTATGTACAGCATCGCTCCTCATCCATCATTTTCCTGTAATGCTGATCTTGACCGAGGCATTCAAAGAGCAGCTTGAATACATCTTTGCACTGTTGCGCATCACCGGCGATTTCCACGAAGTGCATTCCGTCATTATAACCGAGGGACTGGGTGCTCAAATACGCAAGCATGGAATCGGCGAGGTGATATCTTGATCGGTCGGCCTTTTCATCCTCGGGGTTGTCCACCAAGCGGGGGAGGTTTTCCTTGAGGACGGTATCACGAAGCTCGTTACCATCGTACCCGCAAAGCTGGATGCAGTAATATTCCAATATTCTGCGGATAACGCTCAAGGTTGGTATTACAGTTGAAACTTCTCTGAACTCGCTCCACAGTGCCGCATATGAGTTTTGAACGGGCGTGTAATTCTCTCTTTCGGCGGTTTCGTTTTGCGCCGGGCGGGTGCATTCAATTACCGCAGAAATGTTATTTGTTTTGCTTATCAGGAAGAATGACACCGAATCATAATATCTGACCTGATTGTAGCTTATTTCTTTGAAAAAATAGGTGTTATGAGTTAGGACGAAAATCTGCCGAATAAACTCTCCGCCAACGCTTCCGTCTTCGGGATGTATGTAGTGGCGGCAAACTTGAATCATATCCCGCACCAAGGCGCTTATGATAAACAGCGAACCGCTGTCCATGCTTGATACCGGGTCATCGATGACTACGATTCTGTCTTTTCTTACGCCGCTGTCATCAAGGCTGCCGCGAACCAGATGGTAGAAATACAGGAACGCAATGAAGTTCAGTTCGCCCTCGCTCAGGTTTTCGGCAATGTCACCGTTCTGCCGACGCACCTCATAAACATTCGGATGACCATCCTTTTCGTGCAGCGTGAAGCCCTGAAAACCCGCATCGCGCAGGGTGTTGTTGACGCCCTTAATTGTCGGCTGGGTACTGACGGTATGACGGCTCAGTTCGGTTATATCATCTGCCAACTTATCTGAGGCATCTTTTGCCGTTGTGATTTCACCCTCAAACCGTGTGATTTCCCCGGAGAGAGCGACATTCCTTGCGTTGTAATCCGAAACCTCGCTGGCAAGCGTGAATGCAATTAGTTCCCATACCTCATCGGTGCAAGCCTTCTGCTTAGTCGGTCTGTCCGCGATGATGGCATTGTTGGCTTCAATCAGATTATTAAATTCTGCAATGAGCACATTGATTTCGTTACGGATAGTTTGGATGCCGTCAAGCGTAACCACGGAGGACGGCTCCTTTATTTTTTCGGAGATTTTCTTTATATTTCCTTCGACTATCCGCTTAAGCAACTCAACTTTCGTTTTGTATGCTTCCGTGTCTATCTTGGAATACAAGTCCATTTGAAGATTATTGTCTAAAACGGCAATGTTGGCGTTCATCTCTTCCGTGTAAACGGAGAGAAGCTGATTCAGTGAGGCTAAATCGGCCTGATATTGCTCGTCAAAGCACGATGCAATTTTTTCTTCAATGTCCGAAGGTAGCGGCTGCTGGCAATACGGGCATTTTCCATCCGGCGTATTCGGATAATGCTCATGACCTTGAGTGACCCACGATGCGGCATTCATTGCCTTAACGAATCTGGCAAATTCCGTATCGCTGCTGCTTGTGATGGGCTGTCCCAAGAGAGCAAAAGCATTGGAAAACTCGGCCAGTTTGCTTGGTTCGCCAATCAATCTGAATTTCGGATAAGAACGGCCGCCATCACTGTTCGCCGTGCTGTACAAATCTTCCAAGGCATTTATACTGTGTTCGACAGGAGTGATTTTTCTGACATTGAGAGCAAACTGTTGGCTCTTGCCAAAGCCAGACATCGCCTTGGGGAAAAGTTTACGGATGGTTTCGGTACGCTTCCAGCACTTGTCCTTAAAGTCCTCCCAAAGCTGAGCAGCTTCATCGGACTTTCCCTTTTTCTTCTTTTGCAGTTCCTTTAGTTCGGAGTCTTGGACTTTTTTCTGACCCGTCATTTCACCGACTTTTGCTTGAATCTCTGCATTTACCTTTCCGATGGTGTATACACCGGGAACATTTCCAAAGCCAGAAAAATTCTGCGTGATGAATTTCTTATCGAAGACCATAATTGAATAGTCATCTTCCGAATACCCTTGCTCCCACGACAGTCCTTCATTTTTCTTGATAGCCTCGGCAATGGTGGATTTTCCCGTTCCGTTGTTGCCGTAAAAGAAATTCACCAGCGTAGGCTTGATTTCAATATCGCTAAAGGTAGCGGTATTGACCCTGATTTTTTGTATTCCATATCGTATTTTTTCTTTCAAACCGCTACCTCCATTATAGACTGCATTCAGTTATTCTTTTATTTTTCCCTCGCGGACCCATTCGTCCACTTCGGATATTTTGAACTTATAGCGCTTTCCGGCACGATAGACAGGCAATTTGCCTTCTCTGACCCATGTACGCACAGTATCTTGACTTAAGCTGAGATGCTCGGCGATGTCCTTAAGATTTACCCATTTTTCTGTTGTGTTTTCGGGTTCTGTGTTCATGTGTTAACCTCCATTTGTTAGTAAATCGATTTATAGCTTCAGAATCGGGATTTGCACGCCTGCATCTCGTAATTCTTCAATCAAGTTGATGCGTTTTATCGTCCAGTGGGTGCAGTTCATTTCATTGAACCTATCAGGCATACCGAGGTTAAGCTCCACAGCCATTGTGTTGATTAAGTCCTGTGAAACGCTCAACAATTTGCAAAAATAGAACTATTCTTGCCCCGGTATGTATCATTCTCACTGGCAAACAATGCGGGAAAAGTCTTTATTCTTTCTATTGCCTCCGTCGACATGGATGAATATTCATTTTTTGTATCAGCGGGTGTGTATTCGGTGAGAGAGCGTTTCTTGGCAATTGTAAAGTGAGAACCATCAAATGATTCTCCGGCTTTTACGAATAGGTTATAACAATCGCAGTTCAAACGTCCCAGTGCGCCGATAATGTCAAACTGCCCGGCACCTGTCTGCGGCAGACCGGCAAGAAGTATGTTGAAACAATTATTGACCACATCGGCACGGCCGATTTGTGTTCCGTTGTCGCCTGTCTGCGTAAAAGTCATCGGAGCAGGGCTTTGATTTGCCACAGCAATTTCCGCAGACTGAACAGGCTTTATCTCATTGCTCAAATCATTACCCTCCTCAGTCGCCGTGTTTTATATTCAAAGTTCCGATACTGCCTATTTGGATTCCGTTATTGCCGTACTGATTAAACACAACGGGGTTATTAACGGTCTGTGTTGTGTTCTGCTGCCGGTCATCGGATCGATCATCTGCCGAATCGTCAATAACCGTTTCCTCATAGCCGGGAGCGGACTCCTCGGCATCCTCCGAAGGAACAGCTTGTTCGATATAATTATAAACATTCAGATTTTGCGTGAAGCCTTTGGATGGTGTCCAGTTTTCAATTGTGTTTCTGCCGATTTTGTTATCCGGGCGTTGCAGAAGGATATAGTGCCACACGCCAACCAAAAACGCCTGCAGGCAAATGTCTGCAGAAGCCGTCAGTGATTCTTTGGTAACCGCCGTTCCGTTTTCCAGCGCATAGAACAATGCGTCAGATTCAATAGAACTGTCTTCTGATATTAACTCGATGAGTGCCTCCACAAGGTACTCATCTTTTTTTGTGTCTTTTTCCGCATCAAGAAAGGTATCGGTGAACGCCAGCATACGAGAGAGAGCCTCGCCATAATTTGTGCGAACACATTCATCAAACGAGCGCACCTCACCCGTATCTCCAAAAGGCAGATAAGTGCCGGACGATGCTTTACAATTTTTGAAATCCGAGGTGTTACCCTTAAAAGTCGGGAAGGTCGATGGTGTTGGCTCTGTATAAGAAGGACTACATACTTTAATTAGGGCTACGAGTGCATTCGGGTCTGAAAGGCCGTCAGACTCACCGCTGTATTTTTGTCTGGGTCCGATTCTCTGTTTTCGGGCATTCAAGAGCTGCATGAAGAATGTTCCGCCGCAGAGGCAAGGATGCACATTATTTGACATAGCTTTCCTCCGTAGAAATTACTATCACTACTAACGCTACTATCGTTACTAACCATAGCACACTAACTCTATTAACGATTGGATTGCTCTTGTGAGAAGTCACAGGGGCAATTTTTTATTTTACAAGAAGTTTGCTGCCAGAAAACAAACCGCAACAAACCCCACTAAACCATTATATCAGACTTTTATGTAAAAAACAATCAGACAAGCACATCTTCTGTAAAAGTTCATACAGCTTTTCTCCTGTGATTTTCTCACAAATCAAAATCTAAGGAGAAAATCATATGAAAAATCATCAAAAACAGCACTACCACGAGTTCTACATCATGCTGTCGGACGGCAGCAGCATCAAAACCTCCCGCCGCGAGTGCTTTGCACCGGCAGAGCCTGTTACGTCGGACAAGCCGTATCCGCAAAGATGGTACTACTCCCCGGATCAGCAGATGGCAATCCGTCTCCCCCGCAACGAACTCGGCGAAAAGTTTGGTAAAGACAATGCCGTCGACCTTAAGTCCGAAGAACGCGAGACAGAACGCAAGAACCTCTGCATCGGACAAACCTCCCATGCAAGCTGCACCGTGACCTGTGCCGAGTGCCATTTTAGCGATTACTGCGATTCTGAATATCGTGCAAAAAACGGTGTCGGCTGTAAACGCAAATGCGACTGCTGTTCTTCGTATGTTCGCCGCACCCTTGAGCTGGACAAGCCGCTCGGCTTTAACGACGACGGCGCCGAGGTCACCTTTGATCTTGCAGATGAAACTGCGGATGTTGAGGGTACATATTCCGGCACCGAACAGCGCGATGCAATCGCTGCGATTATCGCTTCCCTCGATCCCGTTGACCGTGAATTGTGGTTCTGCCTTGTTCGGAAAATCAAAAAGAATGAAGTTGCGGACAGGCTGCACATGACCGTTGACGGTGTGTATTATCGGCAGAAAAGATTGGAGCGTATGCTCCGGGAAAATGAAGCCCTAAAAAAGTTTTTTGAGAATTTCTGATTTTCACTACGGATATCGCTCCTTGCCTGTCCAGTACGAGGTGAGGAGTGATGCTCCTACATTAGGAACGGAGGTAAATCGTATGAAAATCAACGAAAAAGGAGGGCTTGTCCATGTCGCCGGATAAAGCGCTGGAAATCGGAAACGACCTTGCCCACATTGCGAAAACCCTGGCGGAATTGGCGGAAGAGATCAAGGTCGAGTATGACCACGACGCCAAGGATGAGTCCCCGCAGGAAAAAACCACAGCGGAAGTAAAATACCCGGACATTTCGAAGGTACGCGGCTTTCTCGCTGAAAAGTCGAGAGCCGGACACACGGCGGAAATTCAGGTTCTGCTTGCAAAGCACGGATGCAAGAAACTTTCGGAAGTGCCGCCCGCCGAGTTTGAGACGCTGATGGAAGAAGCGAGGAAGCTGGAATGAGCCATGCACTTCTATCTCCATCCGCAAGTAAAAGGTGGATAGAGTGTCCCAAAAGTGCTCGACTAACCGAGTTTTTACCGGATACCATTTCGTCTTATGCGGCTGACGGGACGATTGCCCACAGCGTAGCCGAAAGTAAGCTGAATCATCGTCTCGGATACAGCGGGAGTCCACCGAAATGTGAAGACGCGGAAATGGACGAATACACGGACGATTACGCCAACTTCGTGCTTGAACAGGCGGCGATCCTCACAAATCCAACCGTGTATGTCGAACTGCGGGTTGACTGCTCCAAGTACATCCCGGAATGCTTTGGTACCTGTGACGCGCTTATCGTTTCGGACGGCGCACTCCACATCATCGACCTGAAGAGCGGGAGCGGGATAAAGGTCGACGCTGAAGGAAACGACCAGCTCCGCATCTACTCGCTCGGCGCTCTTGCAATGTTCGGCTTCCTTTATGACATTGCCACAGTGCGGATGAGCATTTTCCAGCCGAAGCTCGGTAACTGCTCCACCTGGGAGATTCCTGTAGACGAACTGACAGGCTGGGCGGAAAACACGCTGATACCCGCTGCGCGGCTTGCCTGGAACGGCGAGGGCGATTACAAAGCCGGCGCTCACTGTCAATTCTGCAGAGCCAAAGCGGAATGTCGTAAACGCGCCGAAGCGAACCTCGCTCTCGAGATCTATGATTTCACCAATCCCGCTCTGCTACAGAGATGCGAGATCGCAGACATCCTCGGTAAGATCGACGGACTCATGTCATGGGCTTCGGATGTAAAAGAATACGCGCTTTCCAAGGCGCTGGCGGGCACGAGGTTTGACGGCTGGAAGATCGTCGAAGGCAGAAGCACACGGCATTATTCAAACGAAGCATCCGTTGCAAAGGCCGTCACCGACATTGGACTCGACCCATACGAACACAAACTGCTCGGAATTACGGCAATGACATCATTACTCGGTAAAAAGCGATTTGAAGACACTCTTGGTGGCTTTACTTACAAGCCTGCCGGCAAACCCGTGCTTGTACCCGTAACGGACAAGCGTAAAGAAATTAACACGGCGGCGGATGATTTCGCCGACCCTATCGAAAATTTGGAGGATTAATATCATGAAAAATACTGTAACAAACCCCACGAAAGTTGTCACTGGCGTCGTTCGTCTCAGCTATGCGAATATCTGGACCGCGAAGAGTATCAACGGCGGTGCACCGAAGTTTTCTACTAGTGTTCTTATTCCGAAGTCCGACACCGCAACTGTTCAGAAAATCAAGGCGGCAATTCAAGCGGCCTATGACGAAGGTGAGAGCAAGCTCAAGGGCAACGGCAAGTCCGTTCCCGCGCTCTCCGCACTGAAAACACCATTGAGAGACGGAGATGTAGAACGCCCGGACGATGAGGCGTATGCGGGGCACTGGTTCATTAACGCCAATAGCAACACCGCTCCCGGCGTCGTGGACATCAACCGTCAGCCCATTCTTGATACCAGCGAAATCTACTCCGGCGTTTATGCCCGTGTTTCCCTTTCCCTCTATGCATTCAATTCAAACGGAAATCGCGGAATTGCCTGCGGGCTTCAGAACATCCAGAAGATTAAGGACGGTGCATCTCTCGGCGGCAAGGTAAGCGCTGAAGATGACTTTGATGACAACTTCACAGCGGACGCAAGCGATGATTTCCTCGCTTGAGAAAGGAACGGTAAAACATTATGACAACGCTTCAGACAATCTTGGTTACCACCCTTCTTGCAATCTGGCTTTGTTTCAGCCTGGTGTTCCTGATCACCGCAATCCAGAGCGCCATATATGACCGAAAGCGCGAGAAGCGCGAAAAGCAACAGGCCGTGCGGGATTTGGAGTATCACGAAAAACGTATGAATGACTTTAAAAAGTAACTTCCCGGAGGGCGGCAGGGTGTCCTGCCGTCCTCCCTCATTATGGAGGACTTATGACAAAGATAAAATTATTATCTGTGGACATCGAGACATACAGCAGTATCGATCTCACTAAGTGCGGCACATATAAATATGTAGAAGCATCGGATTTCTATATAACGCTTTTTGGATACAGCATTGACGGCGGCGAGGTGCAAGTGGTGGATTTGGCACAGGGTGAAAAAATACCATCCGAGGTAATGTCTGCGCTGGAGGACGATTCTGTTATCAAATGGGCATTCAATGCTTCTTTCGAGCGGGTCTGCATATCTCGGTTTATTGGGCTGCCGACCGGCGATTACCTTGAGCCGTCCTCTTGGCGGTGTTCGATGATATGGTCGGCATACTTGGGACTGCCGCTGTCGCTGAAGGGTGTCGGCGCTGTTCTCGGTTTGGATAAACAGAAAATGGATGAAGGCAAAGACCTCATCAAGTATTTCTGTCAGCCCTGCGCTCCGACCAAAGCCAACGGTGGAAGAACACGCAATATGCCGACCGATGCCCCGGAGAAATGGGAAACCTTCAAGGCGTATAACAAGCGTGATGTGGAGGTTGAACTGCAGATACAGCAGAAACTCGTAAAGTTCCCTGTACCAGACAACGTGTGGGATGAATATCACTTGAGCGAGGAAATCAACGACAGAGGTATCCGGGTGGATATGCCTTTTGTAAAACAGGCCATCGCTATTGATAAAAAGTCCCGCTCCCGGCTCTCCGCAGCCATGCGTGCTATTACCGAGCTGGATAATCCAAACTCCGTGCAGCAGATGAAAGCTTGGCTTGCCGACAACGGCATGGAAACGGATACGCTCGGCAAAAAGGCTGTGTCGGAGTTATTAAAGGAAGCTCCGAGCAACCTTGGCGAGGCGCTTCTCCTCCGTCAGCAGCTTGCGAAATCCTCAGTAAAAAAATATACGGCAATGGAAAACGCTGTCTGCGCGGATGGCCGTGTCAGAGGGATGTTCATGTTTTACGGAGCCAACCGCACGGGCAGATTTGCCGGACGGCTGGTGCAGCTTCAAAATCTGCCGCAGAACCATATACCTGACCTTGCCGAAGCTCGCGGCCTTGTCTCCAGCGGGAATTATGCCGCTCTTGAAATTCTGTATGAAGACATCCCGGACACGCTTTCCCAGCTTATCCGCACGGCATTTGTACCGCAAGACGGCAGGAAATTCATAGTTTCGGACTTCAGTGCAATTGAAGCGAGGGTTATCGCATGGCTTGCCGGAGAGGACTGGCGAACCGAAGTGTTCAAAAGCGGCGGTGATATTTACTGTGCGTCCGCATCCGCGATGTTCCATGTTCCCGTAGAAAAGCACGGTATAAACGGTCATTTGCGGCAAAAAGGAAAAATCGCAGAACTCGCCCTCGGCTATGGCGGCTCTGTAGGTGCACTGAAAGCGATGGGCGCTCTTGAGATGGGGCTTGCCGAAGAAGAACTGCAGCCGTTGGTCAACGCTTGGCGGCAGTCCAATCCCAACATCGTGCGCTTCTGGTGGGACGTCGACGCGGCGGTCAAAAGATGCGTCAGACAGAAGAAAGCGACCAAAACCCATGCCGTCCGTTTTACCTATGAGAGCGGTTTCCTGTTTATTACGCTGCCAAGCGGCAGACGGCTTGCCTATGTGAAGCCCCGCATCGGTGAGAACCGTTTCGGCGGCGAGTCCGTGACCTACGAGGGTGTAGGCGGTACAAAGAAATGGGAGCGGCTTGAATCCTACGGTCCCAAGTTCGTGGAAAATATCGTGCAGGCAACCTCAAGGGATATTCTTGTGTATGCCATGCGGACGCTCCGCAATTGTTCCATCGTCGCTCATGTACATGATGAGCTTATTATCGAATGCGATAAACGGGTATCCCTACCCGCCATCTGTGAGCAGATGGGGCGTGTGCCGCCCTGGGCGAACGGTCTGCTCCTTCGTGCCGACGGATATGAATGTGAATTTTATAGAAAAGATTGAAAACCACTACGGATTTCCGTCCTTGCCTGTCCAGTACGAGGTGAGGACGGATTTTTTCGTTCATCTCATATTCGGAGGATTTAAATATGTTCTACATCAAAACAAAGCTACCAAGCGGCAAGGTCATAAAGACCGAAATCACCGACGAGAGTGTCTACACTCACTGCCCCGGATGTGGCAGGGAGTTCCCTGTCGACCTTTTAGAGGTTTTCTCCGGCGAGGGGGATCTCTTCTCCACAAGAATCGTCTGCTCGGAATGCACCAAAAAACACTTTGAAAAACAGAAACCCGCGATGGAGGACATTGTGCTTCTCGCCACGGCGCTATGCAGACTTGGTTACAGCAAACAGGTTCTACGTCTGTATGATGATTTCGGCATCAGCGCAATTCAGGAACTGGAGTCACAGGATTACAGCGCATACGCGGACGCACTGCTTTCAGCCGTAGCGGAAGGCGGTGCAGCATGAAGGAACTGATTCCAAAGGACGAGTACGGCGTATTCGCCGATGCCAAGGACATCGCAAGAGTAGATAGCCTTTTCGTGGCGGAGTTCTTTGAAAAGGAACACTTCCATGTGCTTCGTGATATTGCCAAAATCACTGACACCAAATCTGGATTGAGTGAGGAATTCACCGCATCCAATTTTGAGCCGAGCACTTACAAGGATAAAACAGGGCGAAAGCTGCCTTGTTACTGCATGACCCGCGATGGCTTTACCATGCTGGTCATGGGTTATACCGGCGCAAAGGCTATGCGGTTTAAGGAACTCTACATTCGCCGCTTCAACGAGATGGAGAGCTTTATAAAAACACTGGTATCGGCGCGTCAGGAATTTCCGCTCCTAACCTCCAACATCAAGCTGCTACACGAAAATCCGAAGCCTTATCACTTTAGCAACGAATGCGATATGCTCAACCGCATCGTCGTCGGCATGACGGCAAAACAGTTCAGAACCGCCAACGGCATCGAAAAAGGAAAAAGCATCCGTCCGTATCTGTCAGACGAACAGATTACCATGCTTGATACCCTTCAGAAGGTCGATGTGGGTTTGCTGGTGGCAGTGCCGGATTACGAACAGCGCAAACGACACCTGGAATGGTACAAGCTAAAAATGGAAGAGAAAGAATAAGGAGGGCGGCGGCATGAGCATCAGCAAATTTAACGCCGAGGGCTATTATGACCCGACGACCTATGCCGCGCTCTCGGCTATTGAAGCGGAAGAAAAGGCACTCCGCGCGTTTCGTCCCATCGTATACATTTGCTCTCCATATGCCGGGGATACGGATGGCAATATAAAAGCTGCTCAAAAATACAGCCGCCACGCGGTCGACAACGGGTACATTCCCGTTGCCCCGCATCTGCTGTTCCCGCAGTTCATGAATGATGCCGACCCAAAGGAACGGCAGCTAGGTCTGTTCTTCGGCAATGCCCTCATGAGCAAATGCTCCGAGGTGTGGGTGTTCGGCAGCGTCATATCACCCGGCATGGAAGCCGAAATCAAGATAGCCAAGTGGAAGAACTACCGCTTGCGCTATTTTACCGAAAACTGCGAGGAGGTCAGTTCATGAGAGTCCTGAAAATTGCGCTCGGCAATTCTCGCCAAGCGAAAATATGGTCAAACAAGACCATAACATTTGAAGATATTTGCGAACGGCTGAAAACGCCCATTCGCACGACCGAAACAGTAGAAGAATATCCAAAGCTCCCAAAGGGTCAGCGTGACGAAATTAAGGATAAAGGCGGGTTTGTCGGAGGACATTTGCGTGACAATCTGCGTAAAGTCACGAACGTGGACTGCCGCTCCATGTGGACGCCGGACCTTGACCATGCCACGCCGGAGTTCGTTGCGGCGCTGAAGGATACTCTTGGTTTTCGCTGCGCCGTGTATTCGACTCACGGTCATGTACCGGAAGCACCGAGACTCCGTATTGTCGCACCCTTTACGAGAGATGTATCCGCAGACGAATATGCGGCGGTTTCCCGTTATCTGGCGGCAGATATCGGCATCGATATGTTCGACGAGTGTTCCTTCATACCAAATCAGCTTATGTACTGGCCTACCTGTCCGTCAAACGGCGAGTATATATGCGAAACCGTTGAGGGCGAATTGCTTGACCCGGACGCAGTGCTTGCGGCTCATCCCAATTGGCGCGATTGTTCACTTCTTCCAACAACGTCACGAGAGAGCAAAGTAAATGCTCCGACAAAAGGAACGCAGGAGGACCCGTTAATAAAGTCCGGTGCAGTGGGTGCGTTTTGCCGCTCATATACCATTGAAAGCGCGATCTGTAAGTTCCTTCCGGACATATACGCGCCCTCGGCAATGGACGGCCGCTACGATTATATCCCGGCGGACAGCAGCGCCGGCGTTGTGGTTTACGATGATAAATTCGCTTATAGCCACCATGCGACAGACCCCGCCTGCGGTAAGCTGCTGAACGCTTTTGATCTCGTGCGCATCCACAAATTCGGTGACGACGAGAAAAAATCCTTTACCGCCATGATGGACTTCGCGGTAAAAGATGAGCTTGTCAACACCATGCTCCTGCGCGAAAAGCAGGAATTCGCTTCGGAGGAATTTGACGATTGGACCAAGGCGCTCCGGCGGGATCGCGGCGGTTCGCTTCAGAACAGTTTGCACAACATTACGCTCATCATGGAAAACGATCCACAGCTCAAGGCTCTGTGTTTCAACCAGCTTGCGGACGGAATGGAGATAAAAGGAGATGTACCGTGGCAGCACCCGGCGCGTTTTTGGCGTGACGCCGACGACGCACAGCTTATCTGTTATGTGGACGCCAACTACGGCGCCTTCTCCGCACGGAATTACCAGATTGCTGTGGCCAAGGTCGTGGACGACCGCTCTTATCACCCAATCCGAGAATATCTTGCCAGCTTACCGCCCTGGGATAACAAACCCCGTGCGTCAACTATCCTCATCGATTATCTCGGCGCTGAGGATAACGCCTATACCCGTGCTGTCACTCGCAAAACTTTGTGCGGTGCGGTTTCCCGCGTAAAGCATCCGGGTATCAAGTTCGACAATATTCTGGTACTCAACGGCAATCAGGGTATCGGCAAGTCTACGCTTATCGCCAAACTGGGCGGCGAGTGGTATTCGGATAGCCTTTCGCTTACAGATATGAACGATAAGACCGCCGCCGAAAAGCTGCAGGGCTACTGGATTCTTGAAATCGGTGAGCTTGCCGGTATGAAGAAGGCGGACATCGATAAGGTCAAGGCGTTCATCTCCCGTCAGGACGACAAGTACCGAGCTTCCTTCGGCAGGCGTGTTACGCCGCATCCAAGGCAATGTATTTTCTTCGGCACGACCAATTCGCAAAACGGTTATCTACGTGATATTACGGGCAACCGCCGTTTCTGGACGGTCAAAACTCCCGGCACCGGCAGGCTAAAACCGTGGGATCTGACAAATGAGGATGTTCAGCAGATATGGGCGGAGGTGCTGGTACTCGTTGAGAAGGGCGAAAAGCTGTATCTCGACAGCAACCTTGAAACTTATTCTCAGGCGGAGCAGGCCAACGCAATGGAGCAGGACGACCGCGAAGGTCTTGTCAGCGCATATTTGACTTTGCTTTTGCCGGAAAACTGGAGCGGTATGGACATCTACGCAAGGCAGGAGTATATCAGAGACCCGGACAGCCCGACCCAACCGCAAGGTACGGTGCGGCGAAACAGCGTAAGTAATCTGGAAATCTGGTGTGAATGCTTTGGAAAACGCAAAGAGGATATCAAGCCATCCGATTCCTACGCGATAGCGGCGATTATGCTGCGCATTGAGGGCTGGCATAAAACCGACGAGCGGGAGACGCAGCCCGTCTACGGCAGGCAGCGTTTGTATAAGCGTGTTTAGGCACTGTGGCGGACAACCTATTGGGACAATCCTCAATAACTTGTCCCCATCACGGAGGTTGTCCGAACCTCAAAACCTATAAAGACGAGCAAAAACGGCTCTTTTTCGGACAGGCGGACAGCTATTTCTATATAGTACAAAAATACATTAAGTTTAATAGTAATAGGTGTCCTGTCCGTATGTGTTTGCGCGCGTATAGAAATTTTCGTCCGCTTGTCCACGGGAGGTATCGGCTATGAGAGAAAAACAAACAGAGCAAAAACTAGTAAAAGAAGTAAAACATATGGGCGGCATCTGCCCCAAGTTCACAAGCCCCGGTTTTGACGGAATGCCCGACCGCATCGTGCTTTTACCGGGCGGGCGCATGGCATTCGTAGAAGTCAAGGCTATGGGATGCAAACCGCGTCCTTTGCAGATGGCAAGGCATGGAATGCTTCGGCGGCTTGGCTTTCGAGTGTATGTGCTGGACGATGAAACGCAGATTGAAGGGATACTAGATGAAATATGAACCGCATGATTACCAAAAATATACCACGGCGTATATCGAGGAACATTCCGTATCCGCCATATTCCTCGACTGCGGCCTTGGCAAGAGTATCATTACGCTGACCGCTATAAATAACCTGCTGTTCGACAGCTTTGAGATACACAAGGTTCTTGTTATCGCGCCCCTTCGTGTCGCCCGTGATACATGGCCTGGGGAACTTGAAAAATGGGAACATCTGCACGGGCTGATTTATTCCGTGGCGGTAGGTACCGAGGGTCAACGAAAAGCAGCTCTACTGCAAAAAGCCGACATTTATATCATCAACAGAGAAAATGTCGAATGGCTTGTGGAAAAGAGCGGGCTGCCCTTTGACTACGATATGGTGGTGGTCGATGAGCTTTCGTCCTTTAAGTCCTATCAGGCGAAACGGTTCCGCAGTCTGATGAAAGTTCGCCCTTCCGTCAAACGCATCACGGGACTGACGGGAACACCGAGCAGCAACGGTCTCATGGATTTATGGGCTGAATTTCGACTGCTGGATATGGGCAAACGACTCGGTCGGTTCATAACCAACTTCCGCGATGCTTATTTCGTACCAGACAAGCACAATCAGCAGATTGTGTTCAGCTATAAACCGAAGCCCGGTGCCGAGGATGCCATTTACCGTCTTGTGTCAGATATCACCATCAGCATGAAGTCCACCGACTACCTCAAAATGCCGGAATGCGTAATAAACGAAGTTTCGGTACGGCTTTCCGCAAAAGAGATGGAATGCTACAAAACCTTGAAAGACGATTTGATACTCAGTCTTGACGGTCAGGACATCAATGCCCAGAGTGCCGTGGGTCTGTCCAATAAATTGACGCAGATGGCAAACGGTGCTGTTTACGGAGACCAGCGTGACGCTGGACTCGATTATATCCCCATACATGAGCGAAAACTTGATGCCTTGGAGGATTTGATTGAAGCGGTAAACGGAAAGCCCATCCTCGTAGCGTACTGGTTTAATCACGACCTCAACCGCATCGAGGAACGTTTGCACAAGCGGCATATTCCGTTCTCCAAGCTGGATACTGCCGATTCTATCAAGCGCTGGAACAACGGTGAACTGCCGGTGGCCCTGGTACACCCCGCTTCTGCCGGACATGGCTTAAACCTGCAATCTGGTGGCTCCACACTGATATGGTTCAGCCTGACCTGGAGTTTGGAACTGTATCAGCAGACAAATGCGAGACTTTGGCGGCAAGGCCAAGAAGCCGATACCGTGGTAATCCACCACCTCATCACCAAAGATACCATTGATGAAAAAATTATGTCAGCGCTGAAAAAGAAGGATAAAACACAGTCCGCACTCATCGATGCTGTTAAAGCGGACTTGAAAATCTAATGACAACAAGGGGACTATGTCCCTGAGACAATCCGTGCCAATCCGAGAGGAACAAAAATATCGGAGGTACAGATTATGAATCCTTATGAAGAATTAGCAAGTGCCATCGTGTTGCAGGCGGTTAAGGATTATCGGTTGCACGATGATGAAAAGGAGCTCGCCAGTATTGAGCGTTTCTTTCGTTCCGGCTGGTTTAGTGTCCTGACGAGCATTGCCCCGGAGATGCTAATTGCCAAGCTGAGAAAGGAGAAGGCGTGCTATGAATACTAAAACTTACCTTTCTCAGGCCCGATACCTTGATATGCGCATTAAGTCCAAGCTCCAACAGGTGGATTCCCTTAACGAACTGGCAACAACATGTACGTCAGTGCTGACCGGTATGCCCCGCAATCCCAGCGGTTCAACCTCCCACATGGCAGACGCCATTTGTAAAATTGTTGACTTGCAGAACGAAATCAACCGTGACATCGATAAGCTGGTTGACCTCAAGAAAGAAATCATGGGCGTCATCAAAGCGGTATCCAACCCGGAACACCAGACCCTTTTGGAGAAGCGTTATCTCTGTTTCCGGTCTTGGGAGAAAATTGCTGTGGACATGGGTTATGACCTGCGATACACACATAAGCTCCACAACTGGGCGCTGGAGGAATGTAGCATTCCCGCTTCTTCGGAAGTGGACACGAAAAGACACTGAAAGACACCTTCCACTTATGATAGTATTATAATGTGGAAACAGAATGCAGAGAGCCTTCATGGGAGAAATCCTATGAGGGCTTTCTTTATGCCCGCGAGGAGGTAAACCGAATGCCATACAAACCGAAACGTCCATGCGCCTACCCCGGCTGCGGTCGGCTTGCTGTACGCGAGCAATACTGCGCCGAGCATCAGAAGGTCATGGACAAACGCTACAACCATTACGAACGTGACCCTGCTTCCAACAAACGATACGGTCGTTCGTGGAAGCGTATTCGTGACCGATACATCAAGGCGCATCCACTCTGTGAGGAATGCCAAAAGCAAGGAAAACTAACGCCTGCCGAGGAGGTGCACCATATCCTCCCACTCTCTAAAGGCGGCGGCAGTAATACAGAGAACCTCATGGCTCTTTGCAAAGCCTGCCACTCCCGTATCACCGCCGAGAGCGGCGACCGATGGGGAAAAGGATATTGAAAGAGGCATCGTTTACATTTTGGTACGATGCCTCAAAGCAATCTATTCTTCATGGCCACTCCCGGTGGGGTATCAAAATCTCTAAAGCAAAAAAATCTGGACAGCGGCGTGGGGCTTCGTGTTGAAAAACGCACAATCAGACAAGGGAATAGACCCAGCCCAAAAGGAGTGTGATGAATATGGCGAAAGACGGCACCAACAGAGGTGGCGCTCGTGTCGGTGCGGGTGCAAAAAAGAAACCACTCGCCGACAAAATATCAGCCGGTAACCCCGGCGGCAGAAAATTGACTGTGATGGAGTTTTCAGATACGGCGGACTTGCAGGGTCAGACGATGCCCGAGCCTAACAAGATGCTTGAAGCTGTGCAGAAGGACGGCAAGACGCTCGTCGCAAGTGAAATATATAAATCCACATGGGTATGGCTGAACGAGCGGGGCTGCTCGACGCTTGTCTCTCCGCAGCTTCTGGAACGCTATGCCATGAGCGTGGCCCGATGGATTCAATGTGAGGAGGCCGTGACAGAGTACGGGTTTTTAGCAAAGCACCCTACCACCGGCAACGCTATCCAAAGCCCCTATGTGGCGATGGGCCAGAACTATATGAACCAGACCAACCGCCTGTGGATGGAAATATTTCAGATCGTAAAGGAAAACTGCACCGGCGAATACAACGGAGCCAATCCGCAGGACGATGTGATGGAGCGGCTTCTCTCCGCTCGGAAAGGAAAATAAACTATGATTACTTATAAAACAGCAGAAAGCGTCTGTGCCGGACACCCGGATAAACTGTGCGATCTCATTGCCGACAGCATCCTTGATGCCTGTCTGCGCAAAGACAAGTCCTCCCGTGTTGCCTGCGAAGTCATGGCGACAAAAGGAAAAATCATCGTTGCGGGCGAGATCACCTGCGACGGCAAAGTTGACATCCGCTTGGAGGTGCGTGAAGTCCTCCGCAAGGTCGGCTACAATCCGTGGAAGTTTACGATTTTTGTATTCGTCCATAAACAGAGCAAGGATATCGACGCCGGAGTGACCACCGCTCTTGAAGCCCGAAACGGCAGTGAGGAACGCTATGCTTCCATGGGTGCCGGCGACCAAGGCACGGTTTACGGTTATGCAACCAATGAAACCCGTGAGATGCTTCCACTCCCGCTGGTGCTGGCGCACCGCATCGTCAAGCGTGTGGATACCGTCCGCAAGGATAAAATCGTGAAAGGTATTCTGCCGGACGGCAAAGCGCAGGTCACGGTTGAATATGAGGGCGGCAAGCCCAAGCGCATAAAGACTATCGTGGTTTCCGTTCAGCACGACAAGGATAAAACACAGGAGCAGCTTTACTCCGACATCAAGCAAAACGTGCTCTGGCAGTGCTTTGAGGACTTTCCCTTTGACGATGACACCGAAATCCTTATCAATCCCTCCGGCAGATTTGTCGAGGGCGGTCCCGCCGCCGACACAGGCTTGACGGGCAGAAAGATGATGGTGGACACCTACGGAGGGCTTGCTCTTCACGGCGGCGGAGCGTTTTCCGGCAAAGACCCCACAAAGGTGGACCGCAGCGGCGCTTACATGGCACGGTACATCGCAAAAAATATCGTATGGAGCGACTTGGCTGAGAGATGCGAGGTCGCTCTTTCTTATGCCATCAGCAAGGCCGATCCTGTGGCAGTAGACATCGACGCTTTTGGTACGAACGCCCTCACCAATGATGAACTGCGTGAAATCGTGCTGTCTGTGTTCAATCTGCGCCCGGCGGCAATCATCGAAAAGCTACGACTGCGCAATGTCATCTATAAGGACACGGCGGCCTACGGACACTTCAATTCCTGTCTATTCCCGTGGGAGGACGGCAGTGAGCATTACAAAGAACTGAGAAAGGCGGCGGAGAAATATGTTGATAGAAAAAATTCAGATTGAGCGGCTCATCCCCGCCGACTATAACCCCAGAAAAGACCTCAAGCCGGGTGACCCAGAATATGAAAAGCTGAAACGCTCCATCGAGCAGTTCGGTTATGTTGAACCCGTTATATGGAATAAGACCACAAGCCATGTCGTCGGCGGCCACCAGCGGTTGAAAGTATTACTCGGCATGGGCATTACCGAAGTCGAGTGTGTGGTCGTTGAGATGGACGCCGAAAAGGAAAAGGCGCTCAATGTTGCGCTCAATAAAATATCCGGTGACTGGGACAAAGACAAGCTGGCTCTACTCATTGCGGATTTGCAGGGTGCGGACTTCGATGTTTCACTCACGGGCTTCGACCCCGGAGAGATTGACGACCTGTTCAAGGACAGCTTAAAAGATGGTATCCACGACGATGATTTTGATGTGGACGCAGAACTACAAAAGCCCACCATGACCAAGCCGAGCGATGTGTGGCTGCTCGGTCGACATCGGCTGGTCTGCGGTAATTCCACCAAAGCCGGCACCTTTACCGCTCTGATGGATGGGAAGCTCGCCAATCTGGTGGTGACCGACCCGCCATACAACGTCAATTATGAAGGTGCCGCAGGTAAAATCAAAAACGATAACATGGGCAACCAAGCGTTCTATGACTTCCTGCTTGCGGCGTTTACGAACACCGAAGCGGCGATGGCGCAGGACGCTTCCATTTATGTGTTTCATGCCGACACCGAAGGTTTGAATTTCAGAAAGGCATTCTCGGACGTAGGTTTTCAGCTTTCCGGGTGCTGCATCTGGAAAAAGCCGTCGCTGGTGCTTGGGCGCTCCCCATACCAGTGGCAGCACGAGCCTGTGTTGTTCGGCTGGAAGAAAAAAGGTAAGCACAACTGGTACACAGACCGCAAGCAGACCACCATTTGGGAGTTCGAAAAGTCAAAGAAAAACGCTGACCATCCGACCATGAAGCCGATTGCGTTGCTGGCATATCCGATCATGAATAGCAGTCTAACAAACTGCATCGTGCTCGACCCTTTCGGCGGCAGCGGTTCTACACTCATCGCCTGTGAGCAATCCGACAGGATTTGTTTCACTATTGAGCTTGATGAAAAATACTGCGATGTCATTGTAAAGCGGTATATCGAGCAAGTCGCCAGCGCCGATGCCGTCTCTGTTATCCGTGACGGTGTCACGATGAAATATACGGAGGTGGCTGTCGATGAGTAAACTCACGATCAGCCCTCTTTCCGATGAAAGCTAAGGTTTCGCCATGCGTCGATTTTGTGCTTATGGGAATTGTGTCATATACACAAGATTCCACCGATAAATGACCGCCTTGTTCTCCACAGAGAACGCTTGAAATGACTTGCTATATAAGTGTTTTAGAGCGAATATGTGACTACCAAAAAGAAAGGCGGTTTGAAAATGGAACTCAAATACAATGTAACAGGCAGCGAACGCAAATCACTGGTCGGAGCAATCAGCACAGCGCTGAACTCCCCAACCAAATACCTCGGAGCGCCAACCTTCGCCTACGAGGTAGGCAGCTACCACATCGATAAGATTGGAACGCTCACAGGTCCCGACAACCTCGACTTGGAGGATGCGCTCCACCAACAGGGCTTTGGCGCAGATGGCGACACCCGACACTATGACGAACCCGACACCTACGAAAGCGGACTTGGCGGGATGGGTGCAACGCCGGACTTCGAGGACTTACGGATGGATGGACGGGAGGAACTGGGGTTAGGGCGCACACGCCATGAGAACTTCCAAGGCGAAAACGGTATGCAGGCAAGCGACGTTCCAGAAACCGATGAGGACATCGGACTGGTGATTGAAATGCCTCGCGCCTCCTTCACCGACACGGCGCTGGAAAATCTCAAGCGGCTGGTCGAAAGCAAAGGCAGTCTCATCAAAAAGGCTCTCGGTGCGGAAACGCTCGAACTCGAAATAGCAGATGACATTGTTCGGTTTCCGTGGTTTGAGGACGGTACCGACCCGGACGCCGTCAAGGCATACACGCATTTTGTGGCTGCGCTTTGTGAAATGGCAAGGGCACAGAAAAGAGTCACTGCCAAGGAAAAAGAGACTGATAACGACAAGTACGCCTTCAGATGCTTTCTCCTCAGGCTGGGCTTTATCGGAGCGGCATACAAGGGGGAGCGTAAAATTTTGCTGAAAAATCTCTCCGGCAGCTCGGCATTCAAAACTCCGAAAAGCGAGGTAACTGAAGATGAACAATAATTTTCCATCAAGAGAAACCGTGGAACGCATCCGAAAACAATACCCAGTCGGCTGCCGTGTAGAGCTTCTTCGCATGGACGACATTCAAGCGCCGCCAATCGGTACAAAGGGCACTGTACGGTATGTTGATGACCTCGGCAGCTTGGGCGTCGCTTGGGACAACGGCAGTTCCCTTCAAGTTGTTTATGGCGAGGATTTATGCAGAAAACTGGAGGAAATAAGCGATGGACCGTAAGGTAAAAGAGCAAATTCTCGCCGTCCGGGATACCGGGCTTACAAATATGTTCGATACCCGCGCCGTCCAGCGCATCGCTTACGATATGAACTTCTACGAGCTGGTGGTTTTCCTTGAGGAGCATAGGGACAAATACGTCCGCTTCATCCTCACAGGAGAGGAATAACGCTGTAAATCACACAATTTCTACGGCAATAACAGCCTTAATATTCGTGTAGTTTATGCCCTGATTTATCGCGTAATTGACTGGATATAGTGTGCTTTCAGAGGTAATATGTCACTACCGAAAGGGAAAACACACTAAACGGAGGAAACGAAAATGAACGAAATACAATGGCAGCAGGTCGAGGCGCAGCTACCTCAAGGGGCGAAAATCCTGCGAACCTACAATGCCTTCGAGAACGGTGAATTGCGGATAATCGTTGGGCTCCCCGGCGAGCGATCCGAAACCCGGTACATCGTCCACTTTGAGGGCGAGGACGTAAAACTGGAACACAGACCGTAACAAACAGCGAGACAGCCGAGGACACCCCGAAAAGGGGCTGTCTCTCGTACAAATAGACTTTGAAGGCTTGCTTAATGCAGGTCTATTTTTATGCTCGGAAGGAGGCGGTAATATTCGAAAGCTAAAGAAATACAAACAGACACGGTTTAAGTCCACAGATTCGGTTTATGACAAGGCCGCCGCCGACTATGCTGTAGCTTTTGTTGAAGCCCTCGCCCACACCAAAGGCACCTGGTCCGGCAAGCCCTTCGAGCTGATCGATTGGCAGGAGCAAATTATCCGCGACGTGTTCGGAACCCTGAAACCCAACGGCTACCGCCAGTTCAACACCGCCTATGTGGAAATCCCGAAGAAGATGGGCAAGTCCGAGCTTGCGGCCGCTGTCGCACTGCTCCTCACCTGTGGGGATAACGAAGAACGCGCCGAGGTTTACGGCTGTGCTGCTGACCGCAATCAGGCATCCATCGTTTTCAATGTGGCGGCGGATATGGTGCGGATGTGCCCGGCGCTCTCCAAACGCGTCAAAATACTGGACGCAACCAAGCGGCTTATCTATCAACCGACCGGGAGCATCTATCAGGTGCTGTCCGCCGATGTCGGCAACAAGCATGGTTTCAATACCCACGGTGTGGTATTCGATGAGCTGCACACCCAGCCGAATCGAAAACTTTTTGATGTTATGACCAAGGGCAGCGGCGATGCGAGAATGCAGCCGCTATATTTTTTAATCACCACCGCCGGGGATAACCAAAACAGCATCTGTTGGGAGGTCCATCAAAAGGCTCTGGATATTATTGATGGCAGAAAGCACGACCCGACCTTCTACCCGGTGATTTACGGTGCGGCACAAGAGGATGACTGGACAGATCCAAAGGTCTGGAAAAAAGCCAATCCCTCCCTCGGTATTACGGTAGGAATGGATAAAGTCAAAGCAGCGTTTGAATCAGCAAGGCAGAACCCCGCCGAAGAGAACAGCTTCCGGCAGCTCCGGCTCAACCAATGGGTCAAACAGGCTGTGCGCTGGATGCCGATGGACAAATGGGATGCCTGCGCGTTCCCCGTGGATGAAAAGTCGCTCGAAGGTCGTGTCTGCTACGGAGGGCTTGACCTCTCGTCCTCCACCGATATCACGGCGTTTGTGCTGGTATTTCCACCGGAAGATGAAGCGGATAAATACAGCGTCCTGCCGTACTTCTGGATACCGGAGGACAATATCGATTTGCGTGTGCGCAGAGACCATGTAAATTATGATGTCTGGAAAAAGCAGGGCTTTCTGCAAACTACCGAGGGTAATGTGGTGCATTACGGTTACATCGAGCAGTTCATAGAAACCCTCGGTGAGAAATACAACATCCGTGAAATAGCCTTTGACCGCTGGGGTGCCGTGCAAATGACGCAAAACCTTGAAAACCTTGGATTCTCGGTCGTACCTTTCGGACAGGGCTTTAAAGATATGAGTCCTCCGACAAAAGAACTGATGAAGCTAACGCTGGAGGAGAAAATCGCCCACGGCGGCCACCCGGTTCTGCGCTGGATGATGGACAACATCTTCATCCGCACCGACCCGGCCGGCAACATCAAAGCTGACAAAGAGAAAAGCACCGAGAAAATCGACGGCGCGGTAGCCACCATCATGGCGCTTGACCGGGCGATTCGGTGCGGCAACGATACGGGCGAAAGCGTGTACAACACACGTGGACTGCTCGTTTTTTAATTGGAGGGAACTGCCTATGAACATCTTTAAAGGAATATTCAAAGCTCGTGACAAGCCTAAAAACTTGGGCGGCGGCACCAGTTTTTTATGGGGCGGCTCATCCTCCGGCAAGGTTGTCAATGAAAGGACCGCCATGCAGATGACCGCCGTGTACTCCTGCGTCCGTATATTATCCGAAGCAATCGCTGGCCTGCCACTTTTCGTCTACAAATACGGCGACGACGGGAGCAAGGACAAATATCTTGAACATCCGCTGTGGCGTGTACTGCACGATGAACCGAACCCGGAGATGACATCGTTTGTTTTCCGGGAGACCATGATGAATCATCTGCTGCTGACAGGCAACGCCTATGCGCAGATTATCCGCAATGCCCGCGGCGACGTCGTGGCGCTGTACCCCCTCATGCCCGACCGGATGACCGTGGACCGGGATTCACAGGGACGGCTGTATTACCGCTACCGAAAAAGTAGCGACGATGCGCCGGAGGTCAGTAAGAACAAGCCGAGTGATATTATCCTCGCACCAAGCGATGTGCTGCACATTCTCGGTTTGGGCTTTGACGGGCTGGTTGGCTACTCACCGATTGCTATGGCAAAAAACGCCGTAGGGCTTGCCATCGCCGCTGAGGAATACGGCGCTAAATTCTTTGCCAACGGAGCGGCACCAAGCGGAGTGCTGGAACACCCCGGCACATTAAAAGACCCGGAGCGCATCAGAGAAAGCTGGCAGTCCACCTTTGGCGGCAGCGCCAACAGCAACAAGATCGCTGTGCTTGAGGAGGGTCTCAAATATACACCGATTGCTATCTCTCCCGAGCAGGCGCAATTTCTCGAGACACGGAAATTTCAAATAAACGAAATTGCCCGCATCTTTCGAGTGCCGCCGCATATGCTGGCGGATTTGGAAAAATCCTCTTTCTCCAACATTGAACAGCAGTCGCTGGAGTTTGTGAAATATACCCTCGACCCGTGGGTCATCCGCTGGGAACAAGCGATGAACAAGTCGCTCCTGCTTGAAAGCGAAAAGCGCGAAGTGTTCACCAAGTTCAATGTGGACGGACTTTTGCGCGGTGATTATCAGAGCCGTATGACAGGCTACGCTACGGCGCGGCAGAACGGCTGGATGAGTGCCAACGATATCCGGCAGCTTGAAAACCTTGACCGGATACCGGAGGAGCTCGGCGGTGACCTTTATCTTATCAACGGCGCGATGACCAAATTGCAGGACGCCGGTGCGTTCGCAAACACAACTATAACAGAAACGGAGGAAACCTCAGATGGACAAAACAAATCGGGCGCAAAGCCCAGGCAAAGTCCCCGTCAGGGTGCGTGATAAAGCGCATTTCTGGAACTGGGACAATGACGAGGAATCGGGTGTCCGCACCCTTTGCCTTGACGGCACCATTGCGGACGAAAGCTGGTGGGGCGATGAGATCACACCTCGGATGTTCAAGGATGAGTTGTTTTCCGGCAGCGGAGACATCGTCGTATGGATCAACTCTCCCGGCGGGGACTGCGTGGCGGCTTCGCAGATTTACACCATGCTCATGGACTACACAGGCAATGTCACAGTAAAAATTGACGGCTTGGCAGCAAGCGCGGCTTCGGTCATCGCAATGGCGGGTACTGAGGTGCTTATGGCTCCAACAGCACTGCTGATGATTCATAATCCGATGTCAATTGCTATTGGCGATACCGAGGAAATGCAGAAGGCCATCGCCATGCTGGACGAGGTCAAGGAAAGCATCATCAACGCCTATGAAATCAAGACCGGGCAGTCAAGGGCGAAAATATCTCATCTCATGGACGGTGAAACCTGGATGAACGCGAACAAAGCAATCGAGCTGGGCTTTGCCGACGGCATCTTGGAGGACTCCAAGCGCATTCATACCGAAGATGTGGTCTTTGCGTTTTCCCGCAGGGCGGTCACCAATTCGCTTATGAACAAGCTCATCTCTAAATCCGCTCCAAAGCCGGAGCAAAAGAAGCCGGATGCGCCGGCCGGCGTTTCCATCGAAACGGCTATGCAGAAACTGCAAGCCCGTAAATACATTTAATGGAGGTATTTTACTATGAAAAAGGTACTCGAAATGCGTGAAAAACGCGCAAAGGCATGGGATGCGGCAAAGGCGTTTCTGGACACCCGCGCCAAGGACGGCGTCCTCTCTCCCGAAGACAATGCCACTTACGACAAGATGCTCGCGGATGTGGACGCGATGGCGCGTCAGATCGCCCTTGAGGAAGACCGCGTGGCAAGAGATGCCGCTATGGCGCAGCCCACCAGCTCTCCCATCACGGCAAAACCCAACGCACAGGACGGCAAGCCCGTCCACTACAGGGCGACCGCCGAATACCGTGAGGACTTCTTGAACCTCGTGCGCGGCAAGCGTCCCGTTCATAACGTCATGGAGGAAGGCACTCCTTCTACCGGCGGCTACCTCGTACCCATAGAGTTCGACAGAAACCTTGTCCGGGCGCTTGAGCGCGAGAACGTCATTCGTTCTATTGCAAAAGTTATCACCACCGCCGCACCTCACAGGATTAATGTCGCATTAACGGATGTATCCGCCGACTGGGTGGCTGAATCAGGTGTATTTACCCCCAGCACACCCACCTTCAATCAGCTTTCCCTTGATGCCTACACTCTTCGTGCGGCAGCGCTGGTTTCGGAGGAACTGCTTCAGGACTCCATGTTTGATCTCGAAGCCTACCTCATCGACAATTTCGCCCGCGCTTTTGCGGCGAAGGAAGAGCAGGCTTTCTGTGTCGGTAACGGCAGCGGTCAGCCCACGGGCATCTTCACCGCGAGCGGCGGCGATGTCGGCGTGACTACGGCAGCGGCCGGAGCAATTACAGCGGATGAACTCATTGAGCTGACCTATTCTCTGAAGGAAGGCTACAAGAAAAATGCTGTATTCCTCCTGGCCAGCAACACTCTCGCTGGGATTCGCAAGCTGAAAGACGGCAACGGCGTGTATATGTGGCAGCCGTCGCTGCAGGCTGATCAGCCCGACCGGCTGCTCGGCTTCCCGGTGTATGTCTCTCAGTATGCGCCAGCCATCGCAGCAAACGCATACACCATTGCTTTCGGTGATTTCCAGAATTACTGGATTGCCGACCGCAGCGGCAGAACCGTGCGTCGTGCGGATGAACTGCATATCGCCAACCTGCAGACCGGCTTCTACGCTTTCCAGCGTGTGGACGGAAAGACCGTGCTGCCTGAAGGCATCAAGCTGCTCAAGCAGCATGCTTAAGGGGGATTGACTTATGAGCTACAATTCAAAGAACTACACCGAACAAGGCGGCGAGAAAACCGTCATCGGCGGCACATTGGAAATTGCGGAGGGAGCCTCGGTAACGGGGCTTCCTGTTGCTGCAAATCAGGTAAACAGTACCGCTACCGATGCCGCCGGTCTGGTCACAGATTTCAATGCCCTACTTGCCAAGCTAAAAGCGGCGGGTTTGATGACGGACGACTAAGAATGACCAAAGGAGGCGGACGGTATGACAACAGATAATCTTCTCCCCAAAGTAAAGGCAAACCTGATCTTGGCGCACGATGCGGATGACGGACTGCTGCTGAGCTATATTGCCGCCGCTGTCTCCTATGCCGAAAGCTACCAGCACGTTTCCACGGGCTATTATGAAGAAAACACAATGCCACCCACCACCGAGCAGGCCGTGATTATGCTGTCGTCCTTCTTTTACGAAAGTCGGGACGGCAGCACGGCCGGCTTTTTCGGCGACAGCGTGCAGGCAGGTCAGCAGGTCTGGAACACGGTCAATATGCTTCTTCGGCTTGACCGGGATTGGAAGGTGTGAGTATGAGCTACGGTAAAATGAATATCCCGATAGACATTATCTCCACCGCCCCGGTGAAGGATGCGGACGGCTTTGTTACCAAGGGAGATCACATCGTCGCTTCCATCCGTGCATACAAAGAGGATCGCCACGGAAACGAGCGGTGGGCTAATATGGCGGCGTTCAGCGAGGCGACCGCCCTTTTCCGTTTTCGGAAGATACCCGGTACAGAGATAACTACTTCGCTATTCATCATCTGCGGTGACGGGCGTTACCGCATTGTCAGCGCAGAGGATGTTCGCGGGCGTGGAATGTATGTTGAAGTTCTGGCTGAAAAGCTGGAGCCGAGTGTGAGGTGACGAACATGGCAAAAGCAGAAATGAAAATGCCGGAGGACTTTCTCCAGAAAATATCCCGGCTGGGAGATAAAACCGATGAGATTATCCCCAAGGTGCTGGAAGCCGGCGGCAAGGTCGTTCTGGACAAGGTAAAAAGCAACCTTTCCTCGGTTGTCGGCAAAAACACGAAAATTGAAAGCCGTTCTACGGGAGAACTGGAATCCGCGCTGGGACTTTCACCCACTTTGATGGACAGGAACGGAAATTTCAATGTGAAGGTCGGTTTCTCTGAACCTCGGCGTGACGGCGGCAGCAATGCCAAAATTGCCAACATTCTCGAATACGGGCGGCATGGGCAACCGGCAAAGCCGTTCCTCAAGCCCGCAAGAACGCAAAGCAGGAATGCCTGTATCGAAACCATGAAGGCAAAGCTGCAGGAGGAGGTTGACGGCATATGAGCATTTTAACAGAATTGAACACCCTGCTGTCGCCTGTTCTGCCTGTGGAAACAGGCATCTTCTCCGGCGTTCCTCCTGACGAATACCTTGTGCTCACACCGATGACAGACGAATTTGCCCTGTTTGGGGATAACAATCCGCTCTTCGATATTTCCGAAGTGCGGATTTCGCTGTTTTCCAAAGGCAACTACATCCAGAGAAAAAGGCAGATAACAGCGCTGCTTCTGGGAGCAGAATTTACGATTACCGACCGCCGGTATATCGGCCATGAGGACGATACCGGCTACCACCACTACGCCATTGATTGTGGCAAGTGTTACAACATAACACCAAACTATGGATTGGAGGAATAACACATGGCAACTATCGGTCTTGACAAACTGTATTATTCAAAAATAACCGAGGATTCCAACGGCGAAGAAACCTACGCTACGCCTTTAGTGCTTGCAAAAGCCATCACCGCCGAACTCTCAGTGGAACTGGTGGAGGCGATCCTATACGCTGACGACGGTGCCGCCGAGGTGGTAAAAGACTTCAACAGCGGTACGCTTACCCTCGGCGTTGACGACATCGGCCCCACGGCAGCGGCAGATTTAACCGGCGCGTCCACAGACGACAATGGTGTGCTGATCTCCGCCAGCGAAAACGTGGGAACACCAGTCGCGGTAGGCTTCCGCGCACAAAAGGCTAACGGCACCTACCGCTATTTCTGGCTTTACCGCGTGAAATTCGGTCTGCCCGCGACCAATCTGCAAACCAAGTCGGATTCCATCACCTTCTCCACGCCCACGGTTGAGGGAACGGTCATGCGCCGCAACAAACTGGACACTTTTGGAAAACACCCGTGGAAAGCAGAAGTTACCGAAGGTGACGCAGGCGTTTCATCGGGCACCATCACTGGTTGGTTTACCGAGGTCTACGAACCGGTCTACACACCGGGACCATAAGGAGGATGCAGAATGGATAACGTCATTTTTACAAATGCAGCCGAAAGAAGCGCTGCTATCAATATCGGCGGCAAGGAATATGAACTGATTCTCACTACACGTGCTACCAAGGCAATTGCAAATCGATATGGCGGTTTGGAAAACCTCGGCGAGAAGCTGATGAAGTCCGAAAATTTCGAGATGGCACTGGACGAGATCGTGTGGCTGCTCACCCTGCTTGCAAACCAGTCCATCCTGATTCGCAACCTCAAAAACAAAGGAAAATCGGAGGAATTGCTGACCGAGGATGAGGTGGAGCTTCTCACCTCGCCGCTTGATCTGGCGACCTACAAGAATGCTATCACGGAAGCCATGTTTAAAGGCACCCAGCGCAATATTGAAAGCGAGGACGAAACCTCCTTAAAAAACGCGCAAGTCGAGTAGACGGACTGCATCAGCAAACTGACGCGGAAACCTTTACTCGACTTCTCTATTACGGAACAGTGCAGATGGGTATGAGCACGGAGGAATTCTGGCTCATGCCCATCGGTCTGTTTCTGGATTTGTGGGCCTGCCACAAGCAGTGGCATGGTATTGAAAAGCCAAATAAAGCCCGGACGATTGACGATATCATTCCGCCCGGAATTTAAGGAGGTGAGCACAGATGGCGGACAATTTTGGCATGAAAATCGGGATTGAAGGTGAAAAGCAGTTCAAGCAAGCACTTTCGGATATCAACCAGAGTTTCAAAGTTCTCGGTTCTGAAATGCAGCTTGTCACCAGCCAATTTGACAAAAACGACAAATCCGTACAGTCGCTCGCCTCCAGAAATGAAGTCCTAAACAAGGAGATTGATGCGCAGAAGGGCAAGATTGAAACCCTGCGTGCCGCCCTGCAGAACGCCTCCGAATCCTTCGGCGAAAACGACCGCCGCACCCAAAACTGGCAGATTCAGCTAAACAAGGCGCAGGCTGAACTTAACGGAATGGAGCATGAGCTGGAACAGTCCACGGTTGAAGCGGATAATCTCGGCGAAGAATTGGACGATTCGGGCAGAAGTGCGGAAGATGCCGGTGGCAGGTTTGAGAAGTTGGGTGGCGTGCTTAAGGGCATCGGTGTAGCGATGGGCGCAGTTGCAATCGCCGCCGGTGCCGCTGCTATAAAGTTAGGCAAAGAAGTCGTGCAACAGTTTGGCGAGCTGGAACAGAACCTCGGCGGCTCGGAAGCTGTGTTTGGAAAATATGCCGCTTCCATTCAGAAAACCGGTGAGGAAGCGTATAAAAATCTCGGTGTTTCCCAAAGTGAATATCTGGCGACCGCCAATAAAATGGGCGCCCTATTTCAGGGATCAGGTATAGAACAGCAAAAAAGTCTGGCACTGACCGAGAAGGCCATGCAGAGGGCGGCGGATATGGCGTCGGTCATGGGAATCGATATGTCCTCCGCTATGGAAGCCGTCACCGGTGCCGCGAAGGGTAACTTCACTATGATGGATAACCTCGGTGTTGCTATGAATGCGACCAGCGTTCAGGCGTATGCCGCCTCGAAAGGTCTTGATTTCGTCTGGGCAAGCGCAAGCAACGCTGAAAAAGCTGAAGTTGCCATGCAGATGTTCTTTGAGAACACCGAGCAGTACGCGGGCAACTTCGCAAGGGAATCGACGCAAACGATTGCCGGTTCCATCGGTCTTTTGCAAGCCGCCCTTGGCTCGTTCACAGCGGGACTTGGAAATGCCAATGCGGATATGACCAACTTGACGCAAAATCTTGTGGACGCATTCCAATCTGTAGTGAAGAATATCGTGCCGGTGCTTGAAAACATCGTGGCGGCGCTTCCTCAGGCGACTGGGGCAATTCTGCAGGCGGTCGCCGACCTTCTCCCTATGCTGCTGGAAACGGTGACAAACATCTTCACGCAGGTACTGAATACGATTCTATCGCTCCTGCCTGAGCTCATCCCCGCCGCCGTGGACGCTGTGATGACGATAGTCGGCGCTCTGATTGACAGCCTTCCGCTCCTGGTTGATGCGGCAGTGCAATTGGTGACGGCTCTGGTCAGCGGCATCGGCTCGGCTCTGCCCAAACTGATACCGGCGGCGGTGCGCGCGATCACAACCATTGTTCAAGGCTTGGCGGATAGCCTGCCCATGATTCTGGATGCGGCGCTGCAGCTCATCCTTGGGCTTGCTCAGGGGCTGCTGGACTCGATTCCGCAATTAATCGCAGCCCTGCCCGCCATTATTACTTCCATTGTAAACTTCGTTATCGGAGCGATTCCGCAGATTATTGATGCGGGCATTCAACTGCTGACCTCGTTGGTGACAGCACTGCCTGTCATCATCAAGGCAGTTGTGGATGCAATACCGAAAATCATCGACGGGATTATCACGGCGGTGCTTGGCGCAATCCCCTTAATCATAGACGCCGGGGTGAAACTGCTCATTGCCTTAATTCGAAACCTGCCGCAAATCATCACGACCGTCGTAGCTGCCATTCCGAAAATCGTCACCTCGCTGGTAAACGCCATCGTCGGGAACATCGACAAGATCATCCTTGCGGGCGTCCAGCTGCTGGTGGCATTGATTGCTAATCTGCCGAAAATCATTGTCGAGGTCGTTAAGGCGGTGCCGCAGATTATCGCGGGTCTGGTCAAGGCCTTCACCGGCTACATCGGACAGATGACGCAGGTCGGCGGCAACCTCATCAAAGGTTTATGGAATGGTATCTCCGATGCGGGTGCGTGGCTGTGGAATAAGATCTCCGGGTTTTTCGGAAATGTGGTATCGAAGATTAAGAACTTCTTCGGTATCAACTCGCCCTCAACGCTCTTTGCTGGGCTTGGCAAGAACATGGGCGAGGGTATCGGTGTGGGCTTTGAGGATGCCATGTCCGCAGTTTCTCGGGATATGCAAAACGCCATCCCCACGCGGTTTGATATCGGCACCGGCGGCGTATCCGGGCAAGGCGGAGTTGTTCCCGGCACAAATATCACACAGAACATCTCCGTGGTGACGCCAAAGGCGCTGTCCGAAAAGGAACTGGCACGGGAGTTCAAGAACTTCTCACGCAAGCTGGCGCTGGAGTATTAAAGGAGGGATGGCTATGGAGCTAACCTATATCAATGCGGACGGCAGGAGCATCACGCTCAAACAAGGCCGCCCGTATTTTCTTAAAAAGATAGACGGCACTGGCAACACACGCCAGACCGTCAACACCTTTAAAGCGCCGGATCAGGACGGCGCTTTTTATATATCCTCAACGCTGGATATGCGCAATATCACGCTGGAAGGCACCGTCGTGGCAAACACACCTGACGAGGCATACATACTCCGTCAGCGCTTTCTCCAAATATTCAGCCCAAAGCTTCGAGGTACGCTCCTGTTCCGTGGGAGGCAAATTGCCTGTGTGGTGGAGGAAGCCGGGTTTACCGTTTCCACCCGGCAGCGGATACCTAACTTTTTCGTCAGCCTGCTCTGCCCATCACCCTTCTTCGAAACACCGGATGAGGTGCGGCAGGAACTGGCGTCATGGATACCGCTGTTTGAGTTCGAACTGGAGTTGCCGGAGGGCGGCATGGAATTTGGGATGCGCCAGCCCAGCCAGATCATTACGGTAGACAACATCGGCGACGTTTCCTGCGGCTGCGAAATTGTATTCCAAGCGCTGGGTACGGTGACAAATCCCGAACTGCTGAACATGGACACCGGGGAATACATCAAGCTGCTCACGACGATGAGCGCCGGGGAGGAGCTTCGGGTATATACCCACTTCGCAGGAAAGCGCGTGGTCAGCGTTAATGGCTCTACAATAACAAACGCTTTCTCGTTGCTGGATACCGGCTCAGCATTCTTTCAGCTTGCCGCCGGGGTAAACACCTTGCGTTACGACGCTTCGGTCAATATGGAACTGCTGGAGGTCAGCATTTACTATCGTCCGCAGTTTCTGGGGGTGTGAGTATGGAACTGTATATCTATAATTCAGACCGGGAACTAACGGGCATTATGGAATCATTTGAATACCTGCGCTGGACGCGGAGGTACTCCCAGTGTGGCTCCTTTGAACTGAAAGCCATCGCGACGCAGGAAAACACCGCGCTCCTGCAAGAAGGTAATTTTATCTGGAAGAACGACGACGAGGAAGCCGGGATTATTGAGCATCTGGAACTGTCTCAGACAGAGAAAGAAATTATCACGGCAAGTGGCCGCTTTGCCACCTCCTTCCTCGCCCGGCGCATTGTCTGGCAAACGGAGAAGCTGTCCGGCGACCTTTCGGCTTGTGTGGAGCAGCTTTTGAACAATAACCTCATCAGTCCCGCTGAAACGGCGCGGCAAATTGGAGGCATCACCTTCTCGTCGCCAAACCTGGGTGTTTCCGTCAGCTCCCAGATATCATACAAAAACCTGATGGATGCGGTGACGGAACTATGTGGGGCTTCGGAAATCGGCGTTAAGACCGTATTCACTCCGGCGACGCACATCTTTACCGTGACGCTGTATCGGGGCGCTGTCTCACAGGCGGTGTTCTCCAAGGAGTATGAGAACCTCACGGAACAGAGCTATACCGAGAGCGCGTCGGATTATGCCAACACCGCTCTCATCGGCGGCGAGGGCGAAGGCACGGGTCGCACCTTTGCCACTATTTCAAGTGGCTCCGGAGAGACCCGGCGGGAAATTTTTGTGGATGCCAAAGACCTGCAGTCGGCGGACTTTGGTACAGATTACACCAATGCGTTGATTTTCCGGGGGCAAAGCAAGCTGAGTGAGCAGGCAATCCGCTATTCGTTCGATACGTCGGTGAACCCTCACGGCAACCTGACATACAAGACAGACTTTGACCTCGGGCAGACCGTTCAGGTCATCTCCAAAGCGTGGGACGTATCCATGACGACGCGCATCACAGAAGTTGAGGAAACCTATGACGCGGACGGCCTGAGCATCAGCGTCGTGTTCGGAAAGGCCGAGCTGACAATCGCGCAGAAAATCCGCTCCGACATGAGTGAGGTCAAAACAGCACTGTCGGCTCCGACAGGCGTATCAGAAGTTGCGGAAGCCTTGGGTGTCGTGGAAGGAACGCTGGGTGCTGTAGAGGAAACTTTGGGCGATTTATCGGAGGTGGAGCCGGATATCCAGGGTGACAATGTCGCAGATACCATCAATAACTTGTACGGGAAACTCCCCGCACTTGAAATATTCGTAGGCGCAGGCACCATATCGGTCGGTCAATATGCCCTGCACAACATGGTGCCGGGAGATTCTTTATACTTCACCTCATACAGTGGCAACAAATTCAGTGACCAACCCAGTGATGACGGTCATGTCTTTCTGGTAAAGCACAATGGAGACAACACGGGAAACGGATATCAAAGGGCGATGGGCTTCTTTATATCCCGCAATACCATGACGTTTTATGTGATTTCAGTTTTCGTGTTTAATAACCCAGCTGGTCAAGCTAACTGGCTGAATATCAACAATGAGCCAATCACTACGGCGCGGATTGCAAATGGCGCTGTGACAAGCGCGAAAATCGCCCAAGAAGCCGATACATCAGTTACCTACTCGCTTGGAAGCGGTGTCACAATGGGTTCAAATATGTCCTTTGTGAATAAGGGCGTCGTTTCAATCGGAATGCAGGTCAACGTAGGTGCTTCGGGAGTCGCCTCGGGCGGCACGATTCTAACAATAACAAATGCGAACTTTTACCCTTACTCGACAGTACGCGCTGTGGCAACTGCAGTGGGCGGCAGCGGCACCAATATGCCGATAACAATCAGCACAAGCGGCGTAGTGGCAAATGCCGCCGCATCTACTCTGCCCACAGGATTTTACCTTATATCCTGCTCTTACGCGAGGGCATAACGGGAGGAAAGCAATATGGAGAAAAGCGGATTTTTCAACTCATCCGGCGGTGATAGGATTTACGATGCAGTGGATTTTGCTGCCTATTTCGGAAGCCTTGTCACCAACGGGATTTTTTACAAAGCAGCAACCAATCTGCAGGTATCGCCCGGCAGCGGTTTAGGCATAAGTGTCGCGGCGGGCGCTGCATGGATCAACGGATACCGATATGAGAACACCGATGCCTTAAGCCTGCCGCTCACCACGGCAAACGGAAGCAATCCACGCATTGACCGGATCGTGGTTCGTTTAAGTATGATCAGCCGGAGCATTCAACTTGCTGTTGTTGATGGTACTCCGGCCGCGACGCCATCGGCTCCGGCGCTGACCAGAACCAGCGATATTTATGAGCTCGGCATCGCCGATGTTCTTATACCGGCTGCCGCAACCTCGGTAGCCGCGAACAACATCACCGACACCCGGCTGAATACCAGTCTATGCGGGCTGGTCAATTCTCTTGTGACAGCCGTTTATGAATAAGGGGGCGAACGACAATGGCGGATATTAACGGCGTATCTTTGCAGGCGGGTTCAAGCCCGACCGTTCATTACACCATTACCTATACGAAGAGCCGGCCGAACAACAGCCAGATGACCTATAACTTTACCATATCCGCTGCATTAGGTTCATCAGGCTCTTTCATCCACAACGGTTATGCTCTGCTTTGTACTATGACCGTGAACGGCTCTTCATCGCAGGTGCGTATCAAGACGGTAGACGGTGACAACTGGGACGGAACTACACCGAGACTTAGATATGTTTCGGTGACCTGTGCTTCCACTACGGGGAACGCTGAACAGGGTGTGCGCTTTCAGGTGGTGTCGGACGGCAGGTTAACCCTTACCTCCGGGGTCATCGACAACTCCAATTACACCGTGTTAAGTTCCGCACTCCTAACCACGGCCTGCGGTGCGCCGACCGCCTGTTCGGTCAGTCCCAACCTCGCTGAAGGTGACGTAACCCTTTCTTGGAGCGGGGCTTCCGGCGGCATCAATAACACGATTTCCAGCTATGAGATTCAATACAGCGATTCCAGCGACAATCTCAACTGGGGCTCATGGACTGCGTTGGCTACGGTGAGCACTTCCGCCACCAGCGGGAGCGTGGCCACCTCGCCGCCATCTACAAGGGGCAATTACCGCAGATTTCAGGTGCGTACGCGCGGCACGGCGGGAGCAAGCTATTACTCCGGCTGGAAAGTGTCCACGAATTCCGTTCGCAGAAACACAGCTCCAAAACCGGCGACATCTGCCATTGCTGCTCCTGCAGCTTACAGCAACGAGGCAATTACGCTGACATGGAGCGGCGCGTCGGGCGGCACAAGTCCGGTTCAGGGCTACCAGATTGCCAGCCGCACTTCACTCGACAACAGCAATTGGAGCGCGTGGAATGTACTGACTATACTGATCCTGTCGGCCAGCGGAGGCAGCTACAACCCGGTTGTATCCAGCACGCCGGGAACCTATACGCAATTCGGTCTCTGGACAATTGACACTCTGGATGTTTACTCAATCGAAAAGATCAGCAACAGCATCTTCTGCGACGTCACCGCCTGCGGGGCGCCGACAGTTTGCTCGGTAAGCGCGGCATTGTCTGAGGGAAACGTCACTCTCTCGTGGAGCGGCGCATCCGGCGGCGCGGGCAACGCCATCACATCCTATGAAATCCAGTACAGCGATTCGACCGACAACAGTAGCTGGGGAGCATGGACAGCGCTGCTCACAGTGAACACGACCGCAACCAGCAACAACGTCAGCGTCAGCCCTCCGACCACGAGAGGCAATTACCGCCAATTCAGGGTCAGAACAAGGGGTACCGCCGGCGAGAGTTTTTATTCCGGCTGGACGGTATCAGGCAACACCGTTCGCAAAAATACACTACCAACGCCGCCGGCCTCCTTTACCGCAGCACCCGTGATTTATGAGGGCAGTGTTGTAACTATTTCATGGAGCGGAGCGGCACCGGGAACCAGTGCCATCAAGCAATATGTCATTCAGCGCTCAACCTCTGCGGACGGGACGAACTGGTCGGCATATGAAGCTTTGACAATTGTTGTTTCAAGTTCCACCTCGGGGACATTTACGGCGAACGCTTCCCAGATAGCAGGAACGTACACCCGTTACCGCATCAGCGTAACCGATTCCTTAGATGCGGTTTCCGGCTATGTTGTCAGCGGAACGGTAAAGAAAAACAGTCCTCCGACCGCTCCAGCAATCGTATGCCCTGTGTCCGGCAGCTCTACCTACAATAACGCCCCGCGTTTTATGCTTACAACGGGTGTCGAGCCGGACGGCCAGTCACAGATTGTAGAAGTGAAAATAGACACAGGCGCATGGTTCAACAGCGTGGACAATCCCGAACGGTTTTCCACAAGCGGCTATCTCGGCAATAGTGCAAAAACAGTGTACCAGGCGGAAACTTTAGCAAACGGAAGCCATACGATTGCTCTCCGATGTCTCGACAGCGATATCGAGTCGGCAAGTCCCGAGGTTGTACGCACTTTTACGGTGCTGCCGACGCCATTTGAGACGATCACCGCAAACGTTACCCATGTGAAGGCGACGCATATTCAAGCACTCCGAACTGCTGTAAATATGGCGCGAGGCTATTACAATCTTTCTCCGATGATTTGGAGCGAGGAAATTGCCGCCGGAAAGACTACGATTAAAAACTGGCCGTTCCATATCACGGAGCTTCGAAAAGCCATCGAGCCTGTCGTAACAGCGATCAACGGTTTTGATTCCTCATCGGCTTTTGATATCACACCCGTAACATGGCTGCCCATTGGAATAGGACGGCCAAAAGCGGATGTGATGCAGCAAATTCATAATTTGATTTTAATACTTTAACTCAATATGGAGAATGCGCCTTTGCGGATGCGGGGCGCATTTTTATATGCGAAACAAAAAGGAGGCTTTCTAAATGAAAGAAATTTGGAATTGGGTACAGTTGGCTCTTGCCGCTGTCGGCGGCTTTTTCGGCTGGTTTATCGGGGGCTTTGACGGCTTTTTGTATGCGCTGCTTGTGTTCGTAGTTGTGGACTACATCACCGGTGTCATGTGCGCCATAGCAGATAAAAAGCTGTCCAGCGAGATCGGATTCAAGGGCATCTGCAAAAAGGTACTGATTTTTGCAATGGTGGGCGTCTCGCACATTATGGACATCTATCTCATTGGCAACGGCGAGGTTCTGCGTACCGCCGTTATCTTTTTCTACTGCTCCAACGAGGGTGTATCCATGCTGGAAAACGCGGCGCACCTGGGGCTGCCCATTCCCGAGAAACTCAAGGCGGCTCTGGAGCAGCTTCACGGGCGGAGCGACGATTCGTCAAGGCCGGGTGACGGAGTATGATTGATTTAACAAAAGCTGTGACAGTGTTCATCGGTCGGCAGGGCGAGAACCATTTTCGCAATCTGGAGTTTGATGTCTCCA
>ENA-UOOI01000621-UOOI01000621.1-fermentation-metagenome-genome-assembly--contig:-NODE-621-length-43735-cov-24.165842_pt1 | contig 43735 bp, 46 predicted proteins | sample MGYA00245779_ERZ724027 | MGnify/ENA primary metagenome ERZ724027 (study PRJEB28704, sample SAMN03018318) | fermentation metagenome | biome: anthropogenic terrestrial biome; feature: soil; material...
TTCATTATAGAACCCTCCTTTGTAATTATTATATCATAGGGCATATTCATGTCAATGTATTACAGTTCTTGTTAGTTTACATGATTTTTTGACAGGGGGATTATAATCCAATTCATTGCACATTTCCTTTAATTTTAAAAACGTCGCTATAATTTTAAATCCGCATCTGTATCTGTCATCTAATTCATCCCTAATGGCATATTCGTTGTAGTTATTGTATACTTTCAACAAGTTTTTATCACTATTAATCATTTTCTCCAATCTGCACATTTCATCAGTAAGAGCTTTATTAGTCACCATTGTTATATCCCTCCTCCCTTTTGTAACTCTGATAATATATTCGACATTTACCATAAATTTCCTTCTTAGGCAAAATAAAAATTAATGATATAATTAAAGAGAGGTGATTACAAATGACAAAAAAATTATACTTTTATGATTCATACATAACAGAATTTACGGGAAATGTTATTACTGTTATACCTTTTAAAGACAGATATGCCGCCATAATGAGAGAAACATATTTTTATCCCGAGTCCGGCGGACAGCCTTCCGATACAGGATATATAGATACAGTCAAGGTCCTTAAAGTAGAGATACAAGATGGTACAATATATCATATAATAGACAGTCCGATTAAACCAGGCAGCTACAAATGTAAAATAGATTTTGACAGGCGCTTTGATAATATGCAGCAGCATACGGGCCAACATATTCTGTCAGCATCATTTTATAAATTATTTAACACCATGACAAGCAGCTTCCATATAGGGCGGGAAATATCTCATATAGATATTGATAAACCCAGCCTTACCGAGTCGGACATCATATCCGCGGAGATTTGCGCAAATGAATACGTGTACAATAATATTCCCGTCCTTACATATATTGTAACACCGGAAGAGGCGGCAAAGCTTCCTCTAAGGAAGAGTCCTACCGTAAATCAAGGTATAAGGATAGTGGAAGTGAAAGACTGCGATTTTTCACCATGCGGCGGTACGCATGTAAAGAGTACAGGAGAGATAGGCATTATTAAAATAACCAGGTGTGAAAGAAGCAAGAATAAACTCCGTTTATATTTTGTATGCGGCAAAAGAGCGTTACTGTATTTTTGTAAAATAAACCAAAGTATTAATGATTTAGCAAGCCATTTTTCAACCAATATTGATGATATTCCACATCGAATAGAGGAAGCTGAACAAACTAAAAGGAAAATGAAAAAAGAAATTTCTTCTTTAAAAAATGAACTTGCCTCAAATATAGCTGATGATCTCTACAGTAAACGTAAAAATATTAACCCAAACTTGGATCTGGTAATAAAAACCTTCAATGACTGCGACGAGCAAATCCTGCACATGGTTTCTTCAAGATTAACCGAAAATCCGGACTGCTTATCTGTTTTAGTAAATAACTCTAAGCAGCAAAAGTTCATAATAAGTCGTTCGGCTGATTTGGATTTTAACATGAAACAATTATTCGAGGATCTGAAAGATCACTTTGAGTGTAATGGTGGTGGCAATTCTAAGCAGGTGCAGTTTGTCATAAAAGGTGACGGCAAAAATATAATAACTTTTATAGAAGAAAAAATAAAGGATGCTCTTTAAACAATATTATAAGGGGATGAATTAATTTGGAAAATATGAAAAAAGCAGTAGTTGAAAAGTTAATTGAACGTGATGTCGGTATAGATGACATTGCAGTATTGGTTTACGACCTTCAAAAAAAATATATTCCGGATGTTACCATGAAAGAATGTACAGAAACAGTGCAGGATGTCTTAGAAAAAAGAGAGGTACAAACCGCTTTACTTACAGGGATATCACTGGATATTCTTGCAGAAAAAGATCTTATAGAAGAACCGCTGCTAAGCATTATCAAGAGAGATGAATCACTATATGGTATCGATGAAATTTTAGCTTTGAGCATAACCAATATCTATGGTTCAATAGGATTAACCAATTTCGGTTACCTGGATAAAATAAAGCCGGGGATTCTAGGAAAATTGAATGAAGATAAGCACATAAAATGCAATACGTTTTTGGATGACCTTGTTGCGGGTGTTGCGGCTGCTGCCTGCGCCAAACTCGCACACTCAAGAATATAAAGTGAAAGAAAACATTCTTCTACTTATATTGGCGGGAGTATGTGGGAATCGAACCCACCCAACGCCCTTTTGAGACGTCACACTGGTTTTGAAGACCAGGAGGCACACCGGCACCCATCTACCCCCATATGTATTTTGAAACTGCTACAACTGCTATATTGTAACATAATATGACGTAGTGTCAAGTTTGGCTTGATTTTTTGATACAATTTTTTAATTTACATGTCAATTATGTCGAAATTTACTGGTCTGCAATCTTTACATCCAAAAATTTGTTTCTTTATACTAAATATAACATTTGCATAATACTAATTGAGATGATATAATCATTGAGAATAAAAAATCAAATACTTTAAATCAGTCCTGTGAGACTGGAAAGGAGAGATCATATGACAGATCGCGTATTCAAGAACTCTATGGGGGATACCTCTGCAGTTCTACAAGGCGCAAAAAAATCAGTACTGGCATTGCAACATCTTATCGCTATGTTTGGGGCAACTGTATTAGTACCAATTCTAACCGGTTTAAACCCATCAATCGCTTTATTTTGTGCAGGAGCGGGCACACTTATATTCCATGCATGTACAAAAGGAAAGGTTCCGGTTTTTCTAGGCTCATCCTTCGCTTTTGTTCCGGTAATCTTAACTGTTAAGGAATTATATAATGGTGACTTGGCTTATGCTCAAGGTGGTATGGTAGTGGCAGGCTTGGTTTACATTCTGATTTCTTTTTTTATCAAAAAGATAGGTGCAGAAAAAGTTCAAAAAATATTAGCACCACAGGTTGTAGGACCTATGATAATCGTTATAGGAATGAATCTTATACCGACAGCCTTTGTAATGGCTAAGGAAAATCCGGTAATTGCAGCAATTACATTGGGAACTGCTTTATTGGTGAATTTTAAAGGTAAGGGATTATTCAAACAACTTTCCATACTGATAGGGGTTCTAGTCGGATATATAATATCATACGGCATAGGTCTGGTTGATGTTACTGCAGTATCAAATGCAGCAATCATATCACTTCCTCCATTCAGATTTCCTAAATTTGATATAGGTGCAATTGCAATAATAACACCTATAGTGCTGGCAGTATTTATGGAACACATAGGTGATATAACCACCAATGGTCAGGTAGTCGGTAAGAACTTTATTGAAGACCCCGGACTAAACAGAACACTGCTCGGAGATGGATTAGCAACAACCTTCGCGGCTTTGATTGGAGGACCTGCAAATACAACATATGGTGAAAACACAGGAGTATTGGCAATCACAGGAAACTATGACCCGTCGATACTAAGATTAGCAGCTATATTTGCCATAATACTAGCCTTTGTATCAAAAGTCGGGGCAATCTTAACAACAATTCCAAATCCGGTGATGGGCGGTATAAGTCTCATGCTCTTCAGTATGATTTCTTTAGTAGGAGCAAAGACAATAAAAAATAATAAAGTTAAATTTAATGTTAAAAATATAGTTGTAATGTCGACTATATTAATATTAGGATTGTTCACTCCTCAATTAGAAAACATATTTGGATTTACTATAGGAATACCAATCAATAAAACAATAAGCATTTCCGGTTTAAGCTTTGCAGCCTTAGTAGGAATAATTCTAAATTCGATATTAAACTTAAGAAAGAATTAAAACGGTTAAATCATTTATGTGCCTCATATTAGTTTTAAAATTGCGATCTTACTCTGCATTGCTTATGTATATATGTAAAAATCCCGCCTTTTAAAAAGGCGGGTTATGAATAAAACTGTGAAAGTTTATTATGTCTTTTTTGTGTTATCAATCTTCCTTTATCATGCTGGTATCTTTTCCCATGGGCTGTGAAATATCATAGTGTCCGGCTAATGTGTCTGTTTTATTTCCTTCAATTAGAAACTGTACTTTTTCTATCTCAGGAAGCTGTGTAAGAGAATCTATCACTGAATACAGTGCCATTGTCTCGCCGGTGGAACCGCCGCCATTGTTTTCTTTAAATTCCTTAGAGAGATTTACATAGGCAACGCTGTCTTTTATTTCCAGGGAAATCAATTTGGTACCGTCCGGTATTGTCTTTATTAAGCTACTATATTCAGGACCTTTTATCAATTCCTGTACTATACCTTGGGCAGGCTTTGCCTCATCGGCTATCGTTCTTTTCTCTGGTACCAGATTTAAGGCCTGTTCATCAGAGAAATAAATCTTATAAGTTTTGATATCAGATTTATCCATGTGCTTCATAGCACCCACGGTATTACCGCTTTTATCGGCATAATCCTTCCCGTCAACAGTAATAGCGACTTTATTCACACCTTCAAGACTGGTAAGTGTATTAACTACGGATGCCCTGGCTATCGTCTCTTCCGAATCATTTTTGAAACCGGTAAAGCCGCTGATATCAACATTAACCGTTCCATTAGAAAACTTTACATCTTTTATTTCGGCATCTTTAGGTACGCGCAAATATGCATCTTCTGCGGATGGACCTTTCAATAGTTCCTGCAAAGCCATTTTATAAATATTATCCTTTTCAGTATAGGTTATATTCTTTTTTTCTGTGACAAACCCGGTATTATCGGCATTTGCATAATGCAGTGTAACCTCCGTCTGTTTATTCTTTGGAGCTTCGGTCTGTTGTGTATGGTTTGCTGCAGGTGAGCATCCAGCCAGGCCAAGCAAGACTGCCAATAATAAAACTACTGTTGTTTTTCTCATTTCACTTCATCCCCTTTAATTAGGATTCTTACATCTCCAGCCCTTCGTGTCAACTTTATTTTATCAAAGTATTCGAGGTAGGCCAAGGCATACTTCCTGCTGATGTCCAAAGCATCCCTGTATTCAGCTATCGTAATCCCGTCTTTTCGTCCGAATAAGCTCAGAAGTACACTTTTTAACTGTTTTCCGGTATCTGAAGTAATACAAAGCCCGTCATCTATTTTTATTAAAAACCCCTCTTCTATCATATAATCGATTAAATCCTCATCCAGGCCGAAGCTTTCAATGGAAGGAGGCATAAAATCACCAGCAAGCGCGGATAATACCTTTCCCATAGCTTTTTTATCTTCACCACCGACAGATATTTCAAAACCGGGTACAGAGAGCAGGTTCTCTCCTTTTATATCTCCTCTGTTTCTTAATATATTAAGCATCATATCAAACCCGTTTCTTTCCATGTTTTTGAAAAAACCACTGTAGAGTACCTCTTTAGAAATACCTTTTTTCAGCGAATGGCGGTTATGGAAATCCTCTATACTCTTGGTGATTTTGCGTTTAAAATTCTCCAGGACATCGGCGTATACTAAATATCCCTCCGATGATATTATTTTGCTGCCGCTTCCTATATCAGACAAAAGGCCTGAAAGTTCACTGGCAGTAAGACTGCACAAAACCGAGACCTTATCAAGCGGCAGGGGCCGGCCCGCTGAGGACAATACATACCTTAAAAAATCACTGTCCGAGGCATTTTCCAACGATCTGAGCTCATCTTCATAGCCGGGTATATTTTTTCTTTTCTTAGGATAAGGATTTATGATCATACCGCCACCGATGGTATAGAGCGGCGAGTAAGACCTGACAACAAACCTGTCCAGTCTTTCGCACGCAACATCCTCTTCTAGCTTTAATCTGCAAAAACCCGATTCGCCCTGTTTAATTTCGACGCCACCTAATACCGATGTCCTTGCCATTACCTCTGCAGAACCGACATACAGCCTGATTCTTTGGTTGCTCTTTATTATAAAGGGGCTATCATCTAATAAAGTTATTTTACAATCCAATGAATCCGTACACATACACATACCTGGAGGAGCTACAACCATGCCGCGTTTTACCTCCCCTACTTTTAAAGAGGACAAATTAATTGCCACCCTCTCACCTGCTTCAACGAGCGGCACATTTTCATCATGCACCTGTAAATTCCGCGCTTTTGTTGAAAGATTTTCGGGGTAAATATCCAGTTCATCCCCCGTACTTATCTTTCCTGACATCAGGGTACCCGTTATAACGGTTCCATAACCGTGTACACTGAAAACCCTGTCTATAGGAATCCTGAAATGTCTCTGCGTGTCCTTTTGATCTACTTTCTTATATTCCTCCAATATGGCCCCCTTGAGCTCTTCTATACCGCTGCCATTTATTGCGGAGACTTCGACTATCGGCGCATGCTCCAAGAAGGTATTTTTTATATAATCCGCTATGTCTTCCTTTACCATATCCAGCCATTCTTCTTCCACCATATCCGTCTTTGTAATAACCACGATTCCGTGCTTGGTCCCCAATAGCTGAAGGATGTGAAGATGTTCTTTTGTCTGCGGCATTATACCCTCGTCAGCAGCGATTACCAAAAGGACGATATCAATACCTGCGGCGCCTGCCAGCATATTCTTTATAAACTTCTCGTGTCCCGGAACATCAACTATTCCCGCCCTTGTGCCGTCGGGAAGCTCAAAATATGAAAAACCTAGATCTATGGTTATGCCGCGCTTCTTTTCTTCGGGTAGCCTGTCCGTATTACGTCCGGTAAGGGCCCTTATCAAGGTTGTTTTACCGTGGTCAATATGCCCTGCAGTGCCTATTATTACTCTTTTCATATTCACTTATCATCACCTAAAACAAAACACATTGCTTTAACTATGTCTGCCACATCGCCGTCTCCTAATGTCCTCATATCCATAATAAGCGTGTCATCTGCCGTTCTGCATACTATGGGTACATCACACGACCTCAGTTGCTGCGAAATCCAATCCACGCTCTTCTGCGAATGTTTTACCTTAATCACACATGTCTTAACCAAAGCTCCCGGCATGGAGCCTCCACCTACCTCTGAATAATCATCGGTAATTTCGGCTTCTATCCCTTCTATATTTTCTATCCCTTTCAAAATCTTCTTAGCTCTGTCTGCGAGATCCCGGCTGTCCGCCGTAAGCATTTTCAGTGTAGGAATGTTAAATAAGGCATCCTCACGGCTGTAATAATGGCTCAAGGTTTCTTCAAGGCATATAAGGCTAAGTTTATCTATTCTTAACGCCCTTATGAGCGGGTGCGATTTTATTTCATCAATATAACTTTTCTTGCCTATTATAATACCGGACTGCGGCCCACCTAACAGCTTGTCCCCGCTAAATGTTACTATATCCGCGCCATCCTTTAAACATTCCATAACGGATGGCTCATGCGGCAAACCAAATGATGTTAAATCATATATAAGGCCGCTTCCTAAATCTACCCCCGCGGGTATCCCGTGAGAATGAGCAACCTCGGCAATCTCCTTTACGGATGGGGATTCGGTAAAACCGATTATTTTAAAATTACTTGTATGTATCTTTAATAGCATTGCTGTTTTATCGGCATCATAGGCTTTTTCATAATCACCGGCCCTGGTCTTATTGGTTGTACCCACCTCTTTTAAAACAGCTCCGCTCTCCGTCATCACATCCGGCACCCTGAATGATCCGCCTATTTCAACAAGCTCGCCGCGGGAAATGACCACCTCTTTGCCTTTTGCCAGAGTGGTGAGCATGAGTAGAACAGCGGCCGCATTGTTATTAACTACCGCCGCTGCTTCACAACCGGTTATTTCTGTCAGCATCTTTTCAATTTTCCTGTAGCGGTTCCCTCTTTTGCCTTCCTTCAGATCAAATTCCAGATCGCAATAACCACTTGCGCTATCATTTAATCTTTTAATACAGTCTTCGGATAAAACCGCCCTTCCCAGGTTTGTATGCAAGACAACCCCAGTGGCATTGATGACCCGCCGCGTCCTGAAACGTCTCTCAGATTTTAGGGTATCCGTTATATAGCATTCCAAAAACTTCTCGTCTATATCCTTTATCTGTCCCTTTACTATATGAGACTTTAAATCATCAAGGGCGTCTCTTACGACACGCACCGTCCTTTCCCGTCCTAGAGAGGAGATATAAAATTGTATATAAGGTTTATTTATAATCCTGTCTACTGACGGGATCTTTCTCAATATATCCTGTAACATTAATAAAATCACCTCACAGTTCCATGTGAAACCATTATTTTACAATTATGCTGCATCCCTGCTTTTTAACCACCCTGCCTATCACCTTTCCTATTCCCTTAAATCTAAATACCTCGTCAGGCGGCAGTGCAATCAAAAGTCCACCCGAGGTCTGCGGATCAAACATGATATCCTCCATATATCTGGGTACGTCTGCAAAGCTTATACGTCCATCCAGGAATTTTCTGTTGTCGTATGTTCCTGCCGGAATTATACCTGTCTGTGCAAGATCTATGGATTCGTCAATTACCGGTACATCCCTGTAAAACATTTCAAAGGAGACATTACTGCCGTCGGCCATCTCGCATGCATGTCCCAAAAGACCGAAGCCCGTAACGTCCGTGGCGGCATGTACAACTGCACCCCACATCATCCTTGAGGCTTTATCGTTTAACTGTTTCATGATATAAACGGTCTTTTTTATTGTTTCCTTTTCAAGCATATCGGCTTTTATGGCAGTTGTTATGATTCCTATACCAATGGGTTTAGTGAGTATCAATGCATCTCCCGGCCTGGCCCCTACGTTCTTTATTATCCTGTCCGGGTTTATCGTACCCAACACGGAAAGCCCATACTTAGGTTCTTCATCTTTTACCGTATGTCCACCCGCTATTAATGCACCTGCCTGCTTAACCTTATCCGCTCCACCTTTAAGCACATTGCCCAATATCTCTCCCGGCAAATCCGGAGGAAAACATACTATATTGAGGGCAAGGACAGGTTTGCCTCCCATGGCATAGATATCACTCAAGGCGTTTGCGGCACTGATCGCCCCGTAATCATACGGGTCGTCCACTATAGGAGTAAAAAAGTCCACCGTATGTATGATAGCCGTGTCATCATTTAAACGGTATACGGCTGCATCGTCATTGTTACCAAGACCAACAAGCAATCTTTTGTCCTCTGTCTTCGGCAAATAACGCAGAACCTGCGTCAAGGTCTGCTGACCCATTTTAGATGCTCAGCCGGAACAGCTGGCAAGGCTTGTAAGCTTTATATCCATACCTATATCGCCTCTTTTCACAAAAAGCTGTTAAACCACAAATAAATACTATAAAGTTAACTTATCTTTTATATTCTCAAAAGTTTTAGGTCCTATTTTTGGTACATTGGTAAGCTCATCTAAAGACTTAAAGGGCCCGTTGGCATTCCTGTAATCTATAATATTGCCGGCTAACGTATCGCCTATTCCGGATAAGGTCTTCAATTCCTCCACGCCTGCTGAATTGATATTGACCTTACCGGCATCCGTGCCGCTGGGTTGCATGCCCACGGCATTGGTATCGGTTTGAGTCTCTCCCACTTTTGGCACGTAAACCTTCTCTTCATCATGCAGTTTTTCAGCAAGATTCAAGCTGTCAAGATCGGCATCATTAAGCGGCCCGCCTGCCATATTGACGGCATCTATAACCCTCGTTCCGTTCTTTAATTCATATACGCCGGTATTTTTCACCCGGCCGGCCACATGTACAAAAACGGTTTCAGGCTGAGACTCATCCTTACCTTCATCATCAGCAATAGCCGCTGTTTTTTCACTGCCATTGCCGGCAGGCAAGGAATCCCTTTTATCTGCAACATCAACATCTACTTTATCATCGGCATTTTTATAATAAAAAAATATACTTCCCAATATAGCTAAGATAATCACTGCTATCAGAATAAAAGTCTGTGTCTTTTTAAACTTCATCCTTAAATTACCTCTTTTGCTATATCATATTTTTTTGGTATACTATAATTATTGTCATGCTAACGGAGGATGCCAAATGAAAAAAATCATAGCTGTATTCATAATTACCATATCTTTATTTACCGTTTTACCATTTACAAAGACATATGCTGAGAATTTGGAAGTATCTGCCCAGTCTGCGGCATTAATAGACTGCAGAACAGGCCAAATACTGTATGAAAAAAATGCGGACCAAAAAATGTTCCCCGCCAGCATTACAAAGATACTCACAGCTATTATAGCACTGGAAAATTCAAATCTCAATGAAAGTGCGACAGCGGGCAATGACATACTTGGTACGGATGGAAACAAGATATTCATACAGCCCGGTGAAATTCTTTCAGTGAAGGATCTTCTATACAGTCTTCTTTTATCTTCCGCCAACGATGCGGCAGTTGTTATTGCCGATCATGTAGGCGGCAGCACGGATGACTTTGCAAAAATGATGAACAAAAAGGCAGCGGACATCGGTGCCACAAATACACATTTTACTAATCCCAACGGCCTGCACGACGACAACCACTACACCACTGCAAGGGATATGGCTTTAATAACAAACTATGCAATGAAAAACGAAACCTTTAGAAAAATAGTAAACACCCAAAAATATGTAGTAAATCCCACCAACAAATTTGATGAGGAAAGGATACTATACACTGAAAACAAATTGATAAAAAACTCCAGATACCATTATAAAGGTGCGGACGGAGTAAAAACGGGATATACAAAAAAGGCAAGACATACCTTGGTCGCAAGCGCATCCAAAAACGGGCACAGATTGATATCGGTAATAATGGGTGATGAAGGCAACAAAATGTGGGAGGATTCAACGAATCTGCTAAACTATGGCTTTTCCAATTACCGGGTTGTTACCATAAGCAAGAAGGATCAGACGGTAGGAACCATGAATTTCAAAAACCTTAAAATACCTTTGGTGACAAATAAAAACGTTTTAGCCAGTATGCCGTTAGATAAAAATACCATAACTAAAAAGATAAGTTTGAATGACGATATCTCCTTACCCATACAGGCCGGCACTTCTCTCGGCAAACTCAAATATTATGCGGATGATATGTACTTAGGTGAGGCAGACCTGATAACAAACAATTCATATCAAAAAAACTGGCTGGGTCGTGTAAAGCAGATAAACGCTGAGATAAGTAACACAAGTGATGACTCAAATAAGAAACTGAAAGTCTTTGTCACAGTGTCCGTGCTGTTAGTCATATACATAATAATGCATACTATAAAATCCTGTCATCGTAAAAAATATATATTTAAAAAAACAAACAGGCGGTAATTATTATATGCCGCCTGTTGTTTTTTTAATTAAGACCAATTATATAACGATGTTGACCAACTTGTCGGGTATTATAATTATTCTCTTTATCGGTTTATCATTTATAAATGACTTTATCCTTTCGTTTTTTAATACAAGCTTCTTAATTGTATCATCATCTGCCCCTGTAGGTGCACTGAGTCTTCCCCTTACTTTTCCTTTTACCTGGATCACAATCTCCGTCTCACTTTTTATCAAAGCATTCTCGTCACAAACGGGCCAGGCCATTTTGTGTATGCTGCCTTCATAACCTAAAACATGCCATAGCTCCTCGGTTATATGCGGCGCAAAGGGAGCTAACATTATAAGTTCATTATATATAAGCTCACTTACCACATTCATATTGGCGCTTTTCTTATGTACGGTCATGTAATCATTCAGCGCATTGGAAAGCTCCATAATAGCACTTATAGCTGTGTTAAACCCAAATTTCCCATCCAGATCCTCCGTTATCTTCTTTATTGTACTGTTCGTTTTATACCTAAGTTTTTTATCCTCTTCATCCAGGTTGTCATAGTTTAAGTCAGAGAGTGTATAATCATCTTTTAAATCGGTAACCTGCTTGTATACCCTGCTTAAAAACCTGTAGCACCCCTCGACACCCTGATCGTTCCACTCCAGGTCCCTTTCCGGAGGTGCGGCAAAAAGTACAAAAAGCCGGGTGGTATCGGCACCGTATTTATCTATAATCTCCTCTGGACTGACTATGTTCCCTTTGGATTTAGACATCTTGATCCCCTCTTTTAAAACCATGCCCTGGGTTAACAGATTGGTAAAAGGTTCATCCACCGGCGTGAGTTTTATATCATAGAGAAATTTGGTGAAAAATCTAGCATACATCAAATGCAGTATTGCATGCTCCACACCGCCCACATACTGATCCACCGGCAGCCAGTACTTTGCCTTGTCAAAATCAAAGGGAACATCCTCGTTTCTGGGATCGGTGTACCGTTCAAAGTACCATGAAGAACACATAAACGTATCCATGGTATCCGTTTCCCTCTTGGCCGGCCTGCCGCACTTAGGACAGGTAGTATTTACAAAGGACTCACATTGTGACAGCGGTGACTGCCCTTTCCCGGTGAATTTAGCATCCTCGGGGAGCAGTACGGGAAGATCCGCCTCCGGAACCGGTACGACGCCGCAATGCTCACAGTAAACAATGGGAATGGGAGCACCCCAATATCTCTGCCTGGATATAAGCCAGTCCCTGAGTTTGTAATTTACCTTCCTCTTGCCACATCCCTTTTCTTCAATAAGATCCTTAATTTTTTCTATCATATCCTTAGCTGCCATGCCATCAAAGCTACCAGAATTTGACATAAACCCATCACCCGTATAGGCTTCCTTCATCGTATCCGTCGATAGAACCTCCCCCTTAGGCTGTATGACCACCCTTACTGGGAGTTTATATTTTCCGGCAAACTCAAAATCCCTCTCGTCATGTGCGGGCACACCCATAACGGCACCTGTCCCATAGTCCGTCAGTACATAGTTGGCAATCCATATGGGTATCCTCTCATTATTAACGGGATTTACGGCGTAGCTGCCGATAAACATGCCTGTTTTCTCAGTTTCGGATGAGGTACGGGTTATTTCATTCATAGACTGTATCTTATACACATATTCATTAACCTGTTTTTCATATTTTGTGCCTTTTGTAAGCTTTGACACCAGAGGATGTTCAGGAGCCAAAACTATATAGGTCACACCAAAAATGGTATCCGGCCGTGTTGTAAAGATGGGTATATCGTCCTCCGCCTCAGTCTTGAAATTAATTTCCAACCCTTCGCTTCTTCCTATCCAATTCCTCTGCATTATCTTAACCTTATCCGGCCAGCCAGGCAGCCTGTCAAGACCCTCAAGCAACCTTTCGGCATAGTCTGTTATCTTGAAAAACCACTGCTTAAGCTCCTTTTTCCTGACCACGCTGCCGCAGCGCTCACATTTACCATCTGCAACCTGCTCATTGGCAAGAACCGTCTTGCATGAAGGACACCAATTTACGGAGGATTGCTTCCTGTAGGCCAGGCCATGCTTGTAAAGCTGCAGAAACAACCACTCCGTCCATCTGTAATAATCGGGATGGCAGGTCGCAACCTCCCTCGACCAGTCATAGCTTATCCCCAAACTTTTAAGCTGAACCCTCATGCTGTCTATATTGCTCCATGTCCACGTGCTCGGCTTTATGTTATTCTTTATAGCGGCATTCTCCGCAGGAAGCCCGAAGGCGTCCCAGCCCATAGGATGCAGTACATTATATCCTCTCATCCTCTTGTATCTCGCTATCACGTCACCAATGGAATAGTTCCTTACATGACCCATGTGCAGCTTGCCAGAAGGATACGGGAACATCTCCAGCGTATAATACTTAGGCCTGCTTAAATCTTCATCAGTCTTATAAAAATCATTGTCATCCCAATATATCTGCCATTTTTTTTCGATATTCTTAAAATCATAGTTCATTACGCTTTCCCCTCCAGTATAAAAATAAAGACCCATCCCATAAAAGGGACGAGCCTAATAACCCGCGTTACCACCCTAATTGGCCTAAACGGCCCTCTTTACTGTTATATAAAACAAATGCATGAGGTGAGTTCACGTGTACCGCCTGCCGGTTTTCACCGTACGCCAGCTCTCTTTATAAGCGGCATCACCCTACTGTTCCTCATTAGTTTTGATCAATCTTTAAATGTATAACTGAGCTTTTTAGCATCAGCCCAAATCTTATCCAATTGATAAAAATCCCTATCAGCAGGGCTGAATATGTGAACAATCACACTGCCATAGTCCATAAGAATCCAATTATTGCTTCGGAGACCCTCTATATGCCCGGCTTTTATACCCTGGTCTTTGAGTTTCTCCTCAATCTCATCACATATGGATGAAATCTGGTTGGAGTTTCTTCCGGTGCATATCACAAAATAATCAGCAATTACCGTCAGATCTTTAATCCCCAAAATCTCGATGTCCTCCGCCTTTTTGTCATTCATCACATTAGCAATAAAACCGGCAATTTCTAAAGGATCATTAACCAAAAACGCATCCCTCCAAAATTTATTTATAATTTTTACCTAATATTAAGGTCAAATCCACATCAGAAGACTCATCACGATCATCAACCAAAACAGAATCATCTACCATTTTTGATACGGCTTTAACTATTTTTGACGACTCTTTTCTGTTTATTACCTGCGTGCTATTGTACTCCGTACCCGAAACATTAGAGATACGTTTCACAACAAAACCATAACCTTTAAGAGTATCTCCCATTTTAGCCGCCGAACCAGCAGGCGCTCCTCCGTTCAAAACTTCAATGCTGACATCTTGAGGATTAAACCCAAACTTTTCCTTTGTATCTTCAACATTATCCCGGCTACTCTCCGGATCGTCGGAATTATAAACCTCATCTATAATCTTATCCAAATTGCTCTTATTTACAATAAAATATGATGTTTTTCCAATGTAATTTGGTTTGCCAGGCAGTGTATACATCTTTATATTTTTTCTCACCTTGGCCGCATCATCCACATAGCTCATTATTTCCATAGGCTTCATATTTGTTTCGACATAATCGCTTATGGTTCCCATAATTTTATTAACCTTTAAAACAATGGACGGGCTTGTCACTTTATCCATAAATGCATTCATAAACAATTGCTGGGTTTCTATTCTTCCCAGGTCCTGATTCGAATATCCTTTTCTGTAACGTACCAGGCCGAGGGCTTGCTTGCCGTCTAATACCTGCTCGCCTTTCTTTAAATGTATATGCAGATCGCCTGCATTATCATCCCAATCCATATTAATAGGCACATTTACTTTTACACCGCCTACGTCGTCCACCAGTTTTATGAAACCTTTATAGTCTATCTTGACATAGTAGTGTATTGGGACACCCAAAAGCTCGGAAGCAGCATCCATACTGCCCTGAACCCCCTCGTAAGCGTAGGCAGCATTTATCTTCTGATGTCCGTGCCCCTTTAACCTAATCCTGGTGTCCCTGGGTATCGAGATCAAAGTACCTTTTTTGTGTGCAGGATTATAAGACAACAGCATCACGGTATCCGATCGCCCTTTATCTCTTTCCCCAGCCTTGTCAACACCCAGAACCAAAACATTAACAGGTTGGTTTTTACCCGGCTTTGGTGATTTTATATCCTCCGCTGCATTATCACCATCGTCGCCATATCCGGGATTAAGATTTCTTAAATATACATAGGCACCGGAAAAACCTAAGATCATAATGCATACTAGAATTATGACTACATACTTAAGAACACTTTTCATATATTAATTCCCCCATTATTTCTCGTCTCTATTATCAGGCTGTTTCTTGCGTAAATAGTATTAGGGTGTAAGAGGGAATTGAGTGAAATGACATACTGAATAGTATTATCAAATGATTTTATGAGTGCGGTATTTAAATCTTTAAATGCCAATTCTCTCAAATACGCTACACCTTCATACTTCCTGCCCTCCTCTGTAAAATCCGCAAGGTAGATAATCTTATCGATCATATTCATATCTTTGCAGCCGGTGGTATGAACAGCTACAGCATGAAGAATTTCTTTATCATCTATATCAAAATAATCATGCGCAATCGCTGCCCCTAACGGTCCGTGGATGAGAGCCCTTTCAGCCATACTTACCTCGTCTAATTCCACACCGTATTTATTGGCCATATCTAAAAGCCGGTCATCCGGAATATTCTTGGCGCAATCATGTACAAGTGCGGCAATACTTATCTTTTCTGTATTCTGTTCATATCTCTCGGAGAGCGCGGCAGCCATCTTTTCCACCCCTAAAGAGTGGGCATATCTATGCGGAGTAAGCATTGATCTTAATTTTACTTTTATATCTTCATATGGTAACACGTAACCACTCCTGATACAAATGTTTTTTCTGTATATATTTTTCTACGACCTCGGGAAGAAGATATTTTATAGGCTCCCCATTCGCCACTCTTCTTCGTATATCCGTCGAGGATATAGCTAGAGAAGGAACAACTACTTTAAAAATTTTCCTCCCATATTCTTTTTCTATATAGTCTAGTCTTTCATCAAGCTCCTTATTGCTAAAACCCGGCCGCGTCGCAGCGACAAAATAGCACAGGTTCAAAAGCGTATCGATATTTTTCCAGTTAAGAATCTCCAGGATGGCATCGGCGCCGGTTATAAAGTAAAACTCGTAATCATCCCCGTATATACTGCTGAACTCCTTCATGGTATCCACCGTATAGGTATAACCTTTTTTATTAAGTTCTATGGTGGAGACCTCACAGTTTGGATTGGTTACAGTAGCAAGCACAGTCATGATGTACCGATCCCTTTGGTTTGTTACAACCCTGGCTACCTTATGCGGTGGGTTACCAGACGGTACGAAAATAACCTTTGACAGATTAAATTTATATCCTACCGCTTCTGCAGTAACCAGGTGTCCATAATGTATCGGATCAAAAGTTCCTCCCATAATACCTATCTTGATACGTTTATCACTCATACATGTTTTCTCCTTATGCGTTAGAGCAGGGCAAAATATACCCTGATATACCCGCTTTATAGTTGGAGTTAATAAAGGGCTGTATTTTATGCTATACCATTATACTATATTTAGAGTACATTTAACAAGTTTACATAGTTTAAACAGCCGGGACGCCTGCAGGGCTTGCATTACAGCTCTATTACCTGCTTTTGGGATGACCTCCTGTACAAAACAATTTTATTCCCTATCACCTGTACAACCTCAGCCTTAGCTGCCGCGGCAACCTCTCGCGCAGCACTTTTGCTTGCTGCCGGTGAATTATCCAGTACATTGACTTTGATGAGCTCCCTGGCCTCAAGTGCTGCATTAATTGATGAAATCACGCTTTCATTTATGCCTTCTTTACCTATGTTAACGGTAGGCTTTATCCTGTTGGACATAGACCGAAGGCGTGCTCTCTGCTTGCTTGTTATCACATTATCACCTACTCCATATATTCAAATTCTAGTCCTCTCACACTTACATATTCCCCGTTTTTTAAACCTGCCTCTTTAAGTTTATCAATTACTCCATATTTTAAGAGTGTATTCTGGAAATATCTGAGGGAATCCTCGTCGGTCAGGTTGACCCTCTTAAGCAGCCTGTCGATCATAGCGCCAGAAATCTTATAAGTGCTTCCTTTCACCTCAATATTCAGTTCGCTTAAATCCTGTGACGGCGAGGGTATTATATCGACACCTTCTTCAGACGGTAAATCATCCTGCTTGTTTTTATCAAGGTATGATGCCACCAGATTTTTAAGTTCATCTATACCTTCAGAGGTCACAGAAGATATGGCACAAACCTTATAACCCATTTCTTGCGCAGCCGTTTTAAATTTGGTGTAGACGGATATATCCGTCAGGGCGTCTGTTTTTGTTGCTACAACAAGCTGCGGCTTTTTGATAAGGTCATCATTATACTGCTTTAATTCATTATTGACTTTATTAAAATCGTCAATGGGGTCCCTGCCTTCTATACCTGAAACATCAACGAGATGCAAAAGGAGCTTTGTCCTTTCTATATGCCGCAGAAAATGATGGCCCAGCCCGGCTCCCTCGCCGGCGCCTTCAATAAGCCCGGGGATATCGGCTATAACAAAGCTTTTGTCATACCATGAGCACACGCCTAAATTAGGTGTTAGCGTTGTAAAGGGGTAATTTGCTATTTTTGGCTTAGCTGCGGTAAGTACCGAAAGCAGCGTCGACTTACCAGCATTGGGAAAGCCTATAAGTCCCACATCGGCAAGAAGTTTTAGCTCTAAGAAAAGCCATCTTTCCACGCCCTCATCACCGCTTTCCGCAAAGCGGGGTGCCTTCATCACCGATGACTTAAAGTGGGCGTTGCCCCTTCCTCCCCTGCCGCCTTGTGCAGCTATAACGGTTTGGCCCGGCCGGGCCAGATCACATAACACCTCGTCGGTATCGGGATCTATCAAAGCAGTACCCACCGGCACCTTTATAACAAGGTCTTTACCGTTCTTGCCATGTTTGTTACTGCCCATTCCGTTCCCACCGTTTTCACCTTTATAGTGCTGCCTGTATTTAAAATCCATAAGTGTTTTTAAATTGGGATCAGCGGTAAATATTATGTCTCCGCCCTTACCGCCGTCACCACCGTTGGGCCCACCGTAAGCGACAAACTTCTCTCTCCTGAATGAAATGACACCGCTGCCACCGTCGCCGGCCTTTATATATATCTTCGCTCTGTCTATAAACATACTATCACCCCTTAAGCTTTTCTAGGGTAGCATTCCCATTGTATCCCAGTTTCAGATAAAGCTCACTGCTCCCACTTGGTGCCGCCTGACTAATAAACTTGTCTAATGTCTTTTCTATATATATATAGTCCGGCCTTGCGAACATAACGTTATCATCTTCATTAAAGTCTACGGTCATTACAATAAAATTTTCTCTCGCCTTGATATATCCTTTGATCATAATAAGCTTCATATCATTATCTTTAAGCTGGTATACCTTAGACTCTTTATCCATCATAAGGCTGACTCTTTTAATGTACTCCGCTGCTTTATCCTGCTTTTCAAGCTGTATATAACCCAGTATAACCTGAAGGTCATTCATGTATATATGCCTATAATTTCTTAAAAGCTTAATTGAATCCTCTTCGGTAAACATTAAAGATTACCTCCCTATACTCAAAAGGTTCTAGCAACAGCTAGAACCTTAAAAAGCTTTCTACAGATTAGTCTGCCACGGGAACGATATTTACATACTTCTTATCTTTCCCCTTGGTTTCAAAGCTTACTACACCCTGTGCAAGTGCAAACAATGTATCATCCTTGCCGATACCTACATTTTTACCGGGACGAATCCTTGTGCCCCTCTGCCTCACCAGGATATTACCGGCAAGCGCCAACTGTCCGTCGGACCTTTTAATGCCCAGCCTTTTCGACTGGCTGTCTCTGCCGTTTCTTGTGCTTCCCATACCTTTTTTATGTGCAAAAAGCTGAAGATCCATCATCTACGCATCCTCCTTTCCTTCACCTTAACATAATCTGGATAGCTCTCCTTAATGCTTTTAAGCCCAATGACCAGGCCATCCAAAAGCGTGTTAATTTTTATCACGTCATCTTTTATACCATAGTCCGTCACAGTGATATAAAAATCCCCGCTACCAAGATGTATATCAAACTTCCCAGCGGTAAGCTCGGTTAGAGACTCCGCACAGGCCTGGCATAGTGCCGACACCCCCGAGCAAACAATATCTTCACCATAGGGCGCATATGATGCATGGCCGCTCACCGCAATACTTGTAATATGACCGTCCTTTTTAAGGATTTCCACATTTATCATGACTAAAAGTTAATCTTATTTATCTTAAGTTCCGTATAAGGCTGTCTGTGTCCTCTCTTCTTGCGCTCGTTCTTCTTGGACTTATATTTATACACTATTATCTTAGGTGCTTTACCCAGAGATAATACCTTTGCCTGTACACTGGCTCCCTTTAGCACAGGTGTACCAACTGCTGCCTTTTCGTCATCCGTTTTAACAAGAAGTACTCTGTCCAAATTGACATCATCACCGACACTGGCCGGAAGCTTTTCTACCTTAATAACGTCTCCTTCGGCCACCCGGTACTGTTTACCTCCTGTCTCTACAACTGCGTACACTATAAAACCTCCTCATAACAAGACTCGCCGGGACTGGGTAATAATTTTGCACCCCTCCCGAGCGGTTTACCTAAGTATTTTATCATATGGCATATACCTTGTCAACGCTGCCTAAAACCATATCATTTACCCTGCTCTAAATAAATCTTATAGCTGTCAAGGGTCAAATTTTTGTTGTCTCTGATTATTATCTCTGCACCGGAGAGGTCCTTTAGGTCTAAAAGAAATATATTGCCCTTCATAAACTCCTCAATTGTAAAGGGGTTCAATTCCAACACTATTGCCCGGCCGGGGAATTTTTCAGAAAGCCTGATTACCTTCCTCTTAATCTTGCTGAGCAAATACTCACTGGTAAATAGCCACCCTTTTCCGTGACAATACGGGCATTGATCGACAAAAAAACTGTCATTGGTATCCTTACGCTTTTTCCGGGTAAGCTCAACCAAACCCAACGTCGTCATATCAACTACATTGGTTCTCACCCTGTCGCCTTTTACCAGCCCTCTCATATAGTCCAATAAAGTGTTTCGGTCTTCTTCTTTTTCCATATCTATAAAATCAATTATTATAATACCGCCTAAATTTCTCAGCCTTATCTGTTTAGCTATCTCCTTAGCCGCTTCAAAATTGATGACACACACCGTTTCCTCAAGACTTTTCAAAGAAGTGCATTTACCGCTGTTAACATCGATTACGGTGAGTGCCTCCGCATTATCTATAACAATAGATCCTCCGCTCTTTAAGTTTATCTTTCTCTTGAATATATTATCGACGCTTTCTTCTATACCATAACTTTTAAATATATCAGGATCAGGCTTCATCTTAAGTTTATGTAGATATGCCGGCATATCATACTGCAAGTATCCATACAGATACTCGTAGTCATCCCCGCTATTTACCACAATCTCGGCAACATCGTCCGTAACCATATCCAAAAGAGAATTTTCCAGTGAACTTATACCCCTGTATATCGGCACCGGAACCATAAATGTCTTATATAAATTTAGAATCCGGTCCCATTTTTTAAGAAGTTTTTCTAGATCCATGTTAAGCTCACTATATTCGGCATTGACAGCATCAGTCCTTACGATAATACCCATATCTTCCGGCTTTATCTGTTTAACCTCTTCCTTTAACCTTTTCTTCTCACTTTCCGAATCTATCCTGTGCGAAATACCTATATTATCAGAAAATGGAGTGAGAACCAAATATTTCCCAGGAAGAGTAATATCCCTTGTCAGTTTAGGTCCCTTATTTCCTATGGACTCCTTGGTCACCTGGGCAATAATGAAATTACCCGGTACAATATTGTTCATCATCCCTTTTTTAAGCGGAAGATACGCATTCCTTTTATATCCTATATCCACAAAAGCTGCTTCCAAACCGGAAACCATATTTATTACCTTGCCCTTGTAGATATTTCCATAAAGTTTTTCAGAAGACTCGACCCTGTATTCCAATATATCTTTATCCTCGGTTAAGGCTATCCTTCTCTGTCCTGTATAGGAATCTATAATAAGCCTTTTCACACAAACGCACCTGCCTCCATTGGCGTATGCTTTACTTTATCAATATATTGTTCTTCTCTCATTATGGAGGCGGCCTCTATACGGAATTCTCTCCCTGCAAAATCCAGATAGGCTCTTAGTACATACATGGGATTTATGCTTTGGGCACTGCCGGACGGCAGCCAAACCTCAAAGGTATTTTTATCCTTAATCGCCAAATCATATATAAATGGTTTTATATCCATTGTTTTTAAACCCTTTTTAGTCCTTTTTTCTATAACTATATCACCATCTAAAAATTCGTCGGCTTTATGAAAAATGTCACTTCCAAATGGGTAAATAATCTTGTAGACAGAACTTTGTATTATACTGTTGAGTGATTTAGACGAGCAGTCTATACGGGTAACATCCAGGACCTTAAGGTCCGATGGGAGGACACTATTCATCCTTTCAGCAAATTCTTCCGGCATCATGTCAGTGACATCCACATCAAAGTACTCTGCACGGCTCACATACCCCAGTGAGAGAGGAGGCGAAAAGTTCATCTTCGGTTTTGGATTGAAGCCTTCTGTCAGTACAAATGGCACCTCGGCCCTGCGCAGAGCTCTTTGAAATGCCCTCAGCACATCAAGATGCGAAATATATCTGACATCCTCTCCTTTTTGATATTTGGTTCTAAGCTTGTCCATAGCACTTAAGCCCCTCTTCTAAATCTTGTATTCCGCATTTTATACAATGCTTCCTGCAGTCAAATGTATTCTTTTGCTTGTATGCCCTGTCTCTTTCCCTCTTTAAGAATTCTTTAGTGACTCCGACATCAATATGATCCCATGGAAACACCTCGTCATCAGACCGCTTGCGCGATGCATAAAACCCCGGGTCTATCCCGCATTCCTCAAATGCCTGCATCCATGAATCAAAATCAAAGTATTCATTCCACGAGTCAAAACGGCATCCTTTTTCCCACGCCTTTTTAAGTACCATAGAGATGCGTCTGTCCCCCCTTGATATAACAGCCTCCAAAAAACTGAGCTGTGCATCATGGTAGGTAAATCTCATTACATGACCTTTTATTTTACTTTTAACATGGTACTGCTTTCTCACAAGCTCCTCTATGCTGTCCTGCGCTTCCCACTGAAAAGGCGTATGGGGCTTTGGCACAAATGCCGATGCGCTTAAGGTCACCTTAAGTCCCCGTGTATTCCCGTGAATTTTTTTATATTCGTCCAATACTCTTCTACCGAGTATAGGTATTCCCTCAAGGTCTTCATCTGTTTCCGTGGGCAATCCTATCATAAAGTAAAGCTTTAAAGTGCGCCAGCCGAACTTAAAGGCCGAACAAACGGCATTAACAAGGTCCTGCTCGGTTACATTTTTGTTAATGACATCCCGGAGGCGCTGTGAACCGGCCTCGGGCGCAAAAGTTATACCCGACTTCCTGACCTCTTCGATTTTATTAAATATATCCACATATCCTGCGTCTATCCGCAGTGACGGCAGCGATACCCCTATCCCCTTTTCTTTGAATTCATCCATGAGTGCATCTATGAGTTCACTTAAAAAGGTATAGTCACAGCTGCTTAAGGATACCAGGGATATTTCATCATATCCTGTAGATGCCACAAGTTTTTTAGCAAGCTCCATTAGTTTATCAACCGAGCGTTCTCTAATTGGGCGGTATATCATTCCGGCCTGACAAAAACGGCAGCCATGCGTACATCCTCTGAATATTTCCAGCATAATGCGATCATGCACCGTCTGAAGATACGGGACTATTATTTTGTCAGGATAATAGGCCTCGTCCATGTTTCTTACGACCCGCTTTTTTATTTTTGTAGGCAGGCCACCGCATGACGGCTTTACGCTTCTGACCGTTCCGTCCTCATTATAAGTCATAACATAAAGCGATGGCACGTATACACCCGGTATATCCGCCATCCGCCTCAACATGTCTTTTCTGGCCAGGCCTTTTCCTCTGCAGTCGTTATAGACATCCATTATTTCACCTATTACCTCCTCGCCCTCGCCAATGACAAAAAAATCAATAAACTGTGCCAAAGGTTCGGGGTTGCATGCACATGGACCGCCTGCTATCACAAGCGGATGTGATTCATCACGGTCTGCCGCATCAAGAGGTATGCCTGCTAAAGACAGCATGTTCAGTATGTTCGTATAGCTCATCTCATATTGAAGGGTAAAACCTACAAAATCAAAATTCTTGACCGGGGTCATACTTTCAAGAGAGAAAAGAGGCAGGCTCTCATTCTTTAAAATCTCCTCCATGTCCACCCATGGCGCAAATACCCTCTCGCAAGATACATCCTCTCTATCATTTAAAAGATGATATAGAATCTTTATACCAAGGTGCGACATGCCTATTTCATAAATATCCGGAAATGCAAATACAAATCTGATCATACCGTCAACGTAGTTTTTATGAACACTGTTTAGTTCATTGCCTATATACCTGGCAGGCTTTTCAACCCTCGGCAGTATTTCATCAATTATTTTGTCCTTTAGCATAACTAACCTCATTCCCTTAGTTAATAATATTTATATTTTATCATAATTCTTATATATTTTCATGTTGCAAAGCACCGCCCGGTCTTAATTTATGATTTTTTGTCGATCAGATTTATCTTCCAGCATGGTCATAGGATCTACGGCCTTTTCATTTTCCCATACCTCAAAATGAAGATGCGGGGAGGTAGCAAGTCCCGTTGCTCCCGCTTTACCTATAATCCTGCTTTGTTTAACCTTGTCATTTACCTTTACCGTTGACTCAGAGAGATGCGCATACAATGTCTTAAGCCTATCACTATGCTTAATTAAAATATAATTACCCAGCTCATTGTCGAAATCCGTTTTCTCAACCGTGCCGCCCATCGCAGCCTTAATCGGCGTACCTTCCTTTACGCCTATGTCTATCCCTTGATGTACCCTTATATCATTAAAAACAGGATGCACCCTCTTTCCAAATTTCGAGGTTATCGGACCGTCGGCAGGCATAATCATCTTTTGCTTGGTATTAGTAATCTCCATCTCTTTAAATACCGAGGCCACTTTATTGCGGTACACCGGAATTTTTTTGAATACATACTTTATGCCGCTCGCCCCGTCTTCAATGGTATAATCATAGGCTAGGCCCTTTTTGACATAGCCCATCATATTATCAACAAATGAAACCTTTACGGATGATAAGCTAAGCAATACCGCCAGTATCAAAAGTGATATCGCAATCTGCTTAAGTATTTTGGAAGCCCTGCTTTTTAAACCTCTTTGTCCGCTCCCCCTAATATTTCCTCTATAAGGTGCTTTATACATAAGGAAGCCTCCTTCGTCCTTATTCTATTACTAAAATATATTTGAAGGAGGCTTCCTTTATTACATTATTCACTTATGGATTTAAAAGTGTTATAAAATCACGCTTAAAAGTTTATCTTCTGCCGCCTCATACCGACGCTTATTACTATACCTAGAGCTATCAAATTAGCTAAAAGTGAGCTACCGCCATAGCTCATGAATGGTAGAGTTATCCCTGTAATTGGCATAAGGCCTATGGTCATACCAATATTTTCAAATATCTGGAACAAGAACATGGCGGCCACACCTACACATAGGTACATACCGAATTTATCCTTTGCCCGTGCGGCAATCTTGATTATTCTATATAAAATGATCAAATAAAGTAATACGACAATCGCAGCCCCTATAAACCCAAGCTCTTCACCCACCACTGAAAATATAAAATCCGTACGGGCTTCAGGCAGAAAATTAAGTTGAGTCTGAGTCCCGTTATATAACCCCCTGCCCGTCAGCATTCCCGAGCCTACCGCAATTTTGGATTGGATTGCATGATACCCTGTTTTAAGGGGGTCACGGCTGGGATTAATGAAAGTAATAATCCTGTTTCTCTGATGCGGCTTTAAAGCATAAAACCAGATTATCGGCATGGAAACCGCTACGGCCGATCCACCTGCCAGTATGAATTTCTTCTCAATTCCATAAACGAAAAGCATGCCCAGTGTAATTGCAACAAATACCAGTGCAGTACCTAGATCGGGCTGTACGAAGATAATTACGAATGGTATTCCGACATTCATCATGATCATAAGCACATCATGAGCATTATCCAGCGGCCCGTCTCTCTCCGAAAGAAATTTGGATAGAGTTATTATACATGCCACCTTTGCAAATTCCGAAGGCTGCAAGTTAAAAAATCCTAGTGATATCCAGCTCTGCGCACCTTTTGACACATGGCCCACAACCGCTACCATTAAAAGGATTATGATATTTGCTATGTAAATATACTTGCTGTAACCGTTTAAATAACTGTAATCCATACTCATAAGTAAAATAAATGCCACCGTACCTATAGCAAGTGATAATGCTTGCTTTATAACCGATGAATAAGAGCCGTTCTCCTTAACATGGGTGGCACTACTTATTGCCAGTATTCCAATAGCAGCCACAATATAAACACAAATCACTAGAACATAATCGACATTCTTTAAAAGCTTTTTATCTACCATTTAAGCACCACCCCCGTATCCGTATACCATTATTATAGCATACCCGGCAGCAGCATTTTAAATGAAAATATTGGATCATCATTTACCTATGTTCTTCATCCTCTTTATTGGCACATTGGCAACAAGTTCCGGCATACTTGTATTAGAAGACCTCGATGCATTGTCAATTTTAATCTCCACATCCTGGGGATCTATCTCAGCATAGTCGGATATAGCTTTAACGATATCATTCTTCAGCATATCCATATATTGAGGATAAACATTGGTCCTGTCATGCACAAGGATTGTACGAAGACGATCCTTGGCAACATCCTTGCTGCTTCCCTTTGAAATAAAAGCGTTAAAAAATCCCATAACCATACCTCCTCTATTTTGCACCCATGCCAAATAATCGTTTCAATTTCCCAAAAAAACCGTCATCCACGCTGAGATCCATAAAGGGCACATCCTCACCCAACAGCCTTCTTGTTATATTTTTATATGCCTTGCCCGCCATCGACTTGTCATCGGTAACAGCCGGTTCGCCCCTGTTGGTTGAAATAACTATTTTTTCATCGTCCGGAACAACGCCCAAGAGCGTAACGGCAAGAAAATCCAGCATATCATCTATACTGAGCATATCATTCCGCTTGACCATATCCATACGAATCCTATTTATAATGAGATAAGCATCCCTGAGATCATTTGCCTCCAGCAGGCCAATTATCCTATCTGCATCTCTTACGGCTGACATTTCCGGCGTAGTCACAACTATTGCCCTGTCTGCACCCGAAATGGCATTCTTAAAACCCTGCTCAATGCCTGCCGGGCAATCTACTATTATAAAATCAAACTCTTCCTTGAGTTCATTGCAAAGCTTCTGCATCTGCTCAGGCTTGACGGCTGTTTTATCTTTTGTTTGCGCCGCGGGCAGCAAAAAAAGACTGTCAAACCGCTTGTCCTTTATTAAGGCTTGCCTTAATCTGCACTCCCCTCTTACAACGTCCACTATATCATAAACAATTCTGTTCTCAAGCCCCATAACTACATCCAAATTCCTAAGACCGATATCTGCGTCCAGCAGTGCAACTTTGTTTCCTGCCAACGCCAACCCTGTCCCAATATTAGCAGTGGCGGTCGTCTTTCCGACGCCACCCTTCCCTGAAGTTACTACATAGACTGTTCCCATTATTTAATCCCTCCTCATCTATATTTTACAACATTTTACTTTTTGGGTTAAGAGGTTCTAAGATAATTTTTCCATTATTTGTGTATGCGATCTCTGGAACATCAGCCCGGTATCTTTTTGTGTCCGGGGCCCGTGATATAATTTTACCTATTCTTATCTGGAGACTTTCCATTCTGATTGCAGCGACAATTGCCTTATCATTATTAGGATAACCGGCATGCAGCAGACCATTTGTCCTGCCCATGATGATTATGTTTCCACCCGCCTTTATCTCTGAGCCGTCATTGGTATCTCCCAAAACAATCACATGTCCGTGCTCTTCAATAAGCTGGCCTGATCTTACGGTACCATGGATAAACCTTGCCGATTCGTTTTTCTTCTTATTATTGACAGAACCTATAAACAAAGTCCTGAAACCGTATTTCGTCTCCAGAAGTTCTCTAATCTTATACTTTTCAAGCTGGTTGAGTTCTTTACCCTTTACAACAGCTTTCATATGTGAATTTTTGTAGAATCCGTCGGATTTTTCCAGCTGTTCATCAAGATCATGATAGGCCTCCATAAAATCATCATAATCATTAATATCAAATAAAATCCTGTTTCGCATACCTTTTATATTGAATTTTGCCATATCCATCCTCCGCATCTACTACATTGTTATTTCTTCATTTATTACAAAAATCCTCCTGTCTGGGTAAAAAAAATAGATAGTCTGACTATCTATTTTTTACTATTACTTTGTCTTGTCCTGCTTGGGCTCATCTAAATCAAAGTAGGCATCAAATATATTCTTTGCTGCATGAGCCGTATAGCTGCCGCTCCCAGCTTCATATATAACAACAGCCACAGCAATCTCGGGTTTCTCATAAGGTGCAAAACCGACAAACCAGCCGTAAGCCTTGTATGGTGGCCGCTGTGCCGATCCCGTCTTACCACCGATAGGAACGGGATAATTCGAAAATGTACCCGATGCCGTACCGCCCATCTCTGTAACAGCCCGCATGCCTTCTTTTATATAATCCACATACTCCTTATTAAAATCTAATCTGTCTAAGACTTCGGGATGAGACTTCGTGACCATCTTGCCATCATAGGTATCAATCTCTTTCATCAAATGCGGACGGTATCTTGTTCCACCGTTTACAAGGGTCGCAATATAATTAGCCATTTGGAGGGGAGTAAATGAATTCTGCCCCTGGCCTATGGCCGCGCTCAGCGTCATACCAAGATTCCACTGAGTTCCTTTTATTGTATATAATACCTTGTCCCTGGCCTCCCTGTCGGTAATACCCAGTTCATCCATCGTTTTTACAATAACACGATCTCTTACCTCGCCTTCATCGACAAGTTTAGTAAGTCCATCCAGTTGCTTCTGATCTATTAATTTAAGTACATTTTTTACATAATAAAGGTCATCGGTGGCGGAGTCCTTCAAAATGCTTGGATTCGCCAGTGTTCCTGCCTGTTCTTCTATCTCTATGCCGGTTTTCTGTCCTAAACCGAATTTTTTTGTATACTCAGCAAGCTTATTAATGCCCAGCCTGCGTGAAACTTCAAAGAAATAATAGTTACAGGATCCCTTGATTGCCGTGGTGATATCCACAAGTCCATGAGTCCTATGATGTTCATTCCACAGCCAGCATCCCGGATGGTGCGCATAAGGATAAATTCCTCTGTCTAATATCTTGTCGGTTGGTTTTATAACACCCTCCATGAGTCCGGCCATACCCGTAACCATCTTAAAAGCAGATCCCGGAGGTACGGCGCCCTTGGTTGCATAATTCCACAAGGGCTTTGGAGTACGTTCTGTCGCATCCTTTGGGTTAAGCGCCGCATATTCCTTCACCGTCGGACTGCCCTTGGCAAAAACATTAGGGTCATAATCGGGTAGACTGGCCAATGCCAAAACCTCTCCCGTATTTACATCTATAACCACCGCCGCACCCATTTTTGCATACGGAGAACTTCTAAAACCATTTCCCTCTCTTATATTCCTCATTGTATCTTCGAGGCCTTTCTCTGCAGCTTTTTGTAATTTATCATCAATCGTAAGTTTAAGAGTATTACCAGGGGTAGGCTCTTCATACGAAACACTCCTTACTTTTCTTCCCATAGCGTCTACCTCAACATACTCACCACCATCGGTCCCCTTAAGGTATTTCTCATATGATTGCTCTACCCCGGATTTGCCGATGAGATCATCAGGTTTATACTTAGACTGATCAAGTTGTTTCATGGTTTCGGAATCTATTCTGCTTATATATCCCAATACCTGAGATGCCAGGCTGCCTTTTGGATATTGTCTTATAGGCTCCACATCCACCATCACACCGGGAAGGTCTATATGCCGCTCCTCCAACTCGGCCACCGTCTTTTCGGATATATCTTTGGCTATAGCGACAGGCTGATATGATTTATATCCCTGTTCAGCCATTATATTGCGGATATTCATTATTTGCCTTGCATCAGATATATCGTATGAATCACTTATGGCATACCTCTTTTTCAATTTGTTCCATGCTCTTTGAGCATCTGTGTTAAGAGGTATGTTATGATCCTTCTTCCAGCGTTTTTCTCTGGCTTTAAGAATTTTCTCGCTGACCTCTTCATTTTCAATACTCTTGAAATCAAAATAAAATCCATCGTCCTTATCATAAAAGATGGGCAATGTATCTATGTATTCTTCATCATTTTGCTCTAAGATATCTATCGCTTTATATATTACACTGTTAAGTTTCTTATCATCAATATTGGTCCTTACGATGTTCAAGCAAAAGATGGGCTTGCTGTTGGCAAACTCAACGCCTTTGCTGTCTGTTATCTTCCCTCTTGGTGCCTTGACGGGAATCAGCCTTAATCTTTTCTCGTCGGACCATTCTCTATAATAACTCCCCTGGAACAACTGCAATTGTATCAATCTCCCGAAGATAACAGAAAAAAGCAGAATAATTATTATAATAAATGCAATAATTTTTTTTCTAAACTCATTCGTTTCCATGAGATCATTCCCTCAAAATATCGTTTTATTTCTTTTCTTCATTATCTGATCATTTAATATGACTAAATAATCATAAGCCAAAAAAATAATTATCCCATTTAAAAGTGCCTCCGGAAGTGATAACGCCAAAAATGACAACCCGATACCTGTTTTATAAGAAAGTGCCGCTTTGACAATAATTACTACAATACCCTTGTACACACTGTCCGATATGGTAAACAACAGTGCTGCAAAAGGGTTCTCTTTAAATATATTTTTGCTGATCTTGCCTACGAAAAAACCGATCGTAGCATAAATCAAACTATATATACCAAATATGGGACTGTAAAAGATATCCATAAGTATCCCTGCGATGATACCGAATATCATGCCTTCCCATTGTCCGTTTAACATCGATATTGCCGTTACAAAAATGAGTATGAAATCAGGAGAGATATTGTACACAGCGAGAAATGGCAACAGCGTGGTCTGTATTATAAAACAAAGTAGTAAAAGGAGCAGAATAATAAGATGTTGCCTCATTGGTCTCCTACTCCTCTCCTAAATCTATTCCCGTTTTTGATGTTTTTATCACTAAAACATCCTCAAGCCGTTGAAAATCAACTCCGGGTTTTATTATTGCAGTCTTGTACAGATCACCGTGGCTATTTTCCACCTTGATAACCTTACCTATATATAGACCCTCGGGATAAACTCCTCCCAGGTTTGATGTTATTACTTCATCGCCTTTTTTCACATTTGATGTCATAGGTAAATATATCGCGCTGGCCAGGCCCTTGGCCTTCATATCTATATCCCCGTGCAGTATACCGTTATCCCCGGTTTTGTTGATTTTCACACTGACCGAACTATTCTCATCAATGATCGATAATACCTTCGACCATTTATCGTGAACCTCGATCACTGTACCCGTAAGCCCCCCATCGGTTACAACAGCCATACCTTTTTTAATATCCCTGTCCTTGCCAACATTAACTGCAAAAATATCAAACCATCCTCCACTGGATTTGCCTATTACCTGCGCACCTATCATATCATAATCGCTGTCCGATTCTTTATAATCAAGAAGGTCTTTAAGCCGCTTATTCTCCTGTTTCAGCTTTTCCGCCTCAAGTTTAAGATTATCATAGCTTCCCTCCATTGATTTTAATCTCTCATTCTCACTTTTCATACCACCTATATTCTTCAGGGAATAGAAAAAATCAGAAATCTTGCTGCCGATTTGATAAAATGTGTTACTCACAGGTTTTATAAATGACCCTGAGATAAATTCCATTCCCGGTATAGCTTTACCTTGTAGATCAGCTCCTATTGACATTAAAATAACCAGCACAACAAGACCAACAATTATAAAATCCCTGTATTTCTCCCACCAGGGCAAAGTGGTCCACCCCCCTATCTGGATGCTCTAGATATACTATTAAAGAGATTAACCTCTTCTAGTATCTTTCCTGTTCCCAAGGCAACACAATCCAGAGGTGATTCAGCAACTTCGACGGGCATACCTGTCTCTTGTCTTACCAGTTTATCTAATCCGTCTAAGAGTGCACCTCCCCCTGCGATCATAATTCCCTTATCCATTATATCCGCAGCGAGCTCGGGAGGAGTCTTTTCCAAAGTGGATTTTATTGCCTCTAATATGGAAGAAATACAATCTTTCATGGCTTCCATTATTTCAGTTGAGGATATTTTTAATGTCTTTGGCAGCCCCGTCATCAGATCCCTGCCGCGTATCTCCATCGTCTCTTCCTTGGCTTTGGGATATGCAGAACCTATGGTTATCTTTATCTCTTCAGATGTCCGCTCACCAATCATAAGGTTATATTCTTTCTTTATATAACTGATGATCGCTTCATCCATTTCGTCGCCGGCTATCCTTAAGTTTCTGCTGGTAACAATACCGCCCAGTGAAATTATTGCCACATCGGTGGTACCGCCGCCTATATCAACTATCATACTTCCCGTCGGCTCTTCGACCGGAAGCCCCACGCCTATAGCAGCCGCCATGGGTTCCTCTACCAAATGTACCTCCCTGGCACCCGCCTGCATTGTTGCTTCCTCTACCGCTCTTTCTTCAACCTCGGTAACACCGGATGGAACACCAACAATTACTCTCGGTTTCCTTATACCTGACCGAGCATTTGCCTTGCCTACAAAATATTTAAGCATAGCCTCCGTAATATCAAAATCAGCTATTACACCGTCTCTCATAGGCCTGGTCGCAATAATATTGCCCGGGGTTCTTCCAACCATCCTCTTAGCCTGTGCCCCTACAGCTAAGACCTTATGGTTGTTCCTCTCGATTGCAACAACCGAAGGTTCCCTTACTATAACACCCTTACCCTTTATAAATACCAAGGTATTGGCTGTACCAAGGTCAATCCCAATGTCTTTAGATAAACTCATTGATATGAACACCTCTCTATTCCATTAATCCTTTGTCCTTAAAACTATAATAGCTACCATCGCCAATAATCACATGGTCTAAAACCTGTATACCGAGTATTACGCCGCACTCTTCAATCCTGTTTGTCACCTCAACATCTTCATTGCTCGGTGTCGGATCACCACTGGGATGATTGTGGACCAGTATAATGGCAGCACTTGATTTCTTAATAGCTGCTCGGAAAATTTCTCTGGGGTGTACCAGTGATGAATTAAGGCTACCAACGGATATGTCCTCCACAGCTATGATATTATTCTTAATATTTAGCAGTATTATTTTAAAATATTCTTTTTTTAAGTAACGCATATCACCCATTAATATTGCCGATACATCAGCCGGTGATTTGATGTAAAACTTTTTCTTTTCGGGCATATTATATAATCTATTCCCGAGTTCTACCGCAGCCTTTATAAGCACTGCTTTGCTCATACCTATACCCTTAAAGGCTGCAAGTTCTTCTATACTGCCGTCTATCAGTGACTCAAGCCCTCCTTGGGAAATAAGATTCTGAGCCACTTTAAGAGCACTTTCTCCTTTTACTCCAGTTCTTATAATTATTGCCAAAAGTTCAGTATTTGATAATGCCTGTGGGCCGCATTTTATCATTCTTTCTCTTGGTCTTTCCTCTTCCGGCAGGTCTTTTATCTTGATGTTATATTCAGTCATATTACCGACCCATAACTAAAAGGTCCAAATCCCAATTTAAAAGCATGTCCCTAAGCTTGCCTATCGGAAGACCCACTATATTATAATAGCATCCTTTTATACTCTTAACAATAAGGGAACCTTTGCCTTGAATGGCATAAGCCCCCGCTTTATCCTTTGATTCACCGGTTTTTATATAATTTATTATATCTTTATCCGTGAGATCTTTCATTAAAACCTGTGTGCATTCATAATCTAATAAAACCGCGCTATTTGTAGTATTAACCACTGCCAGGCCGGTATATACCTCATGAGTCCTTCCGCTTAGTTTTCTAAGCATAGAAAAGGCATCACCCTCATCCTTGGGTTTTCCCATTATACACCCGTCCATATATACTATGGTGTCGGCCCCAATGATAATCTTACCTCTGTCAACCCTGGGCAATACAGACATTGCCTTGTCCATTGCCAGATTTTTTACCATTTCGCCCGGAGTTTCACCTTTAAGTGTCTCTTTAATATTACTTGGAATTATATCAAAGTCAAGTCCCAGTTGTTTTAATAATTCTTTTCTGCGCGGGGAAGAAGATGCAAGAACAAGATCCGTCATTTTATCACCTTTATTCTATAATTATCAATTATATGAGCCATAACATTAAAGGAAATCCCGCTATCTTTTGTAATATACATATATACCAAGCAACATGCCGACAATCGAAAGAAAATTAATACGGAGATTAACGGAAAGAAAAAACTTAAGGTTCAACACATCAAGTACAAGATTAACAGGTATTTTAAAACCAATAGACTTGGAATTACCCAGCACAGGTAGCCATGCGGACAAGAAACTGCCCAAAAAGCTCCCTATAACCGCAAATATAAGAACCAAAGCTGCAAGATACCACAGGTTTTTGTTTCTCCTCAACCAAGTCATCCCCTTAAATTCTTACCGGAAGTCTCTACCGACGACTTTAATATATCCTTAGTCACATTAGCGACCAGGCCTACAAAAAGGCCGGTCCCTAGGCTCAAAAGACTCAGTACGGGCAAGTAGATATACATATTGACATTGCTTATAAGTAGCGCGGAAACTGTCACCTGTGCAGCATTGTGCGCAAGAGCACCCAAAATACTAACACCGACCATGCTGAAATATTTATTAAAATATTTCATTACCATCCACATGACAAAGGTACTTACAATGGATCCGCTCAGGCTGAATAGCAGGCTTGATACCGAACCCCCCAAAAGAGTTCCCAGAATCGGCCGCAATACGGATACAATAAATGCATCGGGAAGCCCGAAAACATATAGTGTCAGAAGTGACGCAATATTGGCCAGGCCTAACTTGGCACCGGGCGCCAAAAACGGTACGGGTATCATGTTTTCAAACACATGAAGCACCAGCCCTATACACGTAAGCATGGATAAATACATCAGCTTGAAGGTACTGTGTCTCATTTTACGACATCCTTTTACATTAGCTACTTTTTAATTATACCATACAATGTAGATTTTTCATCCATATAAATAAAAAAAAGCGGGTTAACCCCGCTTTTCAGACCGACAACAAATTCTTAGGCCGCAAAATTGTACAGCAATTTTACTTAGCTTAAATGGCTGCACCTGCAAATTGCAGCCACATACGTTAAGTATGCTTGGTTTTTTGCAGGCCTGCCGGTTTGACTATAACCTGATGCGAATTAAACCCACTTTAACATTATTAATTTCATATTATTTAAGAAATAACAGCCTCAGAAGCAATTTTATCCAGATTTAATATTGTCTTTGACGGACATTTTGGTATGCAAGCTCCGCAATTAGTACACCCATCATAATCAATGACGGAAAGGTTATTGTCCATTGATATTACATTCTCCGGGCACTGTTTTACACACATTCTGCATGCTATACATCCGACCTTGCATATCTGCCTTACTCTTTTACCTTTATCGTGGTTATTGCAGAATACAATGACCCGTTTATTCACATCAATGAGTTTGATGACATGCTTTGGGCATGCCTTAACACATATACCGCAGCTGGTGCATTTCTCTTCATCAACCTCGGCTATGCCTTCCGGAGTAACATGTATTGCATCAAAAGGACACAGTTTCTCACATGTACCCAGACCCAAGCATCCGTACCGGCACTCTTTGTTACCTCCCGCCAATGCATTGGCTGCCCGGCAGTCATCTATGCCATGATATTTATACTTTTTTACAGCATTACTGTTCGTACCTTTACACATTACCCGGGCTGATTTCTTTGCAACATCTTCCGCTTTATTTCCCATGATGGCGGCAACTTTTTCTGCAACGGCCTGACCACCCACAACACATCTGTTTGTATCAGCCTTTCCCTCCGCTGCCGCCTGGGAATAGGCATCACAAGAAGCAAAACCGCATCCGCCGCAGTTGGCTCCGGGAAGCACTTCCCTTACCTCTTGCTGCTTCGGATCCACATCAACATGGAACTTCTGAGATGCATAGGCTAGTATTGCTCCGAATAGAAATCCCATACCGCCCAAAATCAAGAGCGGATACAATATATCTTGTAACAATTTAATCCCCCCCTTATACAAGTCCTCTGAATCCCAGAAACGCAAGGGAAAGAAGTCCCGCGCCTATAAGTGCCGAAGGAAAACCTTCCAGCGTCTTGGGAATAGGTGCAAAAGCCAGTCTTTCTCTGATTCCGGCATAAGAAACCAAAGCAAATGCAAAACCGACAGCCGATCCAAAACTATACACTATAGAATCAATCAGGTTATATCCCATCTGTACATTCAGTAAAGCAACACCAAGCACGGCGCAGTTAGTTGTAATAAGCGGCAGATAAATGCCCAGTGCTTGGTAAAGTGTAGGACTGGTCTTCTTTATCACCATCTCGGTAAACTGCACCAGCGTGGCAATGATGACAATAAATGCAATGATCTGCAGGTATTCCAGTCCCAGTGGTACAAGTATATAAGTCTGTACAACATATGATATCACACCTGTCATAGTCATTACAAAAATTACGGCTACGCTCATTCCCATAGCGGTCTCAACTTTTTTCGAAACTCCCAGGAACGGACATTCACCTAAAAACCTTGAGAGCAGATAGTTATCTACAAAAATGGAGCTAACCAGTAATATCAGAAGATGCCCTGCCACCTAAAATCACCCTTTCCTTTGAAGCCTTTTTCCTCTCTGCGGCTTTAGTATCTATAAATTTAGCAAGCCCAGCCAATAAACCGAGAGTTAAAAATGCCCCCGGAGGCAATACCATCATAAGAACAGGCTGGTAGTTCACAGGCATAACCTGCAAGCCCAGGAATGTACCGCTCCCCAGTATTTCCCTTATTATACTTATAATTACCAGAGCCATGGTATATCCCAAACCCATTCCTAGCGCATCAAAAAATGAATTGCTCACCGGATTTTTAGAGGCAAAAGACTCGGCTCTTGCCATTATAATACAGTTAACAACAATTAAAGAAATGTACAGCTTCATAACATTATATAAACTTGGCAGATATGCATTCATAATCATGGAGACTATTGTTGTAAATGTAGCTATGCATACAACAAATATCGGCATTCGTATCTTTTCAGGGGTGAATTTCCTAAGTGCCGATATTATAACACATGAACCTACTAAAACAAATGTCGTGGCCAGGCCCATGGCGATTCCGTTGGCTACCGCGTTACTCACGGCCAAGGTAGCACAGATACCGACAACCATTTTAAAGGTAGGATTTTCTCTCCATATTCCCTTGGTAAAATCATTCCAGTAACCCATTATAATGCCTCCTTGCTATTTTATTTTGTTATATAAATCTATTGCGACGTTTATACCTTTTGTAACACCCGTGCTGGTTACGGTTGCGCCGGTAAGGGCTTCAACTTCGCTTGGGCCGGCCTTTTTATTCTTTACCAATTCCAACGGTGAATCGGCCGGTTTACCATTAAACTGGCTCTGCCACTTGGGATCATCCGATTTCGCACCGAGTCCCGGCGTTTCAGAATGGTTGACTATATTGATACCGGTGATTTTACCATCCTCGGATATACCAACCATCATCTCAATCGGTCCGCCGTATCCTTGAGGCGCCACACCTATCACGTAGCCCAGAACATCTTCACTGTTCTTGGCTGTATCCACCGATGTAACTACATTCTTTTCATCATCTTCCAAAACCGACTTCCACTCTGCATCATCTACTGCCTCGAATTTCTTTGCACCTGGAAAGGCAGCGATCTTGGATTCATTTTCTGCTATTTTATCCTGCTCAGCAATAGGCCCCTCGGTTACCGAGTTTACAAAACCTAAAGCCACACCTGCAACACCGGCGATTAAAAGCAGTATAAGACCGGTCACTGCTATATCTTTTACACCTTCATTATGCAACTTTTTTCGCCCCCTTTGTACCGAAAACCTTTGGCATCGTATATCTGTCAATCAGAGGTGAAACCATATTCATAAGAAGTATGGCGTAAGACACGCCCTCGGGATAGCCGCCCCAGAGCCTTATGACACTGGTGAAAATTCCACACCCGATTCCCATAATTATCTGGCCTAAAGGCGTAACAGGCGAAGTAGCATAATCGGTTGCCATGTAAAAAGCACCCAGTATAAGTCCGCCACCCAGTATATGATACAAAAACGGTCCGGTAAACATGCCATCAGGCCCAAATATCCATGTCATTATTCCTACTGTAGCGATAAATGACAGCGGTGTTTTTAGATTAATTACGCCACGATAAACAAGGTACGCGGCACCTATTAAAAGAGCAAGTGTTGACGTCTCACCTATAGTCCCGCCTATGTTGCCGATAAACATCGACCAGAGGCTGGGTAAGTGTGTGATCGTACCCGTCTTCAACACGGCCAGAGGTGTGGCCGTTGTCATTGCATCAGCCGCCGTAGCCGCCGATACCGCTTCGGGTATCTTCCACGTTGTCATCTGTACCGGCCATGAAGCCAAAAGAAAAACTCTTGCCGCCAGTGCCGGGTTAACAAAGTTATTTCCCAAACCTCCGAAGCACATCTTTACTATCGATATAGCAAAGAAAGATCCTACTACCGGAATCCACCAAGATACTGTGGGCGGTAAATTAAAAGCGACAAGCATTCCCGTGACGGCTGCACTATAGTCATCGATAGTGATCTCCCTGTGCAGCAGTTTCTCTATAACATACTCCGTAAGCACTGCAGTTACCATGGAAATGGCAGTAAGCATTAAGGCTCTAATGCCGAAAAATACAGTTCCTGCAATAAGTGCCGGAAGCAATGCGATAATTACATCAAGCATCATCCGTTCTATTTTATAATCAGAGCGGAAATGAGGTGATGATGTAACAAGATATTGATTATCCATTTAGAATCCCCCCCTTAAGCTTCTTTTTTCCTTTTTGCAGTTATCTCCCTTTTAGCCTGTCTTATCGATTCTACAAGCGGCCGTTTACATGGGCAAATATATGAACAACATCCGCATTCAATGCAATCAAGGGCATGATATTTTTCTGCATCTTCAAAATCATCATTAAGTGCATACATGCTTATAAACAGAGGCATTAGGTTCATAGGACATACCTCGACACACTTGCCGCACTGAGTGCATGCCCTTACCTTCTCGGATATTGCCGCATCCTCAGGAAGTAAAACCACACCGGATGTACCTTTGATTACAGGTATGTCCAATGTATACTGCGTAACACCCATCATGGGGCCACCCGTAACAAGTTTACCCGGATTGCCTTTCATACCGCCGCAAAATTCCACTACATCATTGAGAGTAGTCCCTATCCTTACCAAAAGGTTTTTAGGATTATTTACGGCCTGGCCGGTTATTGTAACAACCCTATCTATAAGTGGCATGCCTTCTTTTAATGCTCGGGCTATGGCATATACCGTACCCACGTTATCGACAACCACACCGACATCCGCTGGAAGACCACCGGACGGCACCTCTCTGTCTGTCACGGCATTTATCAGCTGTTTTTCACCGCCTTGAGGATACTTAGCTGCCAATCTTACGACCTCTACGCCTTTAACACCGTCCGTCGCTTTTTCCACAGCCTCTATGGCATCGGGTTTATTGACCTCTATAGCAATAATTCCCTTATCAACTCCCAGTACCTTGAGTATAGCCTTAAGACCATAAACAATTTCAGTGGGATGCTCAACCATGAGCCTGTGGTCACAGGTGAGATACGGTTCACACTCCGCACCATTTATTATTACCGTGTCTACCTTTTTACCTTTCGGGGGTGTAAGCTTCACATGTGTAGGAAATGTAGCTCCTCCCATCCCCACTATACCGGCCTCTTTTATTATTTCTTTAATATCATCAGGTTCAAGATTGTTTAAATCTTCCTTAGGCTTTACGGACTCATCCAGAGTGTCCAGCCTGTCATTTTCAATCACGATTGAATTGACAAACTGCCCCGACGAATGCAGCCTTGGCTCTATCGCCTTGACCTTACCGGAAACACTGGAATGGACCGGTACGGAAACAAAGCCCTTCGCCTCACCAATCTTCTGTCCCATATTAACCTCGTCGCCAACTGCAACAAGGGGCTCGCACGGCGCACCTATATGCTGGGAAAGCGGTATCACGGCCTCTGAAGGCGCCGGCATAACCTCTATGGGTAAGCGGTTCGTAAGCTCTTTATTATATTGAGGATGAACACCACCCTTGAAAGTCAGAATACTTGCACTCATCCAATCACTCCTTATAGAATTATGATAAAAGATCAATGGAAAAAAATTTTATAGGTATGTTAAAATTTTGGTAACCAGATACATATATATTTTAACACATAGTTAATAATCTAGAAAGGTAATTTAAGCATTTATTCAATTGAATTGCCCAGATTCAAATATAAGCCCGCTATAAAGGTTTAAAGACTGGTATATAGCCTCCTGCAAAATGTGAAAAGAATTACCATCATTAAGTATCATTGAAATTTTCAGTTTGTCTATAGCCTTATCCTGCAGCCCTACTATCTCTTTAACCCTACTGCTGTTATTATATCGTTTCTCCATTTTTTTTATTATATCATTTATTGGTTTTATGTCTTTAGCAAATTTTTCTTCTCCCACATCTCCATTTAAAATGTTAGCACTTAGCCTGCTTTCTTTTTGGACTAACGAAGTAATGTCCTTTACACAGCTATTTAAAGTTTTTATTCTGTCAAGATTATTCTTGCCATAGGGTATCGTAGTACCCTTTATCTTTTTTTCCTTTGCAGTCACTTTTGTGTTGCCAAATAGATTGCTAATAATATTTATATCGCCTTTAGAAAATACACACGCTATAAGGCCGTCGTCGTTTATGGCATGCATGTTGGAAGATATGCCGGGCGTATACGAATATATTTCATAATAGAAAAGCGGAGGTACCTCATAAACCTCTACCACGGCAGAGTCAGCAGGCTCTAATCTTTTATAAAGCGGATTGATAAGCCTGTACACAATCTTGTCGGACATGTATATAGATAAAATCGGCAGAACAATAACAAACAGCACAAACATGGTAATTGTTTTTAGTTTGTGTCTCTTATTGAAGATCAATCTTTTTGTTCTCATATTAGTAACCTCCAATATTTTATACTTCTGGTATATATTGTAAAATAAAACACAAAAAAAATAAAGGGCCCGTACCCTTTATTTTAAATTAAAATTTTGATCTGCCAATTTTCTTATACCTTTCGTTTTTGGATAATATCTCTTTTCTTATTCTTATGGATTTAGGAGTAACCTCAATCAGTTCATCCTCAGCCAAAAAGTCAAGGGCCTCCTCTAGACTCATTGTCTTGCTGACAGATAATTTAATGCCCTCATCAGCAGTGGAAGACCTCATGTTAGTCAAATGCTTCTTCTTACACACATTGACGTCCATGTCCTCTTCACGGTTGTTTTCTCCGACAACCATGCCTTCATAAACCTCGGCACCCGGTTCAATAAACAAATCTCCTCTTTCCTGAGCATTGTTAAGCCCATATGCAGTGGCAGTGCCTGCCTCTGAAGCAACCAGAGAACCGCGGTTCCTTTCGCTTATATCTCCCTTATAAGGCTGATATTCCAAAAATTGATGATTCATAATACCGGTGCCTCGTGTATCCGTCAGAAAATCTGCCCGGTATCCCATCAAGCCGCGCGCAGGAATATTAAACTCAAGCCTGCAATTTCCTCGGTCATCAGATGTCATATCCACAAGCTCCGCCTTCCTCTGACCAAGTTTGCTCATAATGACACCCATGTAATCCTCAGGTACATCTATATATAGGGTTTCTATCGGCTCATACTTCTTCCCATTTTTCCTCTTATAGATAACCTGCGGTTTTGATACCTGGAATTCATATCCTTCTCTACGCATGGTCTCTATCAAAACGGACAAATGCAGCTCTCCTCTTCCCGATACCTTAAACGAATCCGGCTTGTCCGTATCCTCCACTCTCAGTGAAACATTGGTTTCAAGTTCTTTATAGAGTCTGTCTCTTAAATGCCGGGACGTAACATATTCGCCCTCCTGGCCAGCAAAAGCGCTCGCATTGGTAGAAAAATCCATAGATATAGTAGGTTCCTCTATATAGACAAAACTTACGCCTTCCGGATTCTCGAGATCTGCAATTGTCTCACCTATCTCAATGTCCGGAATACCTGATACCGAAATTATATCACCTACCGAGGCCCCGTCACTCTCTGTTCTCTTAAGTGCCTCATACTGGTACAGCTGACCTATCTTATTTTTTTCTACCGTACCATCCTTTTTAACAATGCTTACCTGCTGTCCATCTTTTATTTTACCTCTTATCACTCTACCTACAGCAAGCCTACCTACATAGTCGTCATAGTCTAAATTAGTGACAAGCATCTGAAGCGGAGCATCATCGTCTCCTTCAGGTGCAGGAATATTATTTACTATGGTATCAAACAAAGGCTTTAAATCACTATTTTTATCTTTAAGATCATACCTCGCCACAGCATCCCGCGCAGATGCATAAATTATCGGAAAATCCAGCTGATCTTCCGTTGCACCAAGTTCAATAAAGAGGTTTAATACCTCATCTATAACCTCATTGGGACGTGCATCCGGTTTATCAATTTTATTTATAACCACAATGGGTTTTAAATTCAAAGACAAAGCCTTGCCTAAAACAAATCTTGTCTGCGGCATAGGTCCCTCTGCAGCATCTACTAAAAGAAGCACACCGTCAACCATCTTAAGCACCCGCTCAACCTCACCGCTAAAATCGGCATGGCCGGGTGTGTCTACAATATTTATTTTTATATCTTTATACCTTATAGCGGTATTCTTAGATAATATGGTTATACCTCTCTCTTTTTCCAATTCATTGGAGTCCATAATCCTTTCATCCACTTTTTGGTTTGCACGAAATATACCGCTTTGCTTGAGCATACCATCCACCAGCGTGGTCTTACCATGGTCGACATGAGCTATAATTGCTATATTTCTAATGTCTTTTCTTATCACACTTAATTCCCCTTCCAAACAAAAAATGGATACATTTTGTACCCATTCATTTAACCGTATGTAATTATATACCCAAAACATATACTATGTCAATAAAAACACACATCTTAATCACGCATCAATACGGCATTAATTTCAAGTTGTCAAAATTGTTTAAAGCACGTGTCTAGATGTTGCATAATGGCTTGTATAATAGTTGGACGAAAGTGAATCTATACGGACCTCTCCACTGCCTGAAGAGCTGTGAATAAAATTCCCATCACCGATATATATACCGGCATGATTAACTTTGCTAGAACCCAATGTTTTAAACAAAACCAAGTCTCCCACCTGCAAATCATTTTTCCCAACCGCCGTACCTGCGGTTGATTGTCCAGCAGCCGTCCGTGGCAAATTTACACCGAAATTTTTATAAACATATGATGTAAAACCCGAACAATCAAAACCCTTCTCAGACGAACCGCCATATACATATCCAACACCTAAAAATCGTTTGGCAAAATCTACTATATCTCTTTCGACCCCAGCCCTTGACACATTTTTATCTCTAAGCGACACATAAGTTGAACTCATCCATCCTTTGGTACCGTCCGACAGCTTTATGTTATACCATCCTTTGGTATTGCCAAGCACGGAAACAACATTTTTACTATTAACCTGCCTGATAACCTTTGATTGTAAGCCCGGTTTCACCCTTAAATTAACATGGTTTCCCGTCACTATTCCTCGCGGAAATGAAGCTGCAAAAACAGGACTTAATCCGGATAACATAAGAGATGCTGACAATACAGAAACACTTAAGATGAGCTTACCACACTTTTTCATTTGTATCTCCCCCTCCGCCTGCGAAGTTATACCAACTTCTCCCCCTACCTTTTTTAAGGATTAGGCAATTAAGATAAACATGCACAAGACGCACATATAAAAATGGTGCCGAGAGCGGGACTCGAACCCGCATGAGGAAATTGCCTCACTACCCCCTCAAAGTAGCGTGTCTGCCTATTCCACCATCTCGGCACATCAACATTAACAATTATAATATAAGTTTGTGGACAAGTCAATATGCTAATTACAGCATTTTTGTAAGTTTAGGTCTTTATATTATTACCGGCATTCTGCC